>OLQE01001277.1_pt1 | contig 14453 bp, 12 predicted proteins | sample 1643161 | NCBI WGS metagenome assembly OLQE01 (sample SAMEA3136650, study PRJEB25190) | human gut metagenome | reverse complement strand
GAGGCATGAATCAGCCCGCGACCCACGTGGATCTCATACACGCCATGGTCGGTGAACCCGCAGGAACGGTACAGCGCAATGGCCGGCGCATTGTTGTCGAACGTGTCGAGCCGCAGCGATTTCATACCGCGTTCCGTCGCCATTGCGGAGGCCTCGTCGATGATCGCACGTCCCACGCCGCGGCCTCGTGCGGCGGGTGAAACCCCCAGCAGATGCAGCACGTTGACCTCTGTATCATCGCACTGCACATCCCAATCGATGATTTCGTAATCCACGCCCTGAACCCCATTGAGGATGCAGGCGCCCAGCACGGGATTCGCCGTTTCCGCGGCGGTATCGTCGGCATCGTCATGCCCGTCGTCAACCGCCACCAGCAGGTTTCCGTCGGACACGGCGTCCAACAGCATCTCGTGCGAGGGATGCGATCCCATCTGCCACCACACGTCCAACGGCGTGTTCTGCATCGCATCCACGATAGCGGCGTACATCGCCTCAATCTGCGGCAGCTCATCCACCGATGCGGAGCGAACGATCATCATCAACTCCCATCCGTTTCCGATTCGTGCTCTTCGATGGTATCAGCGGATAACCGTTTCCATTCCCGGAACCGTCAAACCGCAATGCTGCAGCTGTCGCACCGCAGGGGGAGCATGGAATCCATGAAGATCGTCATCGCGCCTGACTCGTTCAAGGGCAGCCTGACTGCGCGGCAGGCCGCGGACGCCATCGAACGCGGCGTGCGGCGCGTGACCCCCGACGCCGACATCATCTCCATCCCCATGGCGGATGGCGGCGAAGGCACGGTCCGCGCCCTGGTCGACGCCACCGGCGGTCGCCTGATCTCGGCCCATGTCACCGGACCATTGGGCGAACCGGTCGCCGCCACATACGGCATCCTCGGCGATGGCGCGACGGCCGTCATCGAGATGGCCGAAGCCGCGGGACTGCATCTCGTCGGCACCACGCCCGACCCGTTGCGCGCCACCACGCGCGGCGTCGGCGAACTGATCCTCGACGCGCTCGGCCATGGCGCGGAACGCATCATCGTCGGACTCGGCGGCAGCGCCACCAATGACGGCGGCGCAGGCATGGCCCAGGCTCTCGGCGTCCGATTGCTCGACGCCGACGGTCGCAACCTGCCGGGCGGGGGAGCGGCGCTCGCCAACCTCGTCCGCATCGATTGCACTGGCCTCGACTCGCGTATCGCGCGCACGCCGATCGTCTTGGCCAGCGACGTCACCAACCCGCTGACCGGCCCCGACGGCGCATCGGCGGTCTTCGGCCCGCAGAAAGGCGCGATGCCCGCCATGGTCGAACAGCTCGACCGGGCCTTGAACCGCTATGCGGCGGTCGTCCGTCGCGATACCGGTCGCAGCGTGGACGCAATCCCCGGAGCAGGCGCGGCAGGCGGACTCGGCGCCGGGTTCCTCGCGTTCACGGACGCCACCATGCGTTCCGGCGTCGATCTCGTTATCGAAACCGTTGGACTCAAGGAGCGGGCGGTCGGCGCCGACTACTGCTTTACCGGCGAAGGACGCGTCGACGGGCAGACGCAATACGGCAAGACGCCGATGGGCGTGGCGCGTGCGGTGCGCGAGGCGGCTCCCGCATGCCGTGTCATCGCACTCGCCGGCAGCATCGGGGAGGACGCGGAACAACTGAACGCCCTGGGTTTCGCCGCCATGTTCGGTATCCAACCCGGAGCCGTATCCCTGCAGGAGGCACTTGCCGGCGCCTCGCGGAACCTGGAGCGCACCGCCGAACAGGTGATGCGCCTGCTAGCCTCCTAACCGCGTTCCGGCATGGGGACGACGCGCCGGTCCGGCCTGACGAACGGCGGCTCGACCGCCCCGCTGCACAGCATCCCGTAGAGTTCCGGGTGCCGATAGGCGTTGCCCTGCACCTCATGTTCCCGATAGTCCCGCAGCTGGTCCAGATCGAGCTTGGTAACGAACACGCCTTCGGCGCCGTCGGTCCGCAGCAGGCACATATCCCTCGAGCCATCCTCGCCGGGGCCGTCGGGCAGGTAGGCGACGCCGTCGAACACAGTGGAATTGCCGTTGCATCCCGGCACGGAATCCGGATAGTTGCAGGTTGCGATCGCGGTCATGTTCTCATAGGCGCGCGCCCGCAACTGTGACAGACGGTTGATCTCCATCGGGCAGGCGTTGGGCACCAGGATGAGCTCCGCGCCGTTGAGCATGAGGATTCGGGCGGTTTCCGGGAACTCTCGATCGAAGCAGATCATCGCGCCGACGTGCACGGGGCCGGCGGCGGTGTCGAGTGTGCACACGGGGAACTCGTGCCCCGGAGTCAGATGGCGTTCCACATCGAAGTCGCAGGTGTGCACCTTGGCGTAGCCGAGCCGGCGCTCGCCGAACCGGTCGAACAGCACCAGGGCATTGTGCGGGCCGCCTTCGTGCCGTTCCAGAAGCGTCACTCCGATCGCCATGTTCAGCTCGCGGGCCAGCTTGCCGAATGCGACGACGAAGTCGCCGTCCGTGTCAATCGCCTCGGATGTCCAATCCTCGACGGGTCGGCCGTGCAACGCGTACCCGTTGCTCCACATCTCCGGGAACAGGGCGATATCCGCCCCAAGCTCCGCGGCGCGGCGGCAGGCCTGGATGCCTTTGGCCAGATTGCCGGCCAGCGTGCCAGTCGGGCTGATCTGCAGCAGAGCGATGGTCAATACTCGCGGCATAGCGTGACTCCTTTGGGGCTATGGTCTTATTGGCACCGCTGGGCGATGCGATAGGTGGCCTCGTCGAACAACGCCAGGATGACGGTCATGTCGGCGTGCTCGGGGTCCATAAGGAACGTGCGCATCTCCTCGATGGCGATGCGGATTGCGTCCTCGACGGGATATCCGTAGATGCCGCCGGAGATCAACGGGAAGGCGATGCTGGCGCAGCCGTGTTCGGCGGCCAATGTCAGGCTGTTGCGATAGCAGGCGCGCAGCTTGCCTTCCTCGCCGCGTGTGCCGCCGCGCCACACGGGGCCGGGCGTGTGGATGATGTGGCGCGCGGGCAGGCCGAACCCGTCGGTGATGACGGCTTCGCCGGTGGCGATGGGCGCGAGCCGATCGCAGGCCTCCTGCAAGCGACGGGCACCGGCGGCGCGGAAGATGGCGCCGCATACGCCGCCTCCCATCTGCAGTTGTGGATTCGCCGCGTTCACGATGACGTCCACCGCCATGGTGGTGATGTCGCCGCGCACGATTTCCAAGGCCATGGTCCACGCTCCTTTGTTTATGATGCGGCCATATCCGACACGGCCCATTGTAGTAAACGGTAGATATCTACCGTCGCTGAAAGGGCGTGGAAGAATGGGGGGGCAGCGACGGAAAGGAAGGTTGCCATGCGAGTGCTCCACACATCGGACTGGCACATCGGGCGGCGGTTCAAAGGCCTGGACCTGGGCGAGTATCAGGCCCGTGCATTGGATTGGCTCATCGGGCTGATCGAGCGTGAACGGGTGGATGTGCTCTGCGTGTCCGGTGACATCTACGATCTGCCGCGTCCGTCCGCTTCATCAGTGCAGCTGTTCGCACCGGTGTTCGAACGATTGGCGGGACTCAAGGTGAATGGGCATCCGCTTGAGGTGATCATGACGCCGGGCAATCACGATTCCGCCGACCGATTGGGATTCGGTGCCGGGGCGATGGTGCCGAACGTGCATATGCGCTGTCGGCTGGAAGACATCGCGGCGCCGGTGATGGTGGAACGTGATGGTGATGCGTTGGCGGTGTACACGGTACCGTATCTTGATCCGGATGCGTCGCGTCCGATATTGGCGGGGATGGTGAGTGCTGAGTTTGGGGCGGGGAAGGCCGATGGATGTGATGATGATTCCGATGCGTGTCCTGAGGGATTGCCGGGATTGCTGTGGCGGGATGGTGCTGTGGTGGTGCCGCGTTCGCATGAAGGCGTGATGACCGCCGCCATGACGCTGATCACCCGCGACCTTGCCGAGCGCAGAACCCGGTATCCTGATCTGCATGCCATACTGATGGCGCATGCGTTCGTTTCGGGAGCTACGCCATCCGATTCGGAACGCGTTATCACGGTTGGCGGAGTGGACAGTGTGCCGGCCGGAGTATTCACCGATTGCGGTTTCGATTATCTGGCTTTGGGGCATCTGCACCGGCCGCAGCATGTGACCATTCCCCAACCGGATGGCAAGCACATGAATGTGTTCCATTTTGGCCGGACGCCGCAGGCACGGTACAGCGGCTCGTTACTGTCCTATTCGTTTTCGGAAGCGCCTAGGTTGCCACAGGTCGGTAACGGCAAGCAAGTGACCATAGTGGATTTTGGGGGAGAGGAAGGCAAGCATGAAGCCGGGCAGGGAACGCCGACGATTGAGACCAGGGCCGTGCAATCGGAGCAACCGGCCATGGTCTCAATCGCCGGCACGCTCGACGAGGTGCTTGCACAGGCCGACCTGCATCAGAAGGATTGGGTGTCCGTCACGGTGCAGTATGACGAATACCCGCAGCATCTCTATGAACGCATTGACGGCAAATATCCGTTCGCACTGGAGAAACGCGCTGTCTGCACGCGGGTGCGGAACACGGAACGCGCCATGGCCGATCTCACTGCCGTACGGGACGAAATGGATGTACTCAACGGTTTCATGGAATACACCATCGGCCGTACGCCCGACGAACGGGAGACTGCAATATTGCGTCAGGTCGTGGAACAGGTTCGAGCCGAACGCGCGGAACATACCGGAGCTGCACAACAGTATGGCGCAGACAGTGATGATGGTTGTGATCGTGGTGAGGTGGGTCGCAATACAACGGGTGATCTGACGTTGTTCGATGACGACGCGGCGGGAAAGGAGTGAGTGATGCGACTGATCGGTATGAAGCTGAAAGGCGTCGGCCCGTACAAGGACGAATTCTCCATTGATTTCGCGGCCTTGTCCCGTTCACACATGTTCCTGATCGAGGGGGAGACCGGCGCCGGCAAAACCACCATCCTTGATGGCATCACCTTCGCGCTCTATGGGTCGCCTTCGGTGCTGAACGCCGATAAGACGCGGATGCGTTCCAGATTCCTCGGCGAGAGCAGGGAAGTCACCGTGGTGGATCTGATCGTTGAACTCAACGGCGTGTTCTATCGCATCAGACGAGAGCCCGAATACCAGTATGTGACCAAGAGCGGTAAAACGAGCACGCACCGTGCCACGGCCAAACTCTGGAAGATCGAAGACGGCTTGCGACCGTTGACGGCAACGCCGGAACCCGATGGTGGCGCCGCACGGTATTTTGCGTTCGCGGAGGGGGACGGGCATGCCACGTCGCTGGCGATCAAATCCAACGATGTGGCTGCGGAGATCAATCAGCTGATCGGGCTGAATCGTGATCAATTCTCGAAAACCATCATGCTGGCGCAGGGGCAATTCTCCGAATTCCTGCGCATGAAACCCGAGGACCGTACCCAACTGGTCAAGGAACTGTTCTCCGCCCAGGAATACGAACGCATCCAGGAGACGCTGAAAACCGCGGCGGATCAACAGCGACATGCTATGGAGGATGCCCAACGAACGCTATCCGAAACCGTTCGTCTGGCACAGCGTAACGCCGGTCGTATCCTGCAAGGTATCCGCGAATTCGGCGACAGCGCGGACACGGTAGCGGAGGCATCGGATCAACAGGAAGCTGCCGATGGGACGACAGGTATGGACTCGAGCTTTTGGGGCCTGGACGAATCCGGCAACATCGCATACCCGAGGTACGGCGTTGAAGAGATTGTTGGGCGACTGAACCAGACCATGACCCAGACCGCCATGCAGTCGGCTCGATTGCAGGATGACCTTACGACGCAGGTAGCCAGGCTGGAAATCAAGTTGCGCCATACGGAGGACCTATATCGGCAGAGTGTTGATCTGGTGCAACAGGCACAGGAAGAGCGTGCGCTGGTGCAGCAACATGTCGATTTGGAACGTCAAGGCGAGCAAATCGCAACGGAACGGAACCAAATCGAATCGGCTCGCAAGGCGGAGCCAGTGCTGGTCAAGCAACAGGATCTCGAGAAGCGCCGTTGCGAGTTGAAGGACACTGTCGACAATCTGGATGATGTACTGGAACGGCTCCAGGAGTATCCCACAGCCGAGGTGTTGGAAGAACGGCATAAGCGTGCGTTGGCTGCGGCCGGAGGTAAGGACGCAGCCCGAGAGAGGCTTGCGGTCGTTGCAACGCATCAGGCTTCGCTGGACAAAGTCGCCCAATCCGCCAAGCGCATGGAAGAAGCGCGTTCCCGGTACTTCAGACAACGGGATGACGTGCTTGCCCCTGCGCAGGAAGCCATGGAGGAACTGCCGGACGAGGCAACGGTCGCTGAACGTATCGCCGCGTATACCGAACAGCTTGCTCAGGAACCGTTGCTTCAGGAGCAGCGTAAACAGGCAGTGCAACGGCTCATTCATGCCCGGAAAGTAATAGAACTCGAGCAGCGTGTCGCTGAACAGAACGCTCAAGTCGATGAATTGGACATCGTCTGTACCCAAGCGGAACAGGCAGTCGAACAGGCGCGGCAGGAATTCACCATGTTGGATGCGGCGAAATACGCCGGCATGCTGAAAGAAGGGCAGCCGTGCCCGGTATGCGGCAGCACCACGCACCCCAGTCCCTATCAAGCTCCCGATGATGCGGTCACCGAGCAGAAAGTACATGCCTTGGAGCGCCATGCCAAGCAATGTGCGGAGAAGCTGCATCGGGCACAATCTGAACTTGGTCGGACCAAGACCAAGCTGGAAGCCGAGCGCGAAGCCGCCGAGGGGAACGGCGTCGAGAAAGCTCAGCAGGCCATTGAACAGGCTGATGCCGAGCTGACCAAACTGGAACAGGTCGCCGAACAACTGAGTGAAGTAAAGCGGCAGCGTGACGAGATACGCAAGGCGCAGGATGTCTTGCAGGAAGCTAAAACGCAACTTGCCAAACTTGAAAGCGCCTATCAGGCAGCCAAACAGACGATGGAATCCGCGCAATCCGAGGCTGCTGGCCATACTGAGGAATCCGTGGCGGCGGAACGTCGGGAAGCGCGGCGCCAGCTTGAAGAATCGGAGAAACAAGCCGAGGAAGCGGAACGTTTGAATCTGCGCATCAAGGAGCGTCAGAAGCTTGCCAAGCAGCAAACCCAGCTGCAAGCCCAATCCGCAACGCTTAACGCGCAGATTGCATCATTGAGCGGCGAAGTGGCCACCTTGCTCCAGCAGCAAGGTTTCAACGATATCGAAGATGCGAAAAGCAGTGCGTTGGACACTGCGGCCATCACACATAAACAACAGCGTATCGATGAATATGAGCGGCGGATTACCGCTAATCAGACCAGATTGCAGGACGCCCGACGCACCTTGGCGCAATCGATCATGGCGTATGTCCAGACATGCAAGGGCTTTACGCCCGAAACAAGCGGCGGTCTAGCGGAATCCGCATCTGGAGGAGAACAACCGCAGTTCGTCGTCCCCACAGCGGTTCCGAATGCTGCGATCCCGGATGCCGGGGCTCCCGATACCAGTGGCGAGCAGCCGGTTGCCTATGCCGATGATCTTGAACCCACGGCATGGGGCTCAGCCATTGAGTTCATTGATGTAGCGATACTGAAAGCCGCGTATACCCACGCACAATCCGAGCGTGACGCCATGGTGAGTCGGCGGAGCGCGGCAGCGGATTGGGAACAGGAGCGTCTACGCTGCGCTGAGGAACTCAACGCTGCCGCACAGGACTGGCAGCTGGAGCTGGATACCTACGATCCTCTGTACCGCATGGCGCAACTGGCCAACGGCGGTGGCGATTCACCGGCGGACCGCCGCCTGACGCTGATCACCTACGCGGTCACCGAACGATTCCGCGATGTACTCATGCGCGCCAATGAGATCCTCAAGGACATCCAGGGCGGTGTCTACGAGCTGCGGCTAGGTGAGCATGAAGGTCGCGGCGGCACCAAAACCGGTCTTCCCATCGACATCTTCGACCGTCGCAATGAACAGTTGCGCCCGCCCAGCAGTCTGTCCGGAGGCGAGACCTTCTTCGTCTCGCTCGCCCTGGCATTGGCGCTCGCCGACATCATCCAGGCGGAGAACGGCGGACTGTCCATGGAAACCCTGTTCATCGACGAGGGTTTCGGCACCCTGTCGGACGACTATCTCGACGACGTCATGGGCATCCTGCGCGATATCGCCAAAACCCGTGATGTCGGCATCATCTCCCACGTCGGTCAGCTCAAGGACCAGATCCACGAGCGCATCAGCGTCACCCGCGTCCACCCCGACGCCGAATCCCGTCTCGCCGTCATCGTATGAGTGTATGTCGGAAACACCAATGGTGTGGTACGGAACTCTTTTGACGGTTACAGCCGACTTCGGTACCACGGCTATGCGGTACGACATCGACAAAACGCTTGTTCAGCCCTTCCGTACCGCATCGATGGATTGTATGTCCGGCTCCGTGGAAGGTTCGACTGGTTGATCCGAACCATCCAGCTCATCCGGCGGATTGTTCCAGTCCTCGATGGTGCGTCCGTGCCGGCGCCTGGGGATGAACCGGCCGAGCACCGTGTTCTTTCCGCGCGAACGCACATAGAAGAACCCGATGACCGAGAACACCGTGGCGCCGATGAAGTTGACGATCAGGTCCTCCATCGTGTCGATCAGACCGATGTCGAGGTATCCTCCGACACCCAGGTCGACGCCGTTGACCATCGTATCGGTGATGCCGTCGATCGTGACCGTGGTGTTCGTATTCGTCGGGTCGAGCGTCACCGAATGGATCGCATGCACGATCGTGTCCTTCTGCATGTCCAGCGCGAAGAACTGATCCATCGCGAATTCGAAGAACTCCCAGAGCACACCGATCGTCATCGAGAAACAGAACGCGGTGATCGACAGGAACAATGGTGACAGGTCGAACTTCACCCGGTCGCTGCGGTTGAGCAGATCCACCAGGGAGAAGCCGATCGCAGCGGCCAGGAACCCGTTCAGCGTGTGCAACGTGGTGTCCCAGAATGGGAACAGCACGTAGAACGAGCTGATCTCACCCAGGATCTCCGCGCTGAAGATGAACAGCAGCACGATGATCTCCAACGTGGACGGCAACTCCACCTTGAACGTGACCTGCACGAACGCCGGAACCAGGAACATCACCAAGGTCAGTAGACATAGGAACACGTTCTCGTAGTTGCCGTTGATGAACTGCAGCACCATCGTGATGATGACCAGCACGCGCAGCGTGACGTAGACCAGTGCCGTGCTGCGGTGCGCGCGGATTTCGACGGACATCTCTCCGAGCAATGCGCGCAGGCCGCCGCGCCGGGACGTGGGGTGCGGGGAGGTTGGGGTGTTACGTGTGGTCATGCCAGTCCTTCGATGGTGGGCCGGTTTGACAATACGGCCATGGGTTGTGGTCGGGAAGCGTGCGGCGTTTTCGGCTAGTCCTCGATCAGACCGTTGCGGATGGCTCGGTCGAGCCACGCCTCATCGACGATCGGGATGCCGTATTCGCGGGCCTTGCGCGCCTTCGTCGATTCGGAATCGACATCCGCCGCGATGACGAGACTCACCTGCATCGTCACGGTCGGCCACACCACCAGTCCCAGACCCTCCAGCGTGTAGATCCACTCGTCGCGGGAGCGTTCCATGGCCCCGGTCAACACCACACGGTCGCCGCGATGCAGCCGGAACCGGACGCCTCCGTTGCCGCCATGTCCGCGGCCGGACATCGGCGCCGGCGTCGTGGAGCGGACCACGGGCCTGCCCAAGACGACGTCGTGCTGCGCGTCGCCGCTGAAGGCGTCCGCCGATGAACGGTGGCGGCCGTGATGTGTGCTGTTCCGATCCTTGCGATCCTTGCGATGCTTGTTGGGGATGCGGGATTGGTCGGGTGCGTCCGCGGATGTGCCGGAAATCACGGATGTACCGGAGTCCGGGGCAGAACCAGAATCCGGGGATGCACCGGAATCCGGTTGAACGGGAGAAACATCGTCGGCGTCATGATGCGGCGCGGCAGGGGAGTGCCGGCGCGCGTGCCGCCCGGTGGCGGCGTCGGAGAACGGTGGAACGGCTATCGCACGGTCGATCGTGTCCGGCTCGATCGACAGCAGCGCGCCCACCTGCCGCAGCTCACGCTCCTCGTCGTCGGTCAGACGCCCGTCGATCCACGCTTCGTCGGCCGCGTCGGCGAAATACTGTTCATGGATGCGCAGGCATTGCTCGCGTGTCAGTCCCAACTCGCGTGCCGTGTCCACCAACGCGTTCCTCTCATGCTCGCTCAGCCGCGCGTCGATCAGGCATTTGTCGAGCAGCGCCACATAGTCGGCTGCGGCGTCCAACATCGCCGCATCATGGTGCCGATACCGCGCCGCACCGGGGTTGCCCGACTGCAAACGGTTCAGGAACGGCGAGGCCGGGCGGTGCGCGGCATGGCTCTGGCGCGGCACCCACGGATGCGGCCGCTCCTCGATATGCGGCCATTCCAGTTCGGCGGCCAGCCGCAACGCCGGCCTCCATCCCTCCCAATCGGGAATGCCGTGCAGGAACCCGCTGAGCAGCAGCGCGGTCGCATGCGCGTCGCCGAGGGCGCTGTGGGCGTCGGTGTTGCGGATGCCGAGTTCACGGCAGCAGTCGTCTAGGCTGCGCAGTCCCAGGAACCGGTTGCTCAGCCGCAGCGTGCAGATCGACGTCGTCCGGTCCACCGGCGTGGTGTAACCGAGCCGGTTGTATTCGGCGTTGAGGAATCGGGAATCGAACACCGCGTTGTGCGCCACGAACACGTAACCGTCGAGCCAATCGCGCAGTTCCGCGGCGATGCCCGCAAAATCAGGCGCATCCATCAGATCGGCCGCGTGGATGTGGTGCAGGTTCTGCGCACCCAGATCGCGCTGCACGCGGATCAGCGTCTCCGCCTCGTCCTCCAGCGTGCCGTCCGGCGCCACATGCACGATGCCGACCTCGATGGCGCGGTCGCCGCCCATCGGATTGATGCCGGTGGTTTCGAAGTCGACGACGGCGAACCCCTTCGGCGTGCGCTGAACGCCCATGCCACGCTCCTTGCCTGGTATCGGTTGTGCTGCGGAGGATTATGCATCCAGCATAGTCGGGAAACGGGCGGGGCGGCCTCCAAGGACACGGGACTTTTCCCGTGGGCGTATCCTCGGCGCGAATTTGGGACATGCCGGGTCCGGACGTCGAGGCTGCGCTACGATGTGCGGTAACGCTACCGCAAACAAGGAGGTAAGTCGATGGCGGGTGCCGCATCCTGTGGATCACTGAACGCGCCGGGACTGGGATTGCCGCTGAAGGCGACCGTCCCGGACGCCAAGGGCGCGCTGCCCAAACAGATGTTCATCGGCCGCGGGCCGGTGTCGGCCAAACTCAGGCAGCGGTTCACCACCGACCTTGAATCGATCGCGATGCTGGCGATTCTGCGGTCCTCGAATACGGGGCTGACCGAGAGCAAACGGTTCCCGGAGATTCTGGTGTTGGGACTGCATGTGCCGGGCGGGGGAGCGGTGCCGGTCGAGGTGATCGACCACATCGCCGCACAGAGGCCCGGCGGCATCGTGTTCGTCTGCGTGCGCGACGGCGGCCCCCTGACCGATCCCGCCAGCGGCGAGACCGTCGAATCCGACGTGGAGCAGTGCGCGCTCGCCGTCCGCCGGAATGTGCCGGTCAAGCCCGGGCATACGCCGATCACCAAGGTTCATGCCGGAGCATGGAGACCGGCGACGGACGCGCATCTGACGGTGCACGGCGCCACGATGGAGGAGTTGTGGGATTCGCTGTGCGCGCAGGTCATCGCCGACGACGTGGACGGCTCCGACATCGACAAGCGCATTGCGGCGCGTGAACGGGCGGTTTTTCTGGCGGCCGAGTATGCCAAGGCCGAAGCGGCGCACGGCAGGGCCAAAACCACGGAACAGCGCAACGCGGCCTACGGCAAGATGCTGGCCATCCGCAAGGAGCTGGCGCAGCTTAGGGTATGAACGCCGTATCCGTAACGTACGGCGTTTGCGGCGGTTCGGCCCATCCGCATTGTACGGGTGGCGTCGCCGCCAGCCGGAATCATATACGGGCGGTTCAGCCGCGGACGAGCTTGATCTTCTCGATATCGTCGCGGTGCGAGGCGCGGTACAGCACGAACCGGTTGCCGATCACCTGCACAAGCTCGGCACCCAGACGCTCGGCCAGCTCCTCGCCGGCCTCCTTGGCAGTCAGACCGGAGCCGTCCAGCACATCGCACTTGATGAGCTCGCGCTTCTCGATCGTCTCGTCGGCCTGCTTGACGGCCGCATCGGACAGATCGTTCTTGCCGACCTGGATGATCGGATTGAGATGGTGGGCCAGCGCCTTGAGCTGCTTGATCTGCTTCTTCGTCAATGCCATGTAAGACTCGCTTTCATCCTCTGCCTGATGCGACTGCACGTCGGTGAACCGACCATCTACGGTACGCGAAGGTGCGGAGAATCGCGGCGGCGGATTCATGGTTTGGGGAATGGTTTTGGATGGCTTCGAACGACTCGGACATACGACGGCCGCCGGTTGTACCTGGTGGCATGCCATAATACTGATGGTATGCAGGGGAACCCGTTTGGGTTGAGAAAGGCTTCGGACCTGACCCTTGGAACCTGTTGGTTAACACCATCGTAGGGAGGCATCATATGACCGACACCGCCGTATCATCATTCGACATCGCCACCATGACCCCGGAGCATGTGCCGCCGTTCGCACAGCGGATGCGCGAGGCCGCCGACCTGGTCTGGGAGCAGGGCTACCGGCAGCCGTTCATCCGTGAACTCGGCGAGGGCACGCTGAAGCGCGAGCGCTTCGCATTCTACCTGCTGCAGGATTTCCGGTACCTGACCGAGTACGCTAAGGTCCACGCGCTCGCGGCCACCAAAACCGACGACCCGGAGATCATGGCGTTCATGGCGCAGGTGCAGTCGAACATCTTCGCCGTGGAAAGCAGCGTGCATCGCGCGTATATGGCCAGCTACGGCATCAGCGAACAGGAGATGCTCGACGTGCGGCAGTCGGCGTTCGCCCGCGCCTACACGTCGAACATCCTCTCCATCGCCTATGCCAAGCCGTTGGTCGACATCCTGGTCGCCGTGCTGCCCTGCGCGTGGGTGTATGCCGATTACGGGCAGCGTCTGGCCCGCGAATTCGCGGACACGCTTGATACCAACCCGTACAAGAGCTGGGTCGACATGTATAAGACCGATGAGTTCTGGCAGGGGTCGGTGTGGCTGATCGACCACATCGAGCGCCTTGTCGCCGACCTGTCCGAGGAGCGCAAGCGCGAGCTGATCGACATCTTCGTCACGGGCGTGGAGAACGAGTACATGTTCTGGGCTAGCGCCTATGAGATGCACTACTCGTGGAAGCCGGAGTGGGACCGGCGGTAGGTTGGGTCGTCAGCCATCAACAGACATCCGGACATGACGCTGCCCGGCGCATCATCGATACGATGCGCCGGGCAGCGTCATATGAACCGTAGGGCGTGAGCCTCACCACATGCCGGGACGAGGCAAGGCTCACGTCGGATCAGTCGTCGACGCCCATGCGCCGTTCGAGCGAATCCTTGGCTCGGTCGATCTGATCGTCGATCACGTCCAGCCTGTCCTCCATCGTCCACATCGTGTTGCGGTCGATGGAATGGCTGCGATGCGCGGTTTCGACCTGGTCGTCCAGCCAGTCGACCTCGTCGTCCAGCGCCTCCAACGGCCGGGTGGCGTCGAAGTACGCCTGGGGGCGATCCGCGGGGGACGACGGCACGGTCACGGCATCGGCCGTGGCCACCGCGTCGGCCACGCGGGATTTCAGGTCGGAGATCGCCTCATCGAATCCGGCCTCGTCGGTCGGCGTGGCATATGTGGTGCCGGAATCCGAACCGCCGGTCGAACCCGTGGTATCGCCGGACGAGTCGGTGCCGGACGCATCATCGCCGGACGAGGAACCGGCATTGGAGGAGGAACCCGTGGAACCGGAGCGCAGGTCTTCGATTTCACGCTGCATGGTGTCAAGGCGTTCGAGGATTTCATCTGTGGCGTCATCGCGATCGGCACATCCGCCCAGCGACATCGCCAGGGCGGCTGTCAGGCACAACGCGGCGCCAATGCTACGCAGTGTCTTGCTCATACCTATCAGTGTAACGGAGAACGCCTCAGGACAGGCGGACCTTACAGGTTAACGATCTCGGCGCCGAACGGCCACAACGCCAGCTTGGCCATCTTGAACGATTGCAGTCCGAACGGGATGCCGATGATGGTGATGCAGTTCACCAGCCCGGCGAGGACATAGCTCAGCGCCATCCACCAGCCGACCAGAATCACCCACACGATGTTGACCAGGGTGGAACCGATGCCGCCGCCGTACGCCACGGTTTTGCCGAACGGCGTCAGCGTCAGCGTGGCCATCTTGAAGCATTGCAATCCCAGCGGGATGCCGATGAT
>OLQE01001276.1_pt1 | contig 14465 bp, 6 predicted proteins | sample 1643161 | NCBI WGS metagenome assembly OLQE01 (sample SAMEA3136650, study PRJEB25190) | human gut metagenome | reverse complement strand
GAAAAGGGTGTGAAGCAGACAAAGCTTGACACCTCTTCTATCTCTAAACAGTTAGCAGATTCTTTTAACATTTCAGACAAACAGATCATCAATCAGATAAAATCCCAGTTAAATTCTATGGTAACTACGCTTAGTAAAGCATGGAACGGTACAGATTTCAATATTTCAGATAAAGGATTTCAGGATTTCTTTGGTGGGATGGAACCCTTAAAGAATACCTTGTCCGATCATGCAAAACTGGTACAGGGAGCCACTGGTATTTATGACAAGTTCTTTGATTATTTTAAGGACAAGAAGATCTTTATATCAGATGCCCTGAAGGATGCATTAGATACAGATACTTATAAAGAACTGCTGCAAGATAATATCGGTAAGATCACCCGGGATGCATCAAAAGGTGTTGATATCAGTTCTATCTGGGGTGAGATGAAATCATTGTTTCCTGAACATTTTTCAGATGATGTGATTAGTCAGGCAGATCAGTTATTGCATACGTTTGATCTGGTAAAGAAAGCCCGTGAGGATATGGTAAAGACGATATCCTATGCAGATATGGATTCCCAGATGAAACAGTCAGTGGATGATTTTGCATGGAAACAGGCTTCGGATTCTGCGGAGCTGATTATGAAAAATCTGAAGAATAACATTCAGCAGGCTTCTGAAATCAGTAAAACCACCATTGACCTTGATGTAAATATTAATACGGACAAGATTACTTCTGATATCAGAAATGCCATTAAAAATGCAGGGAACATGGCAGAAGAGCCTGTGCCGATTGAGTTAAAAATCAATGAGGAGCAGCTTATTTCTTCTCTTAGGTCTGCTATTAATAAAATCGCATCCGGGGATGAAGCAGTAAAAGTAGATGTACAGGTGAATAAAGATTCCCTGAAATCAGAACTACAGGCTGCTTTATCTGATGTGGAGTTACCTGTTGATATCAAAGTGGATGCAGACAGTCTGACAGACGAGATCAGGGCAGCAGTCAACAGTATTACAGATCTTGAGGTTGATCTTCATGTAAATACCAATGCTGTCCGGGATGAAGTAGACAATACCGTAAATACAAGTGGTATTACAATACCTATGGGTCAGGAAAATATTCCGAACCTGTCTGCTTGTCAGCAGATGTTAAATAACATCAATGCAGCAGGAGCAAGAGGACAGTCGGTATTTCAACGGTTGGGCAGTAGCATGAAAGAAGCCTTCTCTGTGTTTACTATGGCAGATATGCTTCAGGATGGGATTTATGAAATCATAGATGCAGGAAAGCAGGGACTTGAAACCGTCAAAGAATTTAATGATCTGAAAACAGACCTTGCTATGGCTACTGGTGAAGGGAAAACATATGTAAATGACCTGATGAAAAGTTACAATGATCTGGGGCAGGAACTTGGTGCAATTACTTCAGATGTCGCATCTTCCGCAGATAGTTGGCTGAGACAGGGACGTACTATGGCTGAAACAAATCAGCTTATTCAGGATAGTATGGTGTTAAGCAAAGATGCACAGATGGATTCTGAACAGGCTTCAAAAGTGTTGACTGCTACCTTGAATGGTTTTCAGATGAGCGCAGATCAGGCAGGTCATATCAATGATGTATTGACAAGCATTGACCTTCAGTCTGCTTCTGATGCCGGGGGAATTGGTGAAGCTCTTTCCAGAACTGCATCTATGGCAAATAATGCAGGAGTATCATTAGAGAAAACTGCTGCAATGATAGCGACCATTAAAGATGTGACACAGCAGAGTGATGAAACAATAGGTACATCTGTTAAGTCAATACTGTCACGAATGAATAACATTAAAGTCGGTAAATTCATAGACGATGAAACAGGGGAATCTCTGAATGACGTTGAGAAAGTTCTGGGAAAAGTCGGGATCTCTATGCGTGATGTAAACGGACAGTTCCAGGATTCAGAGATTACTATTGATAGTATTGCCGAAAAGTGGGATACGTTTGACAAGAATACACAAAAAGCAATTAGTACCGCTGTAGCAGGAACTCGTCAGATCAACTCGTTTATCTCCGTCATGGATAACTGGGACAAAGTACAGTCTCTTACAGATGCAGCTTTTAATTCAGACGGTACAGCTCAGAAAAAGTTTGAAGAAAACTATATGACTTCTTTGGAAGCTAAGACAAATGCCCTAAAAGCAAGTATGGAGAATCTGGCTACTACAGTAGTATCGGATGATATGTATGCAGGATTTCTTGACGGGGCAAAAGCAGTAACCGATTTTGTAGCCCAGACGGATTTACTTCAGGCATCCCTTGCAGGACTGGGAGCAGCAGGCGGAGCTTTTGCCCTGAACTGGATTGGTGACATGATACAGGGATTCAGTGATCTTTCCTCTGCAATGGATATTGTAAAGGCTACGAATATCACAGATGATGCTTTTGAAGGTCTGTTAAATCTGACACAGGGATTATCAAAATCACAAACAAAACTTGTGTTATCCTCAAAGGCTTTATCAGATGCTCAGAGAATTGCAATCCTTATGGGGCAGGGAATGTCACAGGCAGAAGTACAGTCAGCAGTAGCAGCTATGGGACTTGCATCTGCACAGGGAGCAGCTACCGCATCCACGGTGACGTTATCTGGTGCATTAAAAGGATTATGGGCTACACTGGCTGCAAATCCCCTGATTTTGATTGCGGCCGGGGTAACTGCTGCCGTTGCTGCTGTTTCTGCATACAATCATTCCATTGAGGAAGCGGTATCTTCTGCAAGGGAATCCGGGAACGCATGGGAAGAAAGCCATAGTTCTTTACAGGATAATGTAACTAAGATTGAAGAACTTCGTGCAGCTTTAGAATCTGGTACTTTATCCGAACAGGAAGCAGCACAGGCAAAAAGTGAACTGTTATCCATACAGGAATCCTTATCAGAATCCTATGGAAATCAGGTGGAAGGGATTGACCTTTTAAATGGTTCATTAACAGAGCAGCTTGCTTTACTGGATAAAGTTGCTCAAAAAGAAGCAGAAGCTTTTAAGAATGAGAATAAAAAGGGGATTGACAAAGCCCGGACAGAAATGGAGAAAGACCGCCATACGTATTTAGGGCAGTTTACCGAGGATGGTTCTGAGCAGTCAAAAGCAATCAAAAAATCAGTGGAAAAGCTACAGGATGCGTATGGTAAGGAAGTTATCAAGCTGTCAGAGGGCATGGAAGGAACCGGGGCAATCCGGATTGATGTGGATGCAGATGCGTCTACTGCAAAAGAAGCCCTGAATGATTTTATGTCAGAAATGGACAGCATCCAGAAACAATACGGGGAATCAGATGTTATCTCTTCTATGATAGACCGTGCTTCTGGTGGCTTAACAGAAGTAAAAGGGGTTCTGGATGAATATCAGGATCTCTACCAACAGGCACAGAAAGCAGAGCTTCTTTCGGATGACCGTCTATTTAAAGCAGACGGGAAGAAACAGACAGCTTCTAAATGGCTGTCCGATTATGCAAAGTCCATAGAAGCTTACAACAAAGCAGTATCAGAAGGGGATAGTACTGCAATCACACAGGCAAAATCACAGTTTGATGCGATAGATGCAGCTATGTCAGGGCTTGCAGAGGATAAAATGTCCGCCTATGCCGACCAGATCGAAGAAGTACGGTCACAGTTAAATAAAACAGCCATTGCTGCGGATAAATTTAATAAAGCGGTAAAAGGTCAGGATTCTTCTGAGTTTGGAAAAGGTGTTTCCAAAACAGCAACAGCTTTAAAAGAGCTTTCTTTATCCGATACAGATTTTAAGTATGCATTTGAGACAGATGGAATACAGGACGGGGAAGAAGCGGTACAGTCTATGGTTCAGGCTGCCATTGATTGTGGTGTGATCTCAGATACCTCCGCAAGTTCAGTAAATAATCTGGTGTCTATGCTTGTGCAGTTAGGGGTGATATCCAGTAGTACAGGTTCACAGGTAGATGCTGCATCTGATGCAGTAGCCGGACTGTCTGCGGAAGCAGAAGCTGCGAACAGTGCATTATCCGGTATTCAGGCAGCAACTTCTTTATTGACTTCCCAGAATGCAGGAAAATCTATATCTGTCGATGATTTTAATTCTGAGGAATTAAAGGATTATACGTCAGCCCTTGAATATCATAACGGGGTATTACAGTTAAATGCAGATAAAGTCAGGGAACTTCAGAAAGCACAGGCAGATCAGGCAATTCAGCAGAACGACAATCTGAAATTAGAAAAGCAGTCCCAGTACATGCAGAATATCGCAGAGATTGAAGAGCTACAGGATGCATTAAGAGGACTATCGGATGCCAAAGGGGAACAGGCGGAAACCATACAGTCAAGTATTGATGCACTTCTGACAGAGAATGATTCCATTTTAAACCAGTGTTCACAGCTGGATTTATTGTCTGCATCCCTGAGAGAAGCAACCGGAGCATATCAGAACTGGCTTGATAAGCAGAATACCTCAGAATCCGGGGATATGTTTGATGATGCACTGGGAGCCATGCAGCACATTGATGATACCACACAGAACACAGATTCGGAGTATTATGGACGTATTGGACGGGAATCGTATCAGGCAGCAGTGGAGTTTATCATACCGGAATCCGTAGACGGGCAAAATGCAGAAGCCGTACAATCCTATATGGATTCCATTGAGCATTACTTTACCCATGATGCAGACGGGAACCGGATGGGGCTTGATGTTGCAGAGTTCTGTCAGAGCGCAGTCGATCAGGGATTAATGACGATTGATGAGGCAAGCGGACAATATCAGATTGCAGGACAGACAACCATGCAGGATTTTGTAGACGGTCTGAACCTGTCTATGCCAATGGTACAGGCATTTTTCGGAGAAATGGAAGAGTTTGGAGGTCAGTTTTCATGGGCGGATGAAGCAATTAAGACTTTCGGTGATCTGGGGATGGCAGCAGGAGAAGCAAAAGCAAGGATTGAAGAAGCTTCCGGCGGTACTGGTATGGATATCCAGATTGATGTGTCAGATATCGAAACCACAGAGGGTAAAATCTCTGCTCTGGAACATACCATTTCCCAGATGCAGGATTATAAAGGGACAGTAGGGCTTGACGCTTCACAGGTAGAGGATGCCAATACCATTATCCAGTATTGTATCACGCAGAAACAGATGTTAGAAGCTCCGGCGGTTATGTCGGTAGATACTTCTCAGGTAAGCGGAGAAATCGGCAATGCAATCTCATTATTGCAGCAGTTTCAGCAGACACAAGATACTATGGAATTACAGGCTGCTATTGGTGCGGATACTTCTGAAGCAGAAGGGAAACTGAATGGACTGGTAGGAGAGATACAGGCATTATCCCCGGAAGTAAAAGCCAAGTTGGGAATTGACGGTACTTCTGTAGCAAGTATTCAGGCTTCCATACAGGGACTTACTCCTGAAGTGATGGTAAAAGCAGGAATTGATTCTTCTGAAGTGGATGCTTATGCAGCGCAGGATAAGAAGTCTGGCGGTACCGTCAAATGGAAAAATGATACTGCAACTGTAGACGCATGGGCAGCAGAAAACCATACTTCCAATGGTACTGTAATCTGGGGCAATAATACAGCATCAGTTAAAACGAGTTTTTCTGCTGAAGGTGTTGTTCATTGGACGAATACCACTCCTCCCTCTGGTGGCGGTAATAGTGTGAACGGTACGGCTCACGCAAGCGGTACAGCCCATTATCCGCATTTAGTAGGTCATGCCAATGCAAAGGGAAACTGGGGAACAAAAACATCTGGAACGACATTAGTCGGAGAACTGGGACGGGAGATTGTGGTAGACCCTTCTTCCGGTACATGGCATACCGTAGGGGATAACGGTGCAGAGTTTATCAATATCCCTAAAGGCAGTATTGTATTCAATCATCTTCAGACAGAAGCACTTCTCGAAAGAGGGTTTGTCGCAGGCAGAGGAAAGGCATCTGCTGCCGGTTCTGCTATGGTTACTGGCGGTATTTCTATCGGACAGGCACATCTTGCTTCCGGCAACAAGCCATCTTCCAACAATTCTACACATTCTAATACCACTTCCTATAACAACAATACAGGCGCAGTCAACAGCAATACAAAGGCTACCAATGACAACACCAAAGCAGCCAAGAAATCCACACAGGTATTTGACTGGGTTGAGCGCAGGTTGAAATATTTCGCCGACAAAACAAAAGCGATTGCTGACAGCATCAATGATTATATTTCATCTTCACAAAAAAAGAGCCTGTTACAAAAACAGATCTATGCGACCAACAGTGAAATGCATGTCAATTACCGGTCTGCCAGAGCTTATTACAGCAAAGCCCAGTCACTAGGACTAAGCTCAAAAACCAGAAAGCTGATTGAAGAAGGAAGATATACTCTTGATGATATCGACACTTCTACAGAATCCGGTAAGGCTCACTATGACAAAGTGCAGAAGTATATGAATTACTATGATGAATATACCAAATGCATTGATGCAGTGCGTGAGTTGAGAACGGAACAGGTTGAATTGTATGCTCAATGGGCTGCTATTCCAACCGAAGAAGCTGAGAAGAAAATTGATAAGCTGACGCAAAGCTATAATGGACTTGCTGCTATTCAGGCACGTTTGGAAACCGCAGGTATGGGAGGTTCCGCACAGGCTATGCTAAAAAAGCAACTAGATAATACATTAAAATATGCTTCTGATAATAAAAAGAAAACAGATAAGAACTTCGACACACAAAGAGACAGACTGGTCAGCATTAAACAAAAAGAAACATCTACAAAAGAGACTGCTGACAAAGACAAGAAAAATCTGAATAGTGCTACTAATGCGCTGAAAAAAGGAGCGAAGCTGACAGATACGGAAAAGAAGCGTATTAGTTCCGGACAGGCTTTAAGTACAAAAGGACTGAAAGGCAAAAAGAAAAAGCTTGTTGAAAAGTACAATGCTGCTTTAAAAAAGAGTAATTCTTCTAAAAAGGCTTATCAAAATGCAGTATCTTACGGAAAGGGTGTTCGTGAGGATTATACTGCTGCCAAGGATGCAAAGCATACCAATGACACAATCTATCTGGAATACAAGAAAAACTGGGAAGTTGCAAAGAAAGCATATGATAAGGGTGATTCTCTTTCCTATCAGAATTATCTGGTCGATCAGGAGCTTGCTCTTCTGAAACAGCAGAATGATGCAAAGAATACCGCTTACCGTAAGGCAAACCAGAATACCCAGACTGCTACCAAGCGTAAAGATAACTATAAATCGAAACTGGATTCTGTAAAGAAGAAAGGTAAATCCTATAGTAGGAAGTATGCAAAGTATCTGACCGCAGAGCAGGAAAAACAGCTTGCAGCAGGTAAGAAGATCAATACGGACAATATCAAAAATGCAAACGTGAAAAAGATCATTGATCAGTATAACATTGACCTTCAGAACGCTATGAATAGTTACACTGCTGCCACACAACAGTTGACTGCTGCACAGGAAGCCGAAGCGGAAGCTGCTGCAAATGCGGCTCAGTCTCAGGCAGAATATGCACAGGCACAGGTAGAAGCTGAGAAAACAAAATTTGATAATATCAAGAAATACTATGAACAGCGGATTGAATATCAGGAATCATGGAATAAGCTTTATGACAAACAGCGTGAGTACGACAAGACCCACGGTGACTACACTACTTCTGAGAGCTTTGACAAGCCGATCAATGAGATAAATAAAGCACAGAGACATCAGGAGGAAGCTGCCAAAAAGCTACAGGAACAGCTTAATAAAGCAGTAAAAGCAGGAACCATTAAGGAGTATTCGGATGAATGGCTTGAAATGAAATCTGAGATTGTGGATGCTCAGACAGCCGTTCAGGACTACGAGAATCAAATGGAACAGCTCAAACAGGAACAGATTCTTGTACAGTACGAAGAAATGTTTGACCGAGCCATTGAGAAAGCCGAGAAGTTTAAGGACAAAATCGAAGCAATCAATAGTCTTATTACCGAAGATATGATGTACGACTACGAAACCGGACATTTAACTGAGTTCGGAGCTTTATCTATTGTCCTGAACGCCAAACAGCTTGATACTTCTCTTACTACCCTGAAAGATTATGTGAAGAAGCGTCAGCAGATCATGGATGATTTCAAGGCAGATAAGTTCGGGGAAGAAACCTATGATAAGCTCATGGCTGAGAATGATGCCAGTCTGCAAGGTGCGTTGAAAGATGCACAGGCTTATCAGCAGGCAATTATTGGTATCATCAAAGATCAGGCACAGGCGGAACAGGATGCATTGTTTAAGGTCATTGATGCCAGAAAAGATGCACTGAAGAAAAAGAAAGATTACTATGATTATGATAAGACAATTAAAAACAAAGCAAAAGAAATCAATCTGTTAAAACAGCAGATTGCTGCATTAGACGGGGTAACTGATGCACAATCCAGAGCTGAAAAAGCAAGGCTCGAAGCTGAATTAGCAGAAAAACAGGAAGATTTTGATGATACAGTCAGAGATCATGTATACGAATTACAGGTAGATGGACTGGACGATCTCAAAGACCAGTTATCTGAGGATTTCGAGAAATGGTCACATGAACTGAGTGCAAACCTTGATAAAATGTCACAGGCTATTGCGGACGCTGTAGCAAACGTGGGAGGTAATACTGCGGATGCTCTTAATTCGATTGCAAAGATTCTGGAACAGTTTGGAATCAATGCAGGAGATATGGGTATTACTCAGGGTGATCTTGATGTGTCCAAGGGGGAAAGCAATCAGAAAAGTTCTGTACCCCCTGTTGATGATAGTAATATTGTCCGCTTCAATCATGTAGGTGGTCAGATTATGATTACTGAAAATGGTATAAGTACCCCAATGAGCGTATACGATGGTATGATTCCTAATGATATAACCGAAATGTTGATAAACATGTCTATGGAAAATCAGAGATTCCCACTGTCTGAACTGAAGATGCCAGAAATAAAGGTAACAGGTGGGGGAAATATTTATAACACTAATAATGCTCCAATGATAAGTGTGGAGGTTCAGGGAGATTTAACAAAATCAACGCTTCCTGATCTTCAGACAATTCTAAAGAAAGCTAACACATATACACAAAATGAAATTCGTAAAAATATGAAAAGATTCGGATGATAACCGACCTTATTTATCAGGACACTACTCTCTCACCGGAGTAGTGTCTTTTCTTATATAAAATAAAAAAGGAGGGATGGTATGGCAGGTTTTATATATAATGGGAAATCTACAAAAGATATTTTGAGTGATTCGGAACTAATTCTATGTACGTTTGAAGGAGTTAATTCTATGACTGGACATCAAAGGGATGATGTAACTGGTGAAATGTTACGAGCTGTGTATCTGATTTAGACACATGGCTCTTCTTATATAAATAAAAAATAGAGTGAAAGAAATTAGGTGATTAAATTTGAAAAAAATGTATGTAAAAGTAAAAAAATTGAAAGGAGAGTGTTGCTGTGGTAACACTATGTTTAAATACAAAGGAAGTTAGTTGGTATTATTGGAGTATATCATGGATTTTTTATCGTGTTGCTATGGCAATACAATAAAATACAATGGTAAATTATATACAACCAACAGCAAAGCAAAAATACAATTTAAAAAATAACATGAAAACACGCTGTTATAATGCGAATTATTATAAAATTTGGAAAAACTATGAAGGATGTAGTATCTGTGATGAATGGTTAGAAGATAAAAAGTCTTTTTACGAATGGGTGGATCATAATTACTACTGGATTAAAGGTGAGCCGTCTGTAGAATTGGACAAGGATATAATAGTACCAGGAAATAAAGTATACAGTCCTGACACCTGTATTTTCGTACCGAAGCGGATTAATGACTTGTTTGAACATATTCATGGAAGAAAGAAAAATGGTTTACCTGTAGGAGTTAGTTATTCTGAAAAGAAAGGAAAATATAGTGCAAACGTCAGTAAATCTTATGACAGTAAGGATGGTAAGAAGAAAAATAGATATTTAGGGTGTTATGATACACCACAGGAAGCATATGAGGTATACAAGCATCATAAAAAAGCTGAGATTATATATATAGCAGATAAATATAAAGATGTGATTCCTGATAAATTATATCAGGCTATGATAAGCTGGGAGTTTGATGAGTATGTGGCATGAATAATTAATGCATACTTTACGAATATTGTGCATGATGCTTTTTTGCTTGATAGCGGTATATGACTATGCTATACTGTTACTGGGTGATGCTATATGTATTTCTATAGTGATGCTATACATGTAAAAAATAAATATTTCATTATATAAAAAACAAGCCAAAAGAGGGCTTCCTCAGACCTATGTGGAGCTTACAGACGAAAAAGATATCAAAAACCTTCAGAAAACACTTGATCTTCTTGATGAGGACGATGACGTCACTGACGTATGGCACAACTGGGATGAATAATTGAGAACAGCCCTCAGACCCTTTAAAATAAGGGAGATGAGGGCTGTTTTATCTTAAAAATGATGATGCTTTTTATAACAAAATGGCTTTCGGTGATGCTATACTGATTGTTTAGATGGTCTGTTTTTGGCAGAAAAATTCTATATTGCATGTGCAGCATATTACCCTAAAAAATATAGACAGGGAGGTTATATTTATGCTGTCAAGAGATGCGCTAAAAGAATTTTTAGTGGAATGCCATTTAAGGCAGTTGTCAGACAGAACAATCAAGCATGAAAGAAACAGTAACAACGCACTCCTCACATTTCTTGAACGTGAGTACCAAATCACTCAAATTGAGGAAATACGACACGTACATCTAAAAGGGTATATTCAATACCTTATTAAGCTCCAAAGAAAAGAAACGTATATCAATGGTTTGATAAAAAGTTTTCGTGCATTTTTTAAGTATTGTGTTAATGAAGAATATATTAGTGTAAATCCTGCATTGAAGGTATCGTTCCAAAAAGAAGAGATTCCTAAAATCTTAACTTTTAAGGATGATGAAGTAATCAGGATGATAAATTATTACAAAGGCACAAGCTTTCTTCAGGTACGAAATAAATTAATTATGATTCTATTATTTGATACTGGTATAAGAAATACAGAACTCTGCACCATAAAAATGGTTGATCTGAGAGAAAATGCAATTAGTATTTATGGAAAGGGTAAAAAGATCAGATATGTACCGATTACTCCTGCTATCGAAAAATGGTTGATGAAATATCTGATTATAAGAGAAAAATATATTAAAGATAAAATCGGATATAGCGAAGACTATTTATTCTTATCTCAAAAAGGTAAACCATTAACAAAAGAAACTATTGAAAGAGTAGTAAAAGATTGTAAGGTTCCTTGCGGTATCAGGAAAGAAATCAGGTGCAGCCCACATACATGCAGACACTATTATGCACAGAAACAATTAAAAAATGGCTGTGACGTATACACAGTATCAAGAATTTTAGGACATACTAATATTACTATAACCAAAAGATATTTGGAATCTATTCAAGACGAAGATATATTAGAGTTAGGATGTAAAACTTCACCTCTAATTTCTTTAAAGATAAGATAAAAAAATATGTGAAAAATATTCAGGCTCGTATGCTGTTAATCAATAAGACAGTATGCGAGCTGTTTTAATATAAGGTTTTAATATAAGGCTTAAAAATGCGTTTTAAGGCGTTAAAATCAATTGTACAATAAAAACCCATACAAATATACAGAATCCATTTTAGCTATGCTTTTGAAGCTTAAAGAGTGATTCTGAATCAATGATAACAACAAATAAGAAAATAATTCAATTTTAAGGAGGAAAACAATATGATCGTAGATAAATTGCACTTTATTCGTTTAGTTCATCACAAATTAAAAAAGGAATGGGATATAAAAGTTAGATACTGGGATGTCTACTATATGATACAGGCATTCATTGAAGTTGTTGTTGAAATCATGGAAGGTGGAGACACGCTTAAATTAAGTGGATTAATGACACTTGCTCCGCATTACAAGAAAAGCAGAAAATATAATATAGGTGGTGCTAAGTATTCTGTAGATGAGCATTACATTCCGAAAGCCAAATTCCATAAAAATATCAAGGATGCATGTCAGGTATACGGGGAACTTCTATTACAACTGGATAAAGAAATGAAAGAAATGGAAGAGGTAGAAGAATGATGGATATAGAAACGAAGATCTGTACACGTTGCGGAGTAGAAAAACCGATAGAAGATTTTCAGATAAATAAGCTTAAAGGTCAAAATCCCTATAGGATATCAGTGTGCCAACAATGCCGATATAGAATCCGCAAGGAAAGAAAGAATAGTCTGAGCGAAAATATAGATGTTAAAATACCCCGTCAGTTTAAGAAAATCGTTCCTGAAAAAGTATTGGACGTAACATGTTATGGCATAGATTTAATAGAAGAGGACGAGGTTTTTATGGAAAAAGCAGACTGTATAAACTTTTGGATATCAAACTATGGAAGGGCAGTACAAAAAACAGAGGTGGAGAAAATTCTTGATGAAGCTACTTCGTTATCTACGGCAAAAGATATCTATGAATTTTTGAAAAATACTAATAAACCTGAATTAGAAAGTTTAGTATATGAATTAAAAATTATAAGTAAGCAGGAAGCGGTTTTTGGAGATAACAATAAAGATGAAGCTATTGAAACAATTAATAAAATGATTTCTAAATTATAATATAATAAGGGGCAACATCCGCTATAGGATCTGCCCTTCTTATATTGGTTTCAAATTCTCTAATCCCACCATCACGGTTTCCACTTATGTCCACAGCTACCACATCTATTTACAGTCTTGCCACTACCAAGAAATCCTGTAAGTAGGGAATAGCCACGAGAACCTGTAGTTATGTTTGTAGACCCACATTTTGGACAACGGAGTGTTGGAGTAGATGGTGTGTCTTCTTTTGGTGGATTAAAATGAGTATTATTAAGCAGTTCTCTAAATTCAGCATCCATTACATCGTCATACAAAGCCTTGTCAAAATACTCACTATTTTCAACATAACGAACTCTTGCTCGATGCATAAATTCTTCATATCGGTCAGGATGATTAAAGACTATATTGTCATACTCATCAGCAGAAAAATCAGTTTTTGTCATAGGAGTAAATCCACATTTTTTACATACTGGTTCTTCGTCCTTAGTATAACATTTCCAACTTCCGCACCGTGGACACATATAGAAATCCTCGTGTGGGAATACATATTCTGATCCGTCTGGATAGAATACATAACCGCATTTATAACATTTCCATACTCCTGGGGCTATACTATCTGCACGATCCAAAAATCTTTTATCTTTACAATTCGGACATTTTTTTATTTTCTTTTCCATTTTAAGCCTCCTGATTACTCTTGATGATTTAATATTACCATATTATTTTAATAAAGTATACAAATATTTCCAAATGTATTTGTTTTGTTTTTACTTTCGTAGGTAGTCGATGCTATTGGTAATTATAAAAATCGAAAGAATAATTTGAAGACATTTGAAGATGTATTCAAAAATATGGAAATAAACGCTGGAAAAGAACGGAAAGACGGTGACTCTCTTAAAAATCACTTATTTGATGGACTAAACGTAGATAGCAACTTCTTGAAAGCCTACGGGAAAGATTTAGACAGGTATGCAGACCACATTGAAAAAGCTGGAAAAAATGCAGATAAATCAAAGATCAACATTGATGGATTTAACGAATCACTAGCCAGAAACGGTAAAGAAGCAGTTAAAACCACTACTTTCATGCAAGACATTGGAAAAGGAATCAAGAGTGTTGGTAAAACAGCTCTTTCAATGGTTGGAAATTCTGTTTTAGATATGGCTATTGGAACAGGACTCCAACTTGTTATTTCTGGAATCAGTGATTTTATACATCGTGAAGAAATTGCTATAGAAAAAGGACAAAAGGCACAAACAACTATCTCTGAAACATTCGACACATTTTCTTCTGGCAAGTCCACTCTTTCAACACTTGGAAAATCATTTAATAAATCTACGAATGAAATTAACAGTACAAGTGAAGCAATAGAATCTGTAGCACAAAGGTATACGGAATTATCCAAGGGTGTAGACAGTAAGACTAATAAAAATGTTTCATTATCAAGTGAGGATTATCAAAACTATCTTGATTTATCCAACCAACTTGCACAGTTATATCCTCGTTTACAATCTTCTACTGATTCTCAAGGTAATGCAATTCTCGATCTTGGTAACGATGCCAAGTCTGCAACCAGAAGTATTCAGGAACTTTATAACGCACAAATGCTTTCTTCAAATGTTAAAATTGGTGCAGAATTACAGGATGCATTAAAAGGCACATCAACACAGATAAAGCAATATAATGAAGAAATTGATAAATATGACAAGCAAAGTAAAAAAGCAGAAGAAAGCGCAAAAAGTTTTGCATCTGTACAAAATCAATTCAAATTACCAGAGGCAGATGATGATTATAAAACATATTTTGAAGTAGATTCTGATAAATTTGATGTAAGCGCAAAAT
>OLQE01001274.1_pt1 | contig 14486 bp, 11 predicted proteins | sample 1643161 | NCBI WGS metagenome assembly OLQE01 (sample SAMEA3136650, study PRJEB25190) | human gut metagenome | reverse complement strand
GTTACACCAACACGCTTTCCAAGCGTGCGCCATAGACCACTAGGCGAATCCTCCACGGCGTTGCGATGCATACGCATCTCAAGCACAAGAAGTAACCATAACACAGTATCGGGACAGTTCCAAATGCCGTGCGTCTGCGGCGAGTCGACAATTGCGATTGCGGATCGGTGACGCGGGGCGTAGGGTCGTGGAGACTGATTAGTCGTGGAGACTGATTATGAGTTTGTGAGATGACCGTCACTGCGGTCGAGCGCGGAAATGAGGCGGGCTGAACTGGTCTGGTTTTTGTTCCGCCTCACTATAAAGGCGGAACAAAAACCAGACCAGTTCATCGATGGTCATGGTCGGTTTTTGGAGATGTGCGCGGTTCGTTCCGCTGATTCCAGGGGTTGGGTGGTGTATCACGCGATGAAGGCCACGCGTAAGGTTCTTCATGAAGTAGGTTTGATCTAAGGAGGTTTGTCATGGAGTTCAAGGCCGAAGGTGGCGTTACCGTCACTGATGACATGTTGGACGCGTGGGCGGACGCTGCGGAGAGTGGCGACTATCCCGGTTTGGGTGGTGATGGCGTTGTGTACTCCGGGCGTATCCCGCCTACCGATGCCGAGCTGGAAGCGGAGACTGTTCGTGCCGTTGGCTTGTCCGATGATTTGTGGGACATGGTTGACGCGCGTGCCAAGCATTCCGGGGTGAGCGTGTCTGAGATTGTTCGGCAGGCTCTCGTAAGGGAGCTTGCCACGGCTTAAGTCCCGTCGATTTTCTTTCGGCCCGCCTATTGTGGCGGGCTTTTTCAATGAATGATTCCCGGTAGGTGAGACTACCGGTGGTTTGCTTAACCATTGTCCGTTTGGTCAAGCCCCATGAGGGATCATCTCCGCGTGTGCGGAGCAGGCTCACTTTAAGGAGTCGCAAATGTTTGACTTGAATGCAAGCAAGCATCTGTTTGATGTATGATTGATGTCATATTGGAGGTTGTATGGAGTTTGAGTGCGATCCGCGAAAAGCGCCGCGAACCTCGCCAAGCATGGGATCGATTTTGATGACGCGCAACGGTTGTGGCATGGCCGGACGGTTACGTTATCGACCTACGCGGGCAGCGACGAGTCGCGGAACCTGGTGCTTGGCATGATCGACGGCAGGCACTGGTCGGCGATAACCACCATGAGGGACGGCAGGACGCGTATCATATCCGTGCGCCGTTCCCGTAAGAACGAGGAGGAATACTATGAGCAGCACGTTCAGGGCCGCTGAGATCGATCGTGTGTTCGATGACGGTGGTGATGTGATGGAGTTCTTCGACACGTCTAATCCGGTCGTGGAGGATGCGCCCGCTGTGGATACGCGTAGGGTGACGCTCACGTTGCCCGCGTGGATGGTCGAACAGTTGGATGATCGCGCCCGTAGTCTGGCGGTCAGTCGTAACGCTGTGGTGAACATGTGGCTTGACGAACGGTTGAAGACCGAACGCGGGTCTGCCATGACGGTCGGCGAGTAGTTTCTTTTGCGTTTTCTTGTTTGCGCCCCTCGCATCCCTGTTGTCGGATGCGGGGGTTTGTTTTTAGGGGATTTGGAATGCGTTATCTGGCCGGATCATCTCCGCGTGTGCGGAACAGACTGCGACGCCAGTACATCGACCTCGAGCGTCTTAGGATCGTCTTTCGGGAAGACAAGGCTGTACGGGCGCAAAGCATGGCGGAAGCAATGCGCGCGTTGCTGCCTGAATACCACAATGGACATACGATATCCGGGCCGGTGAAGGCCAAATTGAATGTTCCGTACCGTACCACGGGTGTCACGGGTGGTATTTGCGTCGCAATTCTCGGAAAATCAACTTTCCCGCAAGGCACGTCGCCCAGTGGTACGGTACGGAACGTTATATCTGTATCTATTGTGCTTCCGTGCGCCATCACTCCGCGTCGGCGGTCTTCTTACGGCCGCGCTTCTTCATCGTGCCGGCCTTGGCGTCGGCGATGGCGAAGATGATGGCCTTGTCGTCAGGCTGTCCGATGCCAGGGATGGAACGGTAGTCGATCTCATCCTCGGACGGGTTGTGCAGGGTGAAGAAGCTGGCGATGGTGGTGACGACGGCCGGAACCTTGATGTTGATGGACGTGGTCTGCTTTTCCGCGGCCTTGCTGAATTTCACCGCGTTCGGTTCGTCGGCGTTGCAGGCCTGGATGGCGATCTGCTTGGCGGATTCATTCACCAGCACGCGGACATGCGTGGGGTATTTCAGTTCGGCGGCGGTCGCCTTGTTGAAACGGACCACGGAATCGGTGATGGTCATGACGGCCTTGCTTGCGGGAGCGGAGAGCGAGATTTCCTGGAAACCCTGAAGTGATGCCATAGGAATTACCTCCATTTTGTTGTTTTATTTTGATGTATTTATTGTAAATGATTGATTCGTTTATTGCGTCCAATTTAGTGAAATTATTACGCTGGCCCGGCATACGGAACGATGGATATTATTTCTGTAATACTCCACCGGTCTGCCGCATGGTTGGGAAATGCGGAGGATTTGGTATCGGGCTGGTTCCGTTCGGGGGAGTGTGTCAATATAGGGTGCTGGATGGGGTCGTGATGCCGTAGGGTGGTCGACCGCGAGGCGCCGGACCGGCGGACAGCAACAGATAGGAGCACGGGATGGCAAAGCATTCTGTACGGCAAGGGACGCGTTCCGCGTCTCGCGCGCGACGGACGCGCAACATTGTTCTGGTGGTGGTCGGCGTAGTGCTGGCGTTGGCGGCTGTATGCGGATTCCTTGGATACCTGTTCTACCGGGAAGCGTTGCAGGTGCGTGATCACGAGCTGGCTGCCGTGCAGGCGTTGCAGGGACTGCAGGATTCGGAACAGCTCAAGGATACCGACGCGTTGAACGAGGCGGTCGCCCAGGCGCAGGAGCATGCGTCCGCCGCCAAGGAGATTACCGACGGTGGGTTGTGGAAGGCCGCGTCGTTCGTGCCGGTTGTGGGGGATGATGTGAAGACCGTGCGCGGCATGGTCGACGTGGTGGATGGCGTGGTCGGGCAGACGCTGCCGGTACTCGCCTCGACCATGCAGAACTTGATGGGTGCGGAGTTGAGCGGCGGCGAGGGGCAGTTGAACCTGCAACCGATCATCGACGCGCAGGATGGGTTGGTCCGCGCCAATGAACTGATGCAGGAACAGGCGTCGGCCATCGAGGATCTGCCGACCCCGCATATCGGCATGGTCTGTTCGGCGTATGAGCAGGGACGTGACCAGCTCACGAAGGTGGCGGATATGCTGGACGGGGTGAGCGGCATGGTGCAGGTGGCCCCGAAGATGCTGGGCGCGGACGGTTCGCGCACATACCTGCTGGTGGCGCAGACCACATCCGAACAGCGTTCGGGCGGCGGTCTGGTCGGGTCCCTGGGTACGATGCATACCGAGCAGGGAAAGATTTCTGTGGGGGATTTCCACTCGAATACGGAATTCATCTCTTTGGGTGAGAGCGCTAACGATGAGGAACATGGTGTGTTTAACGGGCCGTTGACGTTCTCAATGGATGTTCGCGATGTGTTTGCGGTTCCGGATATCTCCCGCGTGGCCGAGATGCTCAACAACGTGTGGCAGAAATCGGAATATGCCTGTGCCATAGATGGTGTTATTGCAATCGACCCTGTGTTTATTCAGGAAATGGTGCGGATCAATGGTGATATCACGTTGGATAATGGCCAGGTGTTGACGGGGGAGAATACCGCGGAATTCATGCTGAATGGAATCTACAAGGCATTCGAACCTGAGCAGCAGGACCTGTATTTCGAATATGTGGCCGCTTCCGTGATGGATGGTGCCTTCTCCAACATGACCGTCGACAAGATGCTGCAGGTGGCGCAGGTCATGGGCGAGCTGGCTGGTGGTCGACATTTCTACGCGTATACGTTCCACGAGGATGAAGCGCAGTATTTCCAAGGGGCCGGCTTGGCCAAGGACGCGCCGGAAAGCGAGACCGAGCCGGAGGTCGGCATTTACCTGAACGAGCAGAATCCATCCAAACTCGGCTGGTATCTGCATCGTAACGGCACGGTGAGCAAGACTGCCCGCAACGCCGACGGGTCCCAGACCTATCACGTCACGTTCTCCATTACGAATTCGCTGACAAGTGAGGAAATGCAGACCGCGACGGATTACATTCTCGGCGGGGTGCAGCATGGCGATGCGGGCGTGCCCGTGGCCGCGTCGGGGACTTCGGTGCAGCGCATGCTGTTCTATGCTCCGGCTGGCGGTTCGATTTCGAATTTCAATGTGACGGGCGACGTCCGTGATCAGGCGGAGAAAACCATGGACGGCAAGGCGCTGCTGACCAACGTCGCCTATATCGCACCCGGGGAGACGGTGACGTTCGACTTCGATGTGACGACTTCCCCTCAGGCGCAAACGGATTTGAAGCTGGATCAGACTCCTGCCGGGTGGCTGGACGCTGGGGTAACCTATGAGTTGAGTTAAGTCGCTGGTTGCATAGCGGCGATGGGAATCGGAGGGTGTTGCCGTGCTGGAAAAGACGTTTTTGTCGAAATCTGGTTACTCCATTCCGGTATTGGTGAGAATTGTCGTCGCCGTATTGTGCGCTGCGTTCGCGACCTTTGCGTGTCTCAGTGGTTTCTCCGATGAGACCGTCTTCGTCAACGGAACTTCCGCGGCCGCCGACGTTTTTTCATACTTGGAATCGTCGAACAGAACGACTGGAACCATACTGTTCGCGGCCTTGTTCGTTGTGGTCATAGTTGGCCTGGCATCGTTGACGAAAGCCGATCGCAGGACGAGGATGTGGTGCATCGTCGTCGCATTGTTGCTGGCTTTGACCGTAGGAATACCGATGTATAACCCTTCGCATGAGGCGAAGATTCTTGATGGTGTTCTCAGGCCTCCATATGTATCCGCGCAGTATCGTACGGTGTGGTATTGGCTGTTTTCCTGCGGGAAATATCTGGGTTTCGTGTGCCTTTGGCTGCCGCTGGCGGCTATCTTTTTCTCCTATGCCACGAACGTATTGAACCGCAAAAATGAGCTGCCGAATGGCGCCGATCAAGACAACAGCGGATTGTGGATGAAAATCCGATCGGTGTATGAAAAGATGGGCGTCGCTCATGTGATGGTCATCGGTGTCGTTATTTTCGTGTGCTGGTTGCCGTGGTGCGTGTTACTGTGGCCTGCCAATATCGCTGCTGATACGGTGGCACAGTTGGTATGGTTCCGGACGGGTCAGGCGTGGGATCCGTCTTCCCATGCCGATCTGGTCGGATACGCGTTCAGCGACCAGCATCCATGGCTTGACACATTGATCTATGGGGCTTTCGACGAACTGGGGCTTGCCCTCGGCTCAGAGGCCTGGGGACTGTGGCTGCTGGCGCTGCTGCAGACCATCGCGACGGCATTGGTGTTCGGCGTTGTTCTGAATTACTTGTGCGCGGTGATGGGCGTGACGTGGCGCTATACCGCATTCTTTACGCTTTTCATCGCGTTGGTTCCGTTCTATGGTCGTACGGCTGCCGTCATCGTCAAGGATATGACCGCAATGCCGTTTTTCCTGTTGTTTGTCGTACTGTTCATGGAGTATGTGCGCCGGATCCATATAGGCGACAGGCTGCCGGGCTGGTTGATCTGCAGCATCGTCGCAACCTCCATAATCTGCAGTTTGACGCGGAAGATTTCGCTGTACATCATCGTTGGTTCGTTCCTGGTGCTGGTGATTGTGGCGCGGCGTCGATTGGTTTCGGCGGCGATTAGTGTTGCAGTGGCTGGAATAATGATGGCTGTACCAGTTTTTGCATATCCGGCCTTGCGTATTGCTCCGGGAGGAACGCAGGAAATGCTTGCGATTCCGCTGCAACAGTCAGCGATGACATACGCCAGATTCCGTGATGATATGGATGCCGGCGATCGTGCGGCGATTGAATCCGTCATTACCTGCTCTGTTGAAGACATAGCCGAGTATCTGCATATGGGAGCAGATGATGGTTTGGAAGTCGTCAGCGCGGATGCCGTAAAAGACAGATGTTTTAATCGCAACGCGAGCACAGGGGATTTGCTTCGCTATCTTCTGGTATGGGCGAAGCAGGCATTCCAACATCCGGGAACGTATCTGGAGTCGGTGGCATGGTTGAGGAACCCTTTCCTGATTGCCAATCAGTATGACGAAGGGTGGTATGTGCGCCACGGTTGGAGCGAAAAGGGAGGGCTCACGATTCTGCCGCAATATGAAGAGGGGGAGCGGTCGGTGATGCAGCGATACGGCTCGTCGTTGTATGCGGTTTTCCTGCACATACCGGTGTTCTCGTTGCTGATGACGGAAGGCGTATACGTGTCGTGGATTCCGTTGCTCTCCTTGGCACTATGCATAGTGACGCGGCGATATAAGTCGCTGGTGTATCTCATTCCGTGGATACTATCGATTGGCACCTTGCTGCTACTGCCTGCAGCGCAAAGCCGCTACTCCTGGAGCCTGGCATTCGGCGCGGTGCTGATTGCGGCTGTTCCGTTGGTTCGCGAGAGGAACGGTGCCGAATCATCTGCTGAAGCGTAGCGGTTTGCACGTATCCCGCCGTGGTCGGTTTGTTTGGCGCTTGACCATAGGTTGGATCGATAACGAGCGACAGTTTGCAGACTGGGCGTTGCCGTTGCGACAACGCCCAGTGCCATTACTGGTGTTTCGCTCGTATCTTGGTGAAGCAACCGGATGCGATACCCGCAAATGATGAAAGACCCAAGCCGGCATAGGGGATCATCATAAGATAAGCAGGCATGATGTATTGCGATTGCGCTTCCCAGAAAAGATAGAGGATGCCTACCCCGAGAGGCACCAGAGCTCCGGCTAGTTGTTCGATGTGCAACTGCTTGTGATTTCGTATCAGGCCGAATGCGGCAAAAGCTGCGATAAGGGTCTGTAGACAGTCAAGCAGTATATCGATGACGGTGCGCGCTCGGCCTGCATAAACAGATCGTTGCACGTCAGTCAGCGATCGCTGGGACATCACTGGACGATCACGTCCGGAGGAACTCCAGAAGCTGGCGAGCAAAGATTCATAGGTCGGTTCGGTCCATTCCGAGACGAATTTCTTGCCGAAATACTCAGCCGCGTAAGCCGGGTCGTTCACAAAGCTTTCGATGGAATCTTGAATTGACTGTCGAGCATCTTCGGAAATCTCCTGCAAATCATATTCTTCGGGAGTCCAACTTGTTGGATATCCGTTATACCAACCAAAATTGTTGGATTGTGTGTTTGTTTGAGGTTGCATTCCCATGGCAAGCCACACGGTACGTGGCATGCCGTTATCGGTGGACATTCCAAACCCTGCGGCAATGCCGGAAGTGATTATTCCGCTACCCGCATAGCATGCGATTATTATGACGACAGCGAGCAATGCTTTGATGTTAAGGTGTTTCATCGCATATGTAACCAGTATCGCAAGGATTGCAACCATAACATAAATCATGCTTGATTTAAGCAGTAATGCAATAAGGACAAATAAACCTGTGCCAATGATATATCGGAATCGCTGAGTGTCACAGAACTGTTTTTGCCAGGCAAGTGCGACAAACAGAAAAGGTAGGCAAAGTGTGTTGCCATATGCAAAGGTGACATAGAAGAATAAAGGTAAGAAGCAACATGAAATTAAAATGGTTATATTGGTTGCTTTGCGTGTTTGGAATAGAACATGCGTGTAATAAGCAAGACCGGCTAGCGTTCCCAATACACACAATACATTGAGGAACTGAAAAGCTAGATATGCGCCTGACCCGAAGACCTTAACCAATAGCCACGTAACGGCGAGCAATGGAATTTGATAGGGGAAGCGGTCAAAATACCCTCCAGGACACATAACCCAATCAGTTTCCGTTCCAGGGCACTGGGATTGATATGTCGGATCAGCGAGTGCCTGGGCTCCTAGGAACACGTAGGCTGGATCCCACTCTGGCCAGACGGATGCAAAAGCAATCCACCCACAGCAAAAAAGGGAAGAAAAAGCCGTGGCGCCTAGCAAAACATTTCGTGGGGAATACTTTTCGAGCAGGCCTGTATGGGATAGCGCGGCGATGCAACACGCAGCTACCGCTATACCGATAGACACAAGCCACCATCGAGTGGTTGAGAATGTGACTTCGTAGCTATCGAGTAGATGGGTGGAAAAAATGAATGTAACTCCGCCGATAAGTATCAGAAACAATGCAGAAAGCCAAAGTATGCATTGCTCAAATATTATCCCTACAAGGTTGCCGGCACCCGTGGCGGCCGATTGACGCTGATTCGCATGTCGGGGGATGTATGGAGTGGTCTTGTACACCTTGTCGGATGGTTGGGGTTTGGTGAACGTCATGGTATTCTCCTGCGGCAAGTAATCAATCGGCAATAGCGATATTGCCGTTGGAATGTGAAGACACCGATTTTCCCTGTTGTCGAATAATGTATATCGGGCGGTGTTTTGTTTCCAGATACGTCTTAGCGAGATACTGACCTAGCACGCCGATGCTGAGTAACTGGATGCCCCCAATAAACGTAATGACGCAAATAAGCGAAGGCCATCCGGCGACGGGATCTCCAAATATGACTGTTCGGACAATAACGAAAATGATAAGCGCAAACGCAAGAATACAGAGAATAATGCCGATTAATGATGCAATAACCAAGGGTGTTGTGGAAAAAGCGACAATGCCATCGAGGGCATATACGAATAGCTTAAAGAAGTTCCACTTAGTTTTTCCAGCTATACGGTCAACATTTTCATAGGAAATCCATTTTGTTTTGAATCCCACCCAACCATATATTCCTTTTGAGAAGCGATTGTATTCGGAAACCTGCAAAATGGCATCCACCATTGTTCGTTTCATCAATCGGAAATCTCGTGCACCGTCGACGATATCAGCTTTAGAAATATGATTGATGAGTGAATAGAATCGCCTAGCGAACCAAGAGCGGATGGGAGGTTCGCCTTTTCGGTCTTGTCTGCGTGTGGCCACATTGTCGTAATCCTCATTTTGTAATATTTCATACATTTGAGGAAGTAACGAGGGCGGATCCTGCATATCCGCGTCTAAGGTGGCAACATAGTCGCCTTGCGCGTGCTGAAGGCCTGCATAGAGCGCTGCTTCTTTTCCGAAGTTTCGTGAGAAGGAAATCCATTTCACGGAAAACACGAAGTTTTCATTATTGGAGGCTTGTTCGAAGACATCCAATGTGCGATCTGCAGAGCCATCGTCAACAAGGACGATTTCGAAATCCAGATCATCCCATTTCTGCTTCATCATGCGGCAAACGTTTTGAAACTCTGCTAAGAAAAGAGGGAGACTCTCTTCCTCGTTATAGCACGGTATCACAGCAGATATTAACGGCATGGTGACGTCCCTGTTTCTGATGGCATACAACGGAATCAGTTTATAGCAATAATGCAACATTCCATAACAATAGTGCAAACCGAAGGTGAACCGTGGTTTAACTTGTAGGCACAACTGTAGCCACCGGGGTGTTGCACGTGCAATTGACTCTCCTCCTGTTTGAGCGTAACCATTGTTTTGGTGGGAGGGCGAATAAGGTCGCCCTCCCACCAAAACAATGGTTGTGGGAATCTCCGGTACCAGTTTGCCGTGTGTTTCCTCTTGTATTGCGATCGGAATTAACGATTATCCGCGTTTCAGTTTGCGGGCTTGCTCCTGGGCTCGGGCTATCAGCGAATTGGGCGAGACCTTCTTGAAGAAGGTAATCGCCTTCTCTCCGAACATGAATCGGGCGGAGCGGTGAATGTCCGCAATCTCCTTATCGCGGGCGAAGATGATGTCTTCATCGCGCAGGGCACGTTCCTCGAGCCACAGATTCAACGATCGGCCGCCACGCGAAATCTTCTGGAAGTCGTTGAAGGCGTTGAAATCATAGAAATAGCGAGCTCCATGATTTCGCACGTCCAAAGCCTCCGCGGTTGTCTCCAGATACTTATCCAGGAAGTCGTTCATGGCATCGGGGCTATACCTGGTGGAAAGGCCGAACATGAAGCTGCTGAGCAGTGCGTTGAGATAGCTCTTCTCGTACACATCGTGCAGACCCTGGTCCTTGAGCCATGAGCCAAGCGCGAGCACCGAATCGATATCGGTATCAGGTTCGCTGGTGTATGGGATGGGCTTCTCCAACGCAAGCCAGAACGACTGGGGAATCTGCTTGCGCTGAATGTCGCGTGCATCCCAGCCGGTCTTGATGTCAAGGAAGGAGATGTTGCCGGCGGCCAGCAAGGCGCGGGCGCCGAATTCCAGAAGATTGTCGTAAATGTCATACTGCCCGGCCTGAATCGCGTGTTCGCGCAGGAAAGCGGTGCGGTAAATCTTGTGCCACGAATAATCTCGGTTGGAAGCCAGAACCAGGTCGGGAATCTCCGCAGCGGTGAACGGCCCATAGATCGGACCACGCTTATTGTCAGGCGCGTCGACGAAGTCCTCCGACGAGGCGATGCCTTTGGCGAGCATCTTCTCGATGAGATAATCGCAATGGATGTTGCCGGCGTCCAGCAGTCCGATATCCGCACGGCTTCTACGAACTCCGGCCAGAGCCGCACGCAGGAACGATTCGCCGACGGTGAAGTGAGAGGGGATGAACATGACATAATCCCCGCGTACTGCGGACAACGCCGCGTCGACAAGCTCGGGAGCCGTCGTGTTTTCGGACTGAACGACGGTGAATCGCCTGTCCTTGGCTGCGAATTCCTGCGCCACGGTCACGGTGCTGTCCTGCGAACCGGCGTCCACGACGATGAATTCAACGGGGAGTTCCTTGTACGCTGAGTAGCTCTCGAGCGCATCCACGATCCAAGACCGCGCGTCGTGGGTGAAGAGCACGACGGAAAGGGCGGGATGTTCTGTCGCAGAATGCTCGCGGATGTCATAGGAATCACCCATGAAATCCATGTAGTAGTCAAGGAACTCGGGGCGAAGCCTCTCGGCCATGAGGAACACTTCTTTGCGATCCATGGATTCAAAGACTTCGCGAATCAGGTCACGGATCTCGTCATTCTTGTCGTCGAACCCGTATTCGCCAATCACTGACGTCACGTAGTCGAATTCGCGGGAGTAGAAGGCGCGCATGACTTCTTGGGAGATATCCTGCGTGGCCAGGAACTCGCGCATGTCGCGCAGACGGTCGAACGGCAGATGATAGTCCTTGACGAACACTGAAGCACCCGGGTTCGTCTGGCGGTAGTAATAGTACCGTCCAGGCAGCCAGGCGATGCGATCAGCCAGCACCATGGTCTGCGCGAAGAATGGGTTATCGGTCCAGCCTGCGCCCGGAATGGGCTCAAAGCGGATCTTCATCGAGGATTTGTTATCGCCGTTGAGGAAATCCTTGCGATAGATGGCGGACCAGATGGACGGATGATGGTAGAAGATCTCCGGGAACTCCTCCAATGAGAATTCGGTGCGACGCGCCGGCATCATATTGGAAAGGTTCGGCGACTGCAACGCATCGGCATATCCGTCGCGGCCATCATAGTACAGCCAGTAAGAGCCCTTGATGATATCGATGGTGCCCTGCTTGGAAGCTGCGCTGCTCAGCAGACGCTCATACATATCCGGGCTGATGAAGTCGTCGGGCTCCACGATGCTCACCCATTCGCCCTGAGCCATTTCGATGCCTCGATTGCAGGTGGCACCGTATCCTTCGTTCTGCTTCTCGATGACCTTAAAGCGAGGGTCACTCTCGGCGAACGACTTCATAATCGAGATGGAGTCATCTTTGCTGCCGTCTGAGAACATCAGGCATTCCCAATCCTGGAACGTCTGATTGCGAATGGAGTCGAGGCATTGCCCCAGGTAGGTCTCGACGTTGTAGATCGGAACGATAATCGATACTTTAGGCATATTCCGATGGTACCGTGAGCGCCTGAGATTCGGCGTAAAATAACTTCGTGTAACGGGTATTGCCGCTTTGCGGCAGGCATCGTGCCGCTCTTGCAGTAAGGTTCGCCGCACGCGGTCAAGGACGGAATCGGACGGTTGATCAGGGCGGGGAGAAGAAATAGGGCGGAGCGAATCGTTGCAAGCTGGTTAGCTCTGCGGATGATGATCGTCAGGCGCGAGACGACTCTGCGAATTGTGCTCTCGCCCCGGCGGCCATGCACGGGCGCTGATAGGATGGGGGCGTGATGAACTTGGCAAAGCGTATGCAAGAACGGTACAACTACGCGTGGGTTGTGCTCCGAGGCCTGGTGAAGACGGATTTCCGTCTGCGCTATCAGGGGTCGTTCCTGGGCATTGCGTGGTCGGTGCTTAAGCCGCTGATGATGTTCTGCGTGATGTACATCGTGTTCGGCAAGTTCCTGCGCATGTCCGACGGCACGCCCACCTATCCGGTGGTGCTGCTGCTAGGCATCAGCTCGTGGCAGTTCGTGACCGAGTCCACGAATGTGGGCCTGCGGTCCGTGGTCGACCGTGGCGATTTGCTGCGCAAGATCCACTTCCCGAACTACATCGTGGTGGTGTCCGCCACCATGGGCGCGCTGATCAGCTATGCGATCAACCTGGTCGTCGTGTTCATCTTCGCGTTGTTCGCGCGCGTGGAATTCACTTGGCGGGTGGTGCTGCTGCCGCTGAACATCATCGAACTGTATGCCATCACCTTGGCGTTGACGCTGATCATGGCCACCATGTACGTCTATTTCCGCGACATCGCCCATATCTGGGAGGTGCTGCAGCAGCTCATCTTCTACGCGATGCCGATCATCTACCCGTTGAGCTATGTGACGGAGCGCGGCGGCATTCTGGCCACGCTGGCAAGGGCCGAGCTGTTGAACCCAATCGCGCAATCGATTCAGGATATCCGTCACAACTTCATCGCCCCGGCCACGCAGCCAACGGTGTGGAACCAGTTCGACAACTGGGGGCTCCGACTCCTGCCTGTCATCATCACGGTGGTGGCACTGTGGCTGGGTGTGTACCTTTTCCGTCGGAACAGCAAGCGGTTCGCCGAAGTGATGTAACACGCCTCCGCCATGCTGGAAGCTGAATGAAAGACAGGTGGATGACAATAATGCAGGAAGAGCGTGATACCGTGACCGCAGAATATAATTACGCTGACGCGCCGGTGGTGCTGTCCGCCGAGCATGTATCCAAGTCGTTCAAGCTGCCGACCGAACAGGCGACGGGCCTCAAGCAGGCGGTGATCAACTGGACTCGAGGCATCAAAGGCTACAAGATGCAGCAGGTGCTCAAGGACATCAGCTTCGAGGTGCATCAGGGGGAGTTCTTCGGCATCGTCGGGCGTAACGGTGGCGGCAAGTCCACGCTGCTGAAGCTGATCTCGCAGATCTACTATCCGGAGAACGGCTCGATCAACGTCAAAGGCAAACTTGTGCCGTTCATCGAGTTGGGAGTCGGGTTCAATCCCGAGCTCACCGGACGTGAGAACGTGTATCTGAACGGTGCTCTGCTCGGCTTCACCACCGAGCAGATCGACGCCATGTATGACGACATCGTCAGCTTCGCGGAACTCGAGGAGTTCATGGACCAGAAGCTGAAGAACTATTCTTCCGGCATGCAGGTGCGTCTGGCGTTCTCAGTAGCCATCAAGGCCCAGGGCGACATCCTGGTGCTGGACGAGGTGCTGGCCGTGGGCGATGAGGCGTTCCAGCGCAAGTGCGATGATTTCTTTACCGAAATCCGAAAAGATCCGACGAAGACCGTGATCTTGGTGACCCATGACATGGGCTCGGTAAAGAAATACTGTACGCGGGCAATGTTCATCCAGAACGGCGAAGTGGTCGCCATCGGAGACAAGAACAGTGTCGCCGATCAGTACACGCTTGCCAACATTGAAGCGGAACGTGAGAAGGAAGCGCGCCAGCGGGAGGAGATTGCCAAGAAGGGCGGATATCCCAATGGTCTGAACGAGCGTTGTCCGGTGCTGCGTACCTATGCTCTGGAGGATCGCGTATACACCAGCGCGGATACGTTCCGTTTCGCGGTGGAGTATCAATATGATGAGCCGGGCGATTTCTATCTGGCCATCGCGATGCATGACATTCGGCGAGGCGGCATTACGTATGACACGGGTGCCAAGGTGCTGAAGATGAAGGATCACGGGCATCAGACCGTGTACTTCGAGCTGCCGTTGCGTCTGTTCAACAATGGCGAATTCCGTCTGTTCACGTCATTGCGTACGCCGAGTATCAAAGATCCGAACAACACCGACCTGCTGGCGGTCGCAATCGACGACAATGCCTGCACGTTCGCAATCCGTGATCCGAGGAACCGCGATTATGCACTGCTGAACGATACCGCGTTGACCATCACGCAGACCGATGCCGACGGTAATCCTCTCCCCGTCGCGGAGACTGCCGCGAACTGATTGTGTTATGGCGATGCCGTGGAAGCAGTGCGCATCAATCGCGCGTCGATACTCCCACGGCATCGGATTCGACGGTTCGGTCACACCGAAGAAGTCCGCCTGAAAATCCCCTCCCACACCTCAACACTGGCCATGTCGTACGCAC
>OLQE01001272.1_pt1 | contig 14493 bp, 13 predicted proteins | sample 1643161 | NCBI WGS metagenome assembly OLQE01 (sample SAMEA3136650, study PRJEB25190) | human gut metagenome | reverse complement strand
CCGTTTCCAGCAAGTAGCCTATCTCGTATACACGAGATAGATGGCGGCCTGGGCGCACGGCGCACCCCGCCCCGGAGCCCAGAGCCCGAAGCGGAGGCGACGCCGCCGGGCGCGCGAAGCTGCCGCAAGCTCCCCGGCCCGCGCCATGCGGGGGATGCCCCGCGCCCCTGGAAAGAGCGCCGCCCGAGCCTCCACCGCATCGGGGCGGCGGAGGATGCGAAGGATGGAGAAGATGACGAAGGTCTTGAGATACGACAACGTGCTGACCGCCCGCGTGAGCGACGCGGACTTCCGCGCGGTCTGTGAGCGCGCCGACGAGGAGGGGCTCACCCGCTCCGAGTACCTGCGCTACGTCGCCCGCATGGTCGCGGACGATGCCGAGAACGCGAAGCGCGGAGGCGTGCTGCTCGACGGACTCTCAATGCGCAGGCTCTCCCGCGAGCTCGTCAGGTGGGGGCACCACTACAACCAGGGCGTTCACGCCCTCAACTCCATCAAGTTCGCGCTGGACCACGGAAGGGGCGACCTGGAGTGGGTGTCCAGCAAGCTCGACGAGTGCGCGCTTCTGCTCGCGCAGGTCGACGAGGGTCGCTGCGAGATGGCGGGCGAGCTCGCCTCGCTCGAAGGCCGTGCCATAGTGGGCGGAGACTAGCATGCCGCTGCTGAAGCCCATAGCCGGCCACACGGGATGCGCCGGCATAAAGCACTACCTCGAGAAGGGAGGGCGCGCCCTCGGGATCATGGTCATGAACTTCGCATGGCAGGAGGAGCGCGCCTTCGAGGACGTCTCGGCCGCCCCGGCCGGGTTCGACTGGGCGGACTCGATGGACGCGACGAGGCGCGCCTGCGGCAACGACACCCCGTATCGGGGCAAGCCGGCGAGGACCTTCAAGCATTTCGTCATGTCGCCCGATCCTCAAGACGGCTTGACCGCAGACCAGGTGGCGGAGCTCGCGAGCGCCTGGGCGCTCAGGCACTTCGCCGACTTCGAGGCGGCGATTGTCCTGCACGACGACAACGAGCGCAGGATCCCCCACGCCCACATCGTCGTCAACAACACCAACCTCGCCACCGAACGCAGGCTGCAGACCCCCGACCCGCTGGAGCTCAACCGCAGCCTTCAGGATCTCGCAGAGGAACGCGGATATCGCTTCATGCGCAACGACACCGTGAGGGAGGAGGACGAGGGGCAGACGCGCAAGGCGACGCCCGCGACGCTGCAGAGCGTATACATGCGGCGCGCCGAGCGGGAGATCCAGAAAGAGGGTGGCTACTCGTGGGTCGCAGACATCCGCAACCGGGTCACGGTGGCCAAGGCGCTCGCCCGCAACGAGGACGAGTTCATGGCCGTGCTCGAGGCGCTCGAAGTGGATGTTTCGCAGAACTCGGAGAAGTCGTGGCGACGTGACTGGATCTACTCGCTTTCAGACCACCCCACCTGGCGCATCGGAGGCGAGAAGCTGGGGCTCTCCTTCGGCCAGGAGGCGCTCAGGCGGCGCTTCGACAGGATCGCCGCCTGGCACCCAGCCCCGGCGGCATCCCGACGGATACTCTCCGAAGCCGAAAGCGCCATCGAGCTGAACGACCTGTCGGAGCTGGAACGTCTCGCCGGCGCGATAGAGGCGTTCATGTCCGCGAACGCGCACAGCCTGGCAGACCTCGACAGGAGGATCGAAAGGCTCGAAGGCCGCGCCGACGGCGATTCCGCCGAACGGGCGGAAGCGCTGCGCGAGGTGCGCGCATACGCGGCGGCGAACAGGCTCCTGCCCGAAACCGCGCAGACAAGGCGGCAAAGGCAGCCGCAGGGCGAGGAAGCGCCCGTCAGGCGCGGCGACGCGAAACCGCGTAGCCGCGAGACGCAGGCACAGCAGGAACGGCGGCGAGAAAGGAGGGAGCTCCGATGAGGGTGGAGGTCGCCTACCGCGGGCGCATCGAGGCGTTCGACACCGACCGTTTCACCGAGGCGCAGCCGTTCTCGGGCAAGAGCATGCTCGCCGATCTTACGCTCGACTACGCAGACGTCGAGAAGAAGGGCCTCTGGCTCACGGCGCACTGCTACGCCGCGAACGAGGCCTACCGGACAGACGGCGGAGAGGCCCCCGAGGCGAGGCGCGAGAAGGGCTGGAGGTTCCAGCTCGCCACCCCGAGAGAGGCCGCCGGAATCGAGAGCGTCACCCTGGACGGCTCGACGGTGCTCGCGAGGCTCTTCGGCGAGCTCGTGGACGTCGCCAGGGTAGATCGCGCTTGCGCCCTCTTCGTTGGGCCCGGAGGGTCGCTCGCCAGCCGCATCGTGAGGCTGAGCGGCTACCTGGCGAACGACGACGAGAGGCTGGCGGCAAGCCAGGCGCTCATGGCGGAGGCGGTCGGCGTCACTCCGCTTACACTCGAAAGGGCGGTCGAGGCCGAAGCGGCACAGGAGGTGCCAGCAGACGACATGGAAGACGATTGGATGGAAGGATTCGGAAATGATTAAAGCGGTGTTCAGGGGAATCGGGGCGTTCGTCCGCTGGATGTTCAAGGCGGTGTTCCGGTTCATGTAGGCAAGGCGCACCTTCCAATCGCCGTTTCACGCGCAATTGCATGCGAAAAGAAGGATAATTGAGAAACGGCGCGCATTCCGTCCCTCGAGACCGATCCCTATCCAAGCACGAAAGATCGAAGCTATGAACGAAATCGCAGAAGATAATAAAAGAAAGCCCAAGCTCACCGTCGAGGAGCAGATAGAGCACCTGAAGTCCAAGGGCGTGACCTTCGAGCTGTGCGACGAGGGAGAGGCCTCTCGCATCCTCTCCGAGCAGGACCACTACTTCCGCCTCGCGGCGTACCGCGTGCTCTTTCCCAAACGGGTGGGCGGCAAGCACGACGGCGAGTATGCCGGGCTCGACTTCGGGCAACTGGTCGACCTCGCGGGGATAGACCAGGAACTGCGCAGGTTCCTGCTGCCGCTCACACTCGACGTGGAGAACGCCGCCAAGACAAAACTCGTCGAGAAAATAACCGACAATCGCAACGAGGACGGCTACTCCGTCCTCGCCGACTACCTCACGCACCTCAACCACGCCGAGCGCAACAGGCGCGAAGGCGAGATCTCGCGCTTGGAGAACGACGCCTACCTCGGACCGCTCGTCGAGCGCTATCCGCTAGACGAGATGCCGGCATGGGTGTTCCTGGAGCTGTCGTCGTTCGGCGCGTTTGCCAGCTTCTACCTCTTCTGCGCAAACCGATGGGGCGATACGGAAATGAGAGATGACCATTACCTTCTCAGGCGAGCGAATTCGCTCAGGAACGCCGCTGCCCATTCGAGCGCCGTCATCAACGGCTTGGGTATCTCCTCGGCCACGTCGACGAGATACCCCGCATCGGTCGCGAAAGCGCTCGGCGACGCAGGTGTCTCGAAGCGCCTGAGACGATCCAAGATGCGCAATCCGCGAGTGCTCCAGACGACGGTGCTCGCCTATGCCTGCAACCGTTTCGTCACCCGAGAAAGGCAGGCGAGAGCATACGACGGATTCCTGGCATTTAGGCAACGTGCAGAGGAGAACTCGGATTGGTACAGGGGGAACACGACTATCATCTCGGCATACGACTTTCTGTCAAAGGTCTTCCAGGCATGGCTGAGCCAACGGTGATACTGGTAAATCCTATATGCTCGATTTGACAAACGGGCCGCAATCACGATAATTATAGCCAGACAGAAACCTTCGGGTTTGCGGGGCGGGATCGCGAAAGCGTTTCTGCCCTATTTTTTTGCCGAAAGCAGCCTAGGGTTCCCGCTTGCCCTCGGCGAGCATTTCCTCACGTTCGCTCATGGCGCCCACCCGAATGCAGGCGTACCCCACGATCGCGCACGCCATCATCGCCATGCCGATGAAGAAGCATATGGTCGATTGCATCACACCACCTCCTCCCGCGCATACACTATCGTCCTCTCGTGCCCGTTCCACCTGCCGTAGCTGCAGGTGCAGAACGCCTTGACGCTATCCGCCTCAACGTCGACGTCGAGCACGACGTCCGCTTCGGCCAGCAGCCTCTCGAGCCAAAAGCCGAGCTCTCCGTCGTCGGCGAACTCCAGGCGCTTGTGCTCAGCGTTCGAATCCACGACGTCCGCCGCGATGACGTTCAGGCGAATGTCCCTCTCGGGTGTCTGCAGGAGAATCTCCTGATGCTCCTGCGCGAACCCCCTGTCCGAGTAGTTCGCGAATGCCGAGAACATGCTGCCGTCGTTCATGTGGTGGCCGAACATGAGAGCGAGCGGGCTGTCGATTCCCCGCCCCGCGCAGCCGGCGTCGAGGTAGGGGCATCCGTAGGGGTTCCAGCAGCGGTAGACGTCGTGGTCGAGGTAGAAGGTCGGATCGTCGGCGCTCGCCTGTACCACCGGATAGTCAATATCAGTCCCCGGGACGCTCACCCACGCCACGATGTCGGGGTTCACCGACAGCCAGAATTCCCAGTCGACCGTCGGGGCGCCATCGGATGCCGCATCGCTTCCCGAAGCATCTGCCGAGATAGGAGAGGGGTCTACATCTGCCGCCCTGTCATGGATGCTGAAGAGCCACAACCCCAACGCCGCAGCACCGACCAGCGCTGTCACCGCCACCATGATTGCAAATCGCTGCTTGATATTTGTGCTCACTTGAACCTCCAGGAAGACGGGCGGGGAGGCTCATCGCCGCCCCGCCCTCTTCGATCGACCGGGACCCGGCTACTTCTCGGGACCCTCGTCAGTGGATCCCTCGCCAACTGATGCGTTTCGACGGATGCGGCCGCGAAGCGCGTATGCGCCCGCAGCGCCGCCGCAGAGGATCAAGGCGCTGATCAGAACCCATACGGGAAGCAGGTCGCCTCCCGTCTTGTCGTAGGGGGTGCCGAGAGTCTCGGGGTTGTCGACGACCACGGTCTGCCCCTCGTCCTCGAGGTCCTGATGTACCGCGATGACGTTCCCGTTCACGTCGAGCACCTCCTCGAACGCCACGAGGGAGGCGCCCTCCTCGAGCTGGGAAGCATCGAACTCGAAGGTGATCTCTACGGTTCCCTCAGAACTTTCCGCCACGAACTCCGCGGTTGAGGTCACCGGATTGCCTTCCGAGTCCTCAAGGGGCATGCCAGTCGCCTTGTCCATGATGGTGCCGTGGGCAGTATAGGTTTCTCCTGCGACGAGCCCCTTGTACTCGACGGTATCCACGACGGTGACCGTCCCGTTCTCGACCATGTGGTCGCCGTCGGCGGCGTCGACGAGCGTGGTGCCGATCTCGACGACCGTGACGGACTGGCCCTCGTCCTCGATATCCTCGTGCACCGCGAGGACGGTGCCTTCGGCGTCGAGCAGCTTCTCGAACACCACCAGGCGGTGACCGCCGAGGCCGGAGGAATCGAATGAGAGCTCTACCGTCTGGGTACCCTCGGCAGCTTCGGGCGTGAACTCGACGGTCGCGGCCACGTCAGTCGCGAGAAGCCCCTCGCCGCTTTTCAGCGGCTCGCCCGTCTCGGCGTCCATCAGCGTCGCCTCGAGCGTATAAGAGCCTCCAGGGGTCAGACCCTCGAAGGCCACCTCGTCAGCGATGATGACCTCGGAGCCCGTCACGAGCTTGTCGCCGTCGGCGGCGTCGGCCGCCGTGGTGCCGATGTCGACGAAATGGACCGTCTGGCCCTCGTCCTCGATATCTGCGTGGACTGCTACCTCGATGCTATCCTTCACGAGGCTCTCGAAGGCCACGACGTCCTCGCCCGCGAGCAGGCTCGCGTCGAAGGTGAACTCGATGTCCACCGACCCGTTCGTGTTGTTCGCCGTGAACTCCTTGGTGGCGGTCACGGGGCTGCCTTCGGCGTCGAGCAGAGGCTCGCCAGTGGACTTAACCATGAGCGTGCCGGTGAGGGTGTAGGTGCCGCCGAACTCGAGGTTCTCGTAGTAGACGGTGTCCACGATCGTCACCTGCCCGCCCGCCTGGGCGGTCTGATCGCCGTCGGCGGCGTCAGCCGCCTGCGTCTCGATCTTCGGCCCCTCCTTGTCGTCGAGCGTCATCCAGACGGCCTCGGCCACCCCAGAGTCGCGCTCGACCCAGAAGGTCTTGGTGATGAGCTCGTAGCCCTCATTGGCCTCGCAGGGAAGCTCCTCCAAGGTGTACTGGCCGTACGGCAGCGCGCCGAGGGCGTCATCGGCAGGAGCGGACGAGCCGTCCTCGCCCAGCCCGAACCAGATGCCGGCTTCGGGGTCCATCATGTCGGAGGCGATGGCCTCGGCCTCGAGCAGGTGGTCGTTGGCATTGGTGTTGTGGGTGTGCTTGTTCCAGCCCGCCTCGGTCGAGGCCTGGCCGTTGCGGTCGGTCACCAGCACGTGGGTCTCGCCGGTCGCGACGTTGGTGATGGCGAAGGGGACCTGCAGGCTCGCGTTGGTATCCTCTGCCTTCTTGGAGAGCTTGAGGTCGTTGCGGACGACCTGGTCGTGGAAGACAAGCTCGCCACCTTCCGCGTCGGCAGTCACGACGATGCCGTCGGTCCGGATCTCGAAGGTCCTAGGCTCGCCGTCGGTGAGCAGGTAGGAGTCGTTGGTCGCGGTCTCCTGGATGGTGTAGGTGCCATAGGGCAGCGCGTCGGGCGCGGTCCTCGCGACGTAGGAGCCGATTCCATCGTCCCACGCGGTCTCGATCACGGCGATCACCTCGCCCGGCTCGTACCAGGCATCGCCTACGAGGACCTTGTTCTCGGAGGCGTTCGTTATGGCGAACTCGATGCCGGAGAGCGTCGTGCCGACGCCTTCTGCTGCATGCCCGTTCCCGCCGACCGCCTCGGACTCGCCGAGCTCCGCGTCGGCCTTGGTCACCTGCACGCCGCCGCGTATCGCGTCGTCATGCACGGGGTCGCCGGAAAGGTCGACGACCTGGCCGTCGCCCTCGATGGCGAACCCGAGCTCGCCTTCCCAGGGAAGGTAGCCTTCCGGAGCGTTCGCCTCAACGATGCGGTAGGTGCCGCACGGCAGCGCGTCGCTCGCGGTCTGCGCGGTGTAGGCCGAGCCGTCCCAGGAGGTGGAGATGGTCATGACCGTCTCGCCGTCTGCGTAGCTGTGGCCGTTCACGTAGGAGTTCATCCCCGATGCGTTGACGATGGCGAACTCGGCGCCCTCGAGCGAGGCGTCGCCCTGCTCGCCTGCGCCGGCTTGCGCATCGACCTTGGCGATCTTCACGCCGCCGCGCTCCCACGTGAAGCTGGCGAGCGTCTGGGCGTCTGATCCCGCATGGATCCTGATGGCCGAGAATCCCGTGGAGACCTCGTTCGCACGTGCGTTGACCTGGCTCCACACGTCGCCCGCGATCTCGCGCTCCGCCCAGGAGGCGAACTCGGCGCTCGTGCCGTAGGTCGCCTCGGCGGCAGATCCCAGGTTGGCGTACGAGAGCAGGATGTGGCTCGCCACGCGGTACTTGTCCTCGTCCATGCCGCTTCCGTCGTACCAGGAGCTGGGCCACATGGACGCGTCGAAGCCGGGTGCCCCATAGGAGAACCACATGGCCGCCGCCAGATCTCCCGCCTCGCTCGTCGGATAGGTTCCCGCATCGGGCGTGGAGCGCGACGGCTCGATGCAGTAGGCGTCGTTGCCGTTGGCGCTCATCTGGGTCGTCTCGTATCCGGCATAGGGGATGCTCTTGCCGATCGAGACGTTCACGTTCCCGGAGGCATATGCCTTGGTCGGGACGATGGCGACGGACAGCACGAGCGCCATCGCCATGGCGACCCGCACGATTTTCGAGGAGGTTATCCTCTCCATCGTCTTCTCTTTCATTTCTCGCGCACCTCCTCCTACATCGCGATGCTCTCGCGGCTCTGGGCGGCGCGCCTATCGCCGTTTCCCAGGCGCTCCGAGCCCTCGCGCGCGCCGCGCGCCTTCTCGGAGAGGCTCTGCAGGTACTCGCTGCGGTTGCGGTCGAGCGCCTCCTTGATCTGCGCCGGCATGACGCGCACGATGTCCTTGGCGGGCTTTCCTCGCTCGTCGAGCACCGGCTGGCCGTCCTCGTCGAGCACGCTTTTCTTGAGCCACACCTCGCGATCCGTCAGAAGCGGGATGTCGCGGTAGTTCTCGCCGCGGTAGCGGGATTCGTTGACGAACATCGGGCTGAACTGGTAGTAGCTCACGTCCACCCCGTCGATCACCGTCCCCTTGGGCAGCGTCACCGAGTTGAACGTGCGCACCTCTCCCGTCACGCGGTCGGTGTACTCGATGTCGGTGCGCACGAAGTTCTTGTGGAGCGTGAGATAGGTGTTCTTCTTCTCAGGCATTTCATGCCCCTTTCTTTGCATCCTTTAGGCGGGCGTAGTTGTGGAAGCCCCGCCTGATTGCCTTGCCTTCGGTTTCGGTCAGCCATCCAAGGCGACCACCCCCTTTCAAAACGTCAGTTCCCAGATCAGATTCCCGAGACGATGTCGCGCGCCCATGCGCCGCTCTTGACGAGGGAGAGGATGAGCAGCACGCACATCGCTAGGTACTGCAGCGCGTAGGTGAGCCCCGTCGCTATGCCGTCGATGGGGGTGCCCGTCGAGGTGCTCGCCCCGGTGAGGCCTCCCAAGATGAGCGGAAAGGCTATGAGCAGAATCAGGATGATCAGCCCCGCCAGGCACACCGCCGTGAAGTTCTTCAGGTATCCGATTCCTATCTGGCGGGTGTCGTCTAACGCCATGAGGGAAAGCGGGATCGGGCTGAACGCGGCCATGATGTAGAGCTGGATGGCGCGCGCCCAGCAGACCACGAGCGCCACGATGTAGGCTCCGAGCACCACGACCCAGCTGATGACCGATACCAAGAGGAGCGCTATGAGCGCCGGGACGTCGTCGTCTTCGGTCACCACGCTCACGGCGGTAAGGTCGATCGCGCCGCCCGAGCCGAACAGCGACATCGTGCGGTCGATGGCGAGTCCCACGACCGCGTAGATGGCCTCCATGAGCTCGAAGCTGTTCTGTATGAGGAACAGGAACACGGCGAAGAAGACCAGCAGGAAGACGACCTCCTTCACGCCGGGGAAGGAGGCGTTGCCGTCCATGCGCTGGCTTATCTGGATGAGCTTCACCGTGAACACCAGCCCGAGCACCCCGCATCCGATGGGAAGCACCGCGGCGTCCCAGACCCCTCGCGCGATGTCGTACATGGAGACATCTCCTGCGGTCGTGAGCATCTGCGAGAAGTCCGCGCCGATGATGCCCTCGTAGCCGATGCTCGAGAGCACCGCCACCTGGTTGGTGAACATCCAGTTGCACGCGTCCCTCAGAAGCCCGGCGAGCCATGCGTTCACGTCGTCGGCGATGCTCGCGTAGGCGGGAGACGCCGGGACGAGCATGAGCGTCGCGAAGAGCAAGGTGGAGGCGAACGCGAGGAGAAAGCGCCTGTCTGAGATCATCGACGCCGCCCGCCTCATAGCGCGCTCATCTCCCCGGATCCGCGGTCGAGGGAGAGCTGCACGATAGTCGAGGCCGCGTCGTTCAGGTGGAAGGAGGTCGTGAGGACGTCCTCGTTGCAGTCGATGTAGACCTCGCCGTCCCAGGTGGCGAGCGTTGCCGTCGGGGACGCCGAGGATGCCTTCTGCGCTATGGCGGAGGCGATCTCGGCGTCTTCGGCATCGAGGAGCTCGTTGAGCTCCGGCGAGTGGGCGGAGAGCTCGATCCCGGCCTCGGAGCCCTCGGCGATGAGGTAGCTCTTCGACAGCGCGAACGCGTCGCATGAGATGCTCTTTCGGCCTCCCGTGTCGTTTATGGAGAGCAGCGTCTGGGAGGCGGCCTCGCCGGCAGATCGCGTGAAGGAGATCTGCGCCGAGAGGCCATCATCGTCGGGTTCCTCGGAGAGCACCTCGTAGTACATCACCTGGACTCCCGCCTCTCCAGACTCCACGATCGTCGAATCGGAGAGCGTGAGCGTGCACGTACCGTCCTCGCTCTCCCAGGTGGTGCCCGCATAGCCGGCAAGGGATTCGCCCGCCTGCTCTGCCTGTCGGCTTTGCTCCTCCACGGGAACGACGGGATTGGGATCGCTGGGCGCGATCGCACAGCGCGCGAGCCCTGCCCCTATAAGGATCGCCGCAGCGCCTGCGGCGCATATGGCCATCAGTTTCGTCTTCTTGTCCATCTTCTTGCTCCTTGTCTATCGATACGACAGGGCGCAGGTGAAGCTCGAGATCCCGCTTGCGATCTTCACGACCTCGCCCCGATGGGGCGCGTGGATGTAGCGGTCGCCCCCTATGTAGATGCCGACATGCCCCGTTCGGTAGAGGATGTCGCCCGGCTGGACTTCCGACAGGGAGAGCTTCTTGCCCTGGGCGTACTGGCTTTCAGTGTTTCTCGGAATCGAGATCCCCGCCTGGCGGTAGCAGTACTGGGTGAGGCCGCTGCAGTCCAGGCCGACGCCCGGCGTCGTCCCGCCCCACACGTAGGGGACCCCGAGCTGGCTGTAGGCGGCGGAGACGATCGCGTCTGCCGAGACCGCCCCGGACCTGAAGTCCTCCAGGCTCATGCCGTCGAAGCGGCGCAGGCCGTAGGCGTCCATGGCCGACTTGAGGCTCTCGACGTAGGACGAGCTCGTCGCCCATCCCGCATCCTTGAGCCCTTCGGCCATCTTGTCCGAGTCGTGGTTCGCAATCGCCTCGCGTATGAGCGCGTTTGACGCGTAGCGATCGGCCTGCAGGAAGACGCGGCTGCGGAAGCGGATGCACTCCGCGTCGCCGACGAAGCTGATGAAATCCGCCGTGACGGTGACCTGCTCGCCGCCGTACTCCTCGCCGGTCCTCCACGAGCTCTTCCCCGCGACCTCCTCGCACAGCGCGTAGGCGCTCGACCACTTCATGCCGAACAGGTTGTGGTCCTGCGTGGCGAGCCCCGAGAGGTGGTCGCCCTGCCCCGACTCGACGATGATCTGCGCGATCTCGCGCGGGCTCTTCTTCGCCTGCTTCGCGAGGCGCAGGGCGACGGTGGACGCCCAATCGCCGTTGGACTCGTCGCGCGGGCGCTCCAATGCCGCAGGGGGCACCGTCTCAAGCGTGAGGGAGCCGTCCTCGATAGCGCTCTGCAGCGCCTCGTTGACTACCTGTTCGAGTTGTTCGCGAATCTGCATGGTTCCTGTCTTTCGTCTCGACCGTTCGTGTCCGTAGAATTCTACCATTCCGCAGAGCGACGCCACCCCAAGCTGCCCCTTTTGTGCAGGCGAACAAAAAAGAAGGAAGGCCGACCACGGCGGTCGGCCTTCCTTGAGTGCAGTATCGCAGCAAAGTGCGATAACGCGGATGTGCGCGAATTTACGCGGTGATGACGGTGCCCGTCTTGCCCTCCAGAGCGTCCTTGGCGCGCTCGAGGGAGGTGATGAGGGCCTTGCCCTCCGGGTTCGCCTTCACGTAGTTGAGGCAAGCCTCGACCTTCGGGAGCATGGAGCCCTTGGCGAACTGACCCTCGGCCATGTACTGCTCGGCCTCGGCGATCGTCATGGAAGCGAGCTCCTGCTGATCCGGCTTGTTGAAGTTGATGCAGACGCGGTCAACAGCGGTCAGGATGACGAGCATGTCAGCCTTGGCCTCGCCGGCGAGCAGAGCGGCGGAGCGGTCCTTGTCGATAACGGCCGGAACGCCCTTGTAGCCGCCGTCCTCCTCGATGACCGGGATGCCGCCGCCACCGGTGGAGATGACGGTCATGCCCTGCTCAACGAGAGCGTTGATGGTGTCGAGCTCCGCGATACGGATCGGCTGCGGAGAAGCGACGACCCAACGCCAACCACGGCCGGCGTCCTCGACGTACTTGTTGCCCGTCTCCTCCATGAGCTTCTTGGCCTCTTCCTCGGTGAAGAAGGCGCCGACCGGCTTGGTCGGGTCCTGGAAGGCCGGGTCGTCAGCGGAGACGACGGTCTGGGTGATGATGGAAGCGCAGGGCTTGTTGATGCCGCGCTTGGCCAGCTCGCGCTGGATGGCCTGCTGCAGGTGATAACCGATGTAACCCTGGCTCATGGCGCCGCACTCGGGCAGCGGCATGGCCGGCGTCTTGCCGTCATGAGCGTTCGCGTAGTCGAACGCGTTTTGGATCATGCCGACCTGCGGCCCGTTGCCATGGGACACGACGACGTTCACGCCCTCGCCCACCATGTCGACGATGTGCGAGGCGGTGTTCTTCACCAGCTCGAGCTGCTCTTGCGGCGTGTTGCCCAAGGCGTTGCCGCCGAGGGCGATGACCACGGTCTGGCCGGGTCCTTTCTGATAGGACATGGGAAATCCTTTCTGATTGGGGCTTCGGACTTTACACGCCAGCTGGCTGCTGCTGGGTGATGCAGTGGATGTTGCCGCCGCCGTACACCACTTCGCGCGTGGGCACGCCCACGACTTCGCGTTCGGGGAACATCTGCTGCACCTGCTGCAACGCCTTCTCGTCGTATTCGTCGTCGTACTGGGGCACCAGCACGAAATCGTTGCCGATGAGGAAGTTCATGTACGAGGCGATGCACACGTCGTCGGTGGTGCGCGGGATAGTGCCCTCCACCACGTCGATGGCGTCCACTTCCTCCTGCGTCATGTAGGTAGGCTCCTTCGGCATGGTCAGCTTGTGCACCTTGAGCTGGCGGCCCTTGGCATCGGTGGCATTCGACAGCGTCTCGTAGGCGGCGTGCGCGGCCTCGTAGAACGGGTTGTCCTCATCGTCGGTCCAGATGCAGGCCACCTCGCCGGGGCGGACGAAGCACGCCACGTCGTCGATGTGGCCGTTCGTCTCGTCGGGGTCGATGCCGTCCTTGATCCAGATGATCTTCTCCACGTTCAGGTACTCGCGCAGATAGCCCTCGATATCCTCCTTCGAGAGCTCCGGGTTGCGGCCCGGCGACAGCAGGCACATCTCCGTGGTGATGACGGTGCCCTCGCCGTCCACGTGGATGGAGCCGCCCTCGAGGATGAAGCTCTCGGGACGGTAGCGACGGCAGCCGCTCATCTCGGCCATCTTGAGGGCGATCTGCTCGTCTTTGTCCCACGGGAAGTACAGGCCGTTCTCGAAGCCGCCGTAGGCGTTGAAGTGCCAATGCACGGCGCGCTTGTCGCCCTCGTCGTTGACCACCCAGGTGGCGCCGGTGTCGCGCACCCACGCGTCGTCGGTGGTCATCTCGACGACGGTGACGTTCTCGTCGTCCTCGAACACGGCCTTGGCGTTGGCGTAGTCCACCTGGTTCACGCACATGGTGACGGGCTCGAACTCGGCGATAGCGCGCGCCACGTCGGCGTACTGCTTCTGAGCCGGCTTCGCGCCCCAGGCCCACGTGTCGGTGCGGTGCGGCCACGCCATCCAGATGCGGGTCTGCGGCTCGAACTCGCCGGGCATGCGGTAGCCGTCGGCCTTCGGGGTGGAAACGCTCTCGTGAATCGTCTTCATAATGCACACCTTTCTGTTTTGGTTTGCAGTACTTGCTTCAAGCGTTGCTCTGCTGCTCTGCTGGCGCCGCGCCGGATCCTTCCCTAAAGGACTAGCTTCGCGTCGCAACTCCGGCGACTCCGTCGCCTGCGCTCGGGATGACAGGGTGGGACGTTCCGAGGGTTTCGCGATTTGTCATCCTGAGCGGAGCGCGCAGCGCGAAGTCGAAGGATCCCGTGCGGCGCCAGCAGAAGAAGGCTCCACACCCGCCGTCGCGTTCGAGCACGTCAGCAAGCGATTCGGCGATGCCGTCGCCGTGGACGACGCGAACCTCGACATCGACGAAGGCGCGTTCGTCACCATCATCGGCAGCTCGGGCTGCGGCAAGACCACGCTGTTGAAAATGGTGAACGCGCTGGCGATGCCCGACGATGGACGCGTGCTGGTGCACGGGAAGGACACGAGCGGCGTCGACCCCATCGAGCTGCGCCGAAACATCGGCTACGCCATCCAAGGCAGCGTGCTGTTTCCCCACCTCACCGTGGAGCAGAACATCGCGTACGTGCCCTCGCTGCTGAACAGCGGCGACGAGGGTCGCACCGAGGAGGCCGTCGCGAAATGGATGGACATCATCGGGCTGCCGCACGACATCATGGATCGCTATCCCGCCGAGCTGTCGGGCGGCCAGGCGCAGCGCGTCGGCATCGCCCGCGCGTTGGCGGCCAGCCCCGACATCCTGCTGGCCGACGAGCCGTTCAGCGCCGTGGACGCCATCACCCGCAGCAGCCTGCAGGACGAGATCAAGCGCATCCACCGGCAGACGGGCATCACCGTGCTGTTCGTGACGCACGACATCGACGAGGCGTTGGATCTGGGAGATGCCGTGCTGGTCATGGAATCGGGGCACGCCGTGCAGTACGCCCCTCCCCACGAGGTGCTGGCCCATCCCGCCACCCCCTTCGTGGAACACTTGGTCACCCGCAAGCAAAGGGTATACGCACGGGCGTGAGGGGCTGGCGGGCGGGGGCTTGATGCTGCGCACAGGTGCGCCTTCGATCCCCGAAGCATGGTGCGGTGGCCGCCGAGGCTTCCTTCAAGTGGCAAGGATGACCGTTATGGCAGGTTTTTGGCAAGGCTGACCGTTATGGCAGG
>OLQE01001271.1_pt1 | contig 14522 bp, 13 predicted proteins | sample 1643161 | NCBI WGS metagenome assembly OLQE01 (sample SAMEA3136650, study PRJEB25190) | human gut metagenome | reverse complement strand
GCGACTGCGTTCATGAGCAAGTAGCGAAGCGGATTGCGAATGTCCGCTTTACATTCCACTGGAATAACATATAATAAAGGAAAATAGTACGCAAGATAGGAGATACCTTTATGCCAGAATACAAGCCGCCTTTTACACTAACATCGTTTCATCTGAATTTTCATCCAGTCCACTACTGCTATGCCGATCGCACCGGCAATCTGACGGCGGAGGCGGTCGGGGTGGTGAAGGGAGAGAAGTATTTTCCGGTGTTTGAGGGCGGGATGGTGTTTAAGCCGCTCACGAAGTCGAAGCCATTCTCTACGCCGCTCTTTGCGTATGCGGAGGTGTTCTGGTCGGAGGTGATCCGGGAATATTTTGTGGAGGCTCCGCAGTATCGGCTGGCGTTTTGTGAGGGATATGAGAAGGAAGTCCCGAAATATTATGATTATGGGACGGTGTCGCCGCTGCTGTATCAGGCGGGGGAGTCACTGCTGAACCTGCTGGAATTTTTCCGGATGTATCCGGATGAAAAGGTGGATATTGATCAGTATGTGAATTACTGTCAGATGTTTTATGACTATACGACTATTTTTGAGGCGACGTATTTTCAGGAGCATCCGCAGATCGCGAAAGAGCTGGCGATGCAGGTGCTGCTCTCGATCCTGAAGGGTGATCAGAATTATCATTATGAAAATGTGGCATTTTTGTGTGGAGCGGACGGGGAGATTCACGGGATGGCGCCGATGATCGATCACGAGTTTTCTACCTGTTTTATGTTTCCGGATGATCCGGTGGAGCACCTGTACTGGTTTGGGCAGCTGCAGCGGTCGATCGAGGGGCGGGAGGCTGAGGCACATGAGTTTGATTTCCTGAGTCGCCCGGAAGAACGGGCGCTGATGGAGAAAAGTGTGATGTGCCTGCATCGGAACCTGAGCTACATTCGGGAGCATTACCCGGATGTCACGGCTGTATTTTTAGAAAAACTCCGGCGGTTGGATGCAGAGCTCGCGGAACATCCGGAGGCGTTTTATCTGCAGAAGGCGGCTGACTACCCGGATAAGGCAAACTCGTATGCCTACCGCATCGGAAAAGCGCGCTATAAGGATCAGGACGAGGAGCAGGCAAAAAGGCTGGAAGCTCAGTATGCGGGGAAAGAGAAGAAAATTGACTTTGTCAGGGTGAGCCGGGATGCGGTGCATGAGATCCGGCTGGTGATTTTCCAGCTAAGAGATATACTGGAAGGGTGAAAATTATGCAAATCAGGAGAGCCTCACCCCACCGGAATCTCCTTCTTCTTAAAGAACCGTCTCAGCATCTCGTCCCATGCATGCTCCAGAGATTTATCCAGGGTAAAAATGCGAAGGGAAGCACCGCTGATACAGTTCAGGGAGCTGCCGTCGTAGCGCATGTTCAGGAAGAGTCCGTCAACGTCGGAGGGCTGGATGGAGAGCCCGGACTGGCGAATCAGGGACTCGACGTTATGTGGGGCGAGACGGAAGACGATCTGGAAGGAGAGTGGCGTGTTCTTTCCTTTTATAAGCTCCCAGAAGAACGGACGGACGCGTTTCCAGAGCGCGTAGCCGCTCTGCTCGGCCGGAAGTGTCTCTGTTTCTGCATCGCTGAAATAGTCTGTATGAAAGCTTCCGTCGACGTGAAAGGTCGCGAAAGTCGTGACTGTGACCTCCGATACGAGAAATGTATCAAAGGTGTCGAGTATCAGAAGCTTTTTCATAAAATCTTTTAAATCCTGTATCTGAAATGACTGCAAGGGAACCTCCTGTAAATTATGATACACGAATTGCTTCGCATTTCATGCTCCCGCAATCCTCGTATCATCAAATGGTATGATATATTATACCCCGCCTGCGATGCAAACGCAATCCGTTTTCATCTGCAAAACCTGTAAATTCCCTCTTTTCAACTGCATAATCCTGTGTTATAGTATATACAATGTAGTAATGAAAACCAGATTATAAGATTTTTAAAACATGGATAAAACGTTTTCAGGAGGCAACATATGGAATATATTATTGTGATGGACAGCTGCGGGGAGCAGACAGCGGCGATGAAAGCAGATGAATGTGTCGTGCCGGCTCCGCTGACGCTGCAGGTAGACGACGAGCAGATTGTGGATGATGAGACCTTTGATCAGGCAGTGTTTTTGAAAAAGGTGGCAGCGAGCCCGAATTGTCCGAAGTCCGCATGCCCGTCGCCGGATTATTACAGAGAGGCATTCTCACGCGCAGAAAAAAGGGCTTATGCGGTCACACTTTCTGCCGAGCTCAGCGGCTCATACAACAGTGCGGCGCTTGCAAGGGATCTGATTCTGGAGGATCGCCCGGAGCTGCAGGTGCATATTTTCAATTCCCGTTCAGCTTCGGTCGGTGAGACGCTGATCACGCAGAAGATCACAGAGTGTGAGGCGGCAGGGATGGATTTTGCAGAGGTGGTGGAGACGGTTGAAGCGTATATCAGCAGTCAGAACACGTATTTTGTGCTGGAGTCCCTGGAGGCGCTTCGGAAAAACGGACGTCTGAGCAATCTGAAGGCATTTGTGGCGACTGCTCTGAAGATCAAGCCGGTGATGGGAGCGACCGATGAGGGTACGATCATTCAGCTGGATCAGGCAAGAGGAATCAACCGCGCGCTCGCAAAGATGGTGGATTATGTTGTTGAGAACGTAGAGGATCCGGAGACGAAGGTACTTGGTATTACCCACTGCAATTGTCCGGCTCGCGGTGAGATGGTGAAAAATGCGATTCTGGAGCGTATCAAGGTAAAGGATGTCATTTTGCTGGATACGGCAGGAGTTTCTTCTTTATATGCAAGTGACGGCGGCATTATCGTAGTGATTTAATACGGTTCCGCCGACGGATATCCGCTTTACCAAAAGGCAGGAGCGTCATGCTCCTGCCTTTGATAGTTACTAAACAAAAAAATTGCTGTACCTCTTGATTTTACTGAGGTTCGGCGATTTTTTGTGTTGTTTTGGAATATAGTATTTTATTCCCGGCCTTTTCATCGTTCTTAGTTTATCCAAGATCGTTTCGTAGCTGATGGCATTTTCCAGGTCTCTTTCAAGGTAACGATATATCACTAATGCAAGGAAACAGATAAGGAAATGGGCTTTTATGCGTATATCGTCTTGAAGAAAAAATGGTTTTGTTTCAAAATCAGTTTTCATTATACGGAAACATTTCTCGATTTCCCATATGTCGATATTTTAGAAATGCCGATAAATTTTCTATAAGATTCCATGCCTGACCCAATGTCAGGCACAAGTAATGAACTATCGGCATTTATTTCAATCCACAAAGCCGCTTGATAGTATCTTCGTCATTGGCATACTTGAACATCACATCATCCTTAAAGATGGAACTGTCACTATCGCTAAGTTTATACCGTGTCTTCATCATCAACATCGCTTATCTCATAGATTGTCTCATACTCATCAAATGAAATACTATAATAATGACTGATTACGTCTCTATAGTGAGAAATGCCGATATATTTACAAAGTCTTATAAATCCAATATTTCAGAAAGTCAAAAATCGGCATTTCTAAAATATCGGCATAATATTCCAACGACCTTCGCTGACTTTTAAGATATCTTTTACGTCATCGTCTAAGAGGTCTGTAGTTACTGCATACATCCCATCATATAAGGCTTCCTGTTCGATCTTTTCTGTGTCCAGATAATTGTGGATCTTTGCAGTTTCTCCATCTTCAGTTGCTGCGACTTTCCCTATGAATCGAGCAGGATCATTCGGATTCCTACGTTCCTTCTTTATCGTACCGGTGCTGAGCATTTTTTCAGCACGTTCTATCTGGGCATCTCAAACGGATTTCTGATATCTTGCATACTGTGGTTTTAAAGAAGTTTGTTTATTTGCATTTCCCTTATTGTTAATATAGCTTTTGGCAATATAAAAGGATTCCGAATTTTTTGATTTTGATGTAGTTACTTTCATGGAAAATCCCTCTACACACTTCTGAAAATAATGCTATATAATACTATAAAATAAAGCAAAAAATTTGACATAAAAAAGCAGGTACCATAAGGACTGCAAGCATTTTTTCTTATATTCAACTGTCAAACTCCCGTGTTCACTGACAATGTCGGATTCTGATTTTTTTCTGACAGTTTTTTGCGATTTTCTAAGAAATATGATATAATATAACATTATATAATGTTTGCATATGGAAGGAGTCATCAATGAGTTTGGATAAAAAATCACAGTTACCATTATATGCTCAGTTAATGAAAGAGATAAAAGATCAGATTCGAAAGGGAACATATAAGGAGGGAGATCAGATTCCCACAGAAGGAGAATTATCCGCTGCCTATCAGGTCAGCAGGATTACAGTGCGCAGAACAATTGAAGAGTTATGCTCTCAGGGATTTCTTGTAAAAAGACAGGGAAAAGGAACTTTTGTGGAAATACCCAAAATATATCGTAAAATAGAAAATGATAACAACATGAGTTTTTCTGAAGCGTGTCGTTCAAATGGAAGAAAGCCGTCTTCACATATCATTTCCTGTCATATTATGGAAATGCAGGAATGGCAGCAGGATTTTTTTAAACCTGAACATACTAAGATATATCACATAGAACGAATTTTGTCAGCCGATAACTTGCCGATTATTTATGAACATATTTATATTCCAACCGATTTTCTTCCAGATTTTCAGGTGGAAAAGCTGGAAAATGGATCTCTTACACGTCTTCTCAATAAAGAATATCATATGAAAGAATCTGAAAAAGCGAGAAGTACAGTAGAAGTCAGTACAGTTTCTCAACCAGTGGCAGGATACCTTAGAATGAATGAAGGAGAACCTGTTATGATTCTGGCAAGCTATATTAATAATGAAAAAGAAGAACCTTTATATATCAGTTATGAAATTATTGCTGGTTCACGTTACAAAATTTCCATATAGACAACGAAAATGTAATATTAATAGATGGTGAAGAACCGTTTAAACACGAAAGGTTATATTGAATAAAAAGAAGGATTTCAAATCTTGTTTTCAGCACAGAAATATACTCTGAAAATGAGAAACGGAAATCCTTTTTTTGTGTGTTATAGACAAAAAAATAAAGAATAAAATATCAAGAATTCACAAAGTTATGATTTGCCCAAAAGATCATATTGTATTATGACGTTATATGATGATATAATACAAACCAAGAAAGGAGGACGTGATAAATGAAAAAAAGATTTTCAAAAGTGATTATTGCAAAACATCTTTTTGACGGTATAAATGAGAAAGATTACGAAGGATATCTGTGTTTAAGTGGAAATCATATTGTCGAAAAAAAAGCAGGAAAACCTGAAAAAGATATTTTGAATCAGGCACAGGAAGTTCTTAATTTCAGGGATGAACTGGTTATGCCGGGAATTACAGATACTCATACATTTTTTACCGGATATGCAATTTATCATGTAGGAGCAGATTTTTCGAAAGTGACAGATAATGAAGAGGGATGCTGTATTCTGAGAAAATATGAGCAGAAGAGACATCCGGAGGGAGCATTACTGGGGCATGGATGGAATCCGGAGATGTGGGACAGGCAGAACGGAGAAGAAATGCTGGAAGAGAAATTTCCAAATAAAGCGGTGATCATTTTTTCGGCAGATCGTTCCTGTTGTATTATGAATCAGAAAGCCAGAAATATTTATCAGTTTTCGGCAGAAACATGTTATCCGGAAAGCTATTACCGCATCATGAGAGAATATCTGAATGACCGGGAATTTATTAAAAAGGAATTTTCAGATTATATGAAAATGATGAATTCCAGAGGGGTAACTACTGTAAAGGAAATGGGATTTGATGACTTCTATGGATTTACAGATTATCTTAAAGAACTGGAAGATTCTGAAGATCTTAATCTGAGAACCTTCTTTATGTCACAGCCTGTAGGTGAAGGAATGAATCTTGTTTATGCCCGCAGAATGAGAGAGCAGTTTACAGGAAATAAGATTCGTTTCAGTGGTTTTAACCGGATGACTGATGGTACGATTGCTTCTTATAAGGGTGATTTAAAAGAGCCATATGAAAATCAGGATTTCTGCTGTAAAGATCCGGTTCCATATGAAGAAATTGAAAAAGACGTTCTGGCAGCAGATGCAGAAGATTTCAGATGGTCTTTACATGCACAGGGAGATGGTGCAGTAGGAAAAATTACAGAAATTTATCAGAAATGCAAGAAGGTTCAGGGAAAGCTGAAAAACAGACATGCAATTACAGATATGGAGTTTACAGATCCAAAGGATTTGGAAATCCTTGGTCGGATTGGGGTAACAGCAGAATTATATTTTCAGATTATGTCACTGGATCCGGCAGATGTGCTGATTAATAATATTAAACAGACGATAGGTACAGAGCGTGGAAAATATTACTGGAACCGCCGTAAAATGCAAGACAGTGGAATGAATTTAAGTGGTGCCACAGATTTACCGTTACTGCTTACCAGTATACCGGAATCTATCTATTATTCCTGTGGAGGATACATGGATGGACGTGCTGAAGCATTTCAATCAGAAAATACTCTTACTGTACCGGAACTTCTGAAAGCATGGACAATCGGTGGACAGAAAAATCTGGGTATGGAAGAAGTGCTTGGAACGTTAGAAGAAGGGAAACTGGCAGATATTACTGTGTTTGACAGAAATTTACTTGAAATTAATCCGGTAGATGCCAGGGATGCAAGGGTTGTAATGACAATCATGGACGGAAGAACCGTTTTTACAGAAAATAGTCAGACAGAAAAAAACTGATCTGACAGAAAACAATAAGAAAAGGGGAAGGTAAAATGGAAGAAAAGAAAAAATTCAAACTTCATATGCCACATGTGCTCACATTGATTTTTTTCCTGATAATTGTAGTGGCAATACTTACATGGATTCTTCCAAGTGGTGAGTTTGAACGAAAGGTAATGGAAACTTCTGCAGGAGAAAGAAGTGTAGCAGTAGCAGGAACTTATCATTCGGTAGATAAAGTTCTTGAAGATGGAACAAATTTAAGACAGGGAATTGCTCAGGTACTTATGGCACCTGGAAAAGGAATTCAACAGATGGTAGAGGTTCTTGCATTTGTCTTTATTATCGGCGGTGTATTTCAGATTATGGCCAAGACTAATGCACTGAATATGGGAATTCAGAAGATTGTGAAAAAACTTGGAGCAAAAGAAATTCTGATCATACCGATTCTAATGGTTCTTTTTGGATTGGGTGGAAGTACCTTTGGAATGTCAGATGAGTTGATTCCATTTTATTTATTGATCATGCCAATTATGTTTGCAATGGGATATGATTCCATGACTACTTTTATGACAGTCTGCTTATCTGCAACAGTTGGTTATGCTGCATCTACAGTAAATCCATTTTGTGTATTGATTGCACAGGGCATTGCCGGGATTCAGGGAAATCCACAGCTGGTATTTAGAATGCTCCAGTTTGTGATTATGATGGCTTTGGTTATTGCTTTTGTAACCTGGAGAGCATTTAAGATTAAGAAAAATCCTGAAAAGTCTATTACGTATCAGGATGATTTGCTCAAGAAAAAAGAAATGAATACGGATATTGATTTTAATCAGGAAATGACAATTCGTCAGAAGCTGGTGCTCCTCACTTTTGTAATCGGAATGGTTATAGTGGTAGTAGGACTTGTAAAAAATGGCTGGTATATGAATGAATTATCCATGTGTTTTCTGGGAATGGGAATCCTGATGGGAATCTTTGGTGGTATGAATGAAACAGAAATAGCAGAAGAGTTTATCAATGGCGTAAAGGATATTGCATTTGCAGCTATGGTAATTGGTTTTTGCAGTGGAATCATGGTAATTGCGCAGGATGGAATGATTATTGATACTATTTTAAATGCATTAAGTGGACTGGTAGAAAAATCCAATAATGTTGTTTTCTCGGCAGTGATGTATGTGGTTCAGTCTTTACTGACATTGTTAGTACCGTCCTCCTCAGGACTGGCAGCATTATCTATGCCAATCATGGCACCTTTATGTGACCTTCATGGTGTAAATCCGGAAGCGGCAGTTACAGCTTTACAGTATGGAAATCAGTTGACAAACCTTATGAGTCCAGTAGCAGGAACAACAGTAGCGGGGCTTGCAATCTGCAAGATTTCATTTGGACAGTGGTGGAAAACTATCTGGAAAATGTTTTTGATCATGGCTGTTATAGCAATTGTATTCTGTACAATTTCAGCAGGATTATAGAAAACTATAAAATAAAAAATATAAATAAAAGGAGATTATTAAAATGAACAGACCAGAAGAATTAATCAAAAAAATCTATGAAGAGCAGGGACAGATTAAAGATGTATTTTTTACAGCATGTGGAGGTTCTTTAGTGGATCTTTATCCGGGATTCTATTTTATCAATGCAGAATCAGAAACTATGCACTCTCATTGGCTTACAGCAAAAGAGTTGATTGTATCCCCATCCAAATTTCTGAAAAAGGGTGCACTTGTAATTCTTTGCTCTCATGGTGGTAATACAAATGAAACTGTAAATGCAGCGAAACTTGCCAAAGAACGTGGTGCAGCAGTGATTACTATGACACATAATCCAAATTCTATCTGTGCACAGGAAGATATGAATCCAGTCGTATATAGCTGGGAAGATGATACAAATGAAAAAGAAAGACCGCAGGGAATTGTAATGCGTGTTCTTAATGAACTGATGAAGTTACAGGAGCCATCTTATACAAAATATGAAGCTGTACTGGATGGACTTGAAAAAGCTGACGGTATTGTCCGTGCAGCAGTAAAGAAAGTACAGAACCGTACATGGGTATTTGCTGAGAAATATTTTGAAGAGCCGTTCCTTTATATTATGGGCTCTGGTGCTTCTTATTCACAGGCATATGGTTTCTCTATCTGTTCTCTTCAGGAAATGCAGTGGATGGATTGCTGCTATCTGCATTCCGGTGAATATTTCCATGGGCCATTCGAATGCACAGATGAAGACCATCTCTACATTCTTCTTATGGGAACAGGTGCAGCCAGAGTTATGGATGAACGAGCACTTACTTTCCTGAAAAAATACGGAAAGAAATATGAAGTAATTGATGCTAAGGAACTTGGAATTGATGCAATTGACGAAAGCGTAAATGAATACTTCTGCCCAATGGTATTCTATGCAATGTCAGTAGCATATCGTACAGGTTTACAGGACAAGAGAAGACATCCTCTTGATATGAGAAGATACATGGGTGTTGTAGAATATTAATATTCTTTCGTAACAAGTCTGGCAGATATGAATCTGCCAGATGAAAAAGGAGAAGAAAAATGGTAAAGTATAATACAAAAGTACTGGGATTTGGTGATAATGTAGTTGATCTGTATGAACATTCTCATATGATGTATCCAGGCGGGAACTGTGTAAATCTGTGTGCATATTCCAAAATGTTTGGTGTAGAGAGAGCTGCATATATGGGATATTTTGGAAGTGATGACATTGCAGAATTTGTAATTTCAGTATTAAATGAACTTGGAATTGAAACTGTAAAGTGCAAACAGTTGGTAGGAGAAAACGGATGGTCTAAATGTACACTTCGTGATGGAGACCGTATATTTGGGGATTATAATGAAGGTGGAGTAAGAGGAAAGACTCCGTATATTCTTGACCGTTTTGACCTTGAATATATGAAAGAATTTGATTTTGTGCATACGGGAAATTATTGCTATACAGAATCACAGCTGAAAGTTATGAAAGAGGCTGGTATAAAAATTTCCTTCGATTTTTCTGATGACTCTTCCAAAGAATATTATGAAAAATATGCACCATACATTACATATGCATTTTGTTCTTTTGACGGAGATGATGAAGCAGCAAAAGAACATCTGAAATTTATTCATTCCCTGGGACCGGAGTTGGTATCTCTTACCAGAGGTTCTAAAGGCTGCATTATGTATGATGGTGAACAGTTTTATACACAGCCGGCAACACTTATTGACAATGTGGTAGATACAATGGGTGCCGGAGATTCTTTTTTGACCTCTTTTATGGATTGTTATATTGATCAGCTGAAAAGAGGAACTGACAGACAGGAAGCAATCCGTACTTCTTTAAAAGAAGCTTCTAAATTTGCAGCACATGTATGTACACTCAATGGTGCTTTTGGATACGGAAAACCATACGAGGATTAGAAATATAATATATAGAGTGAATGACAAAGAGGAGAAAATATATGCTGTACCATGGAAATGCAATGGATTACATATATGAGACTCCTGATATCCTGCAATACATATTGGAAAATAAGAAGGAAATTCTTGAGGACAGCAACAGAGTGCTGAAAGATAAGAAAATATCAGAAATTTACCTGACAGGTTCAGGATCTTCTTATAATGCAGCAGTAGCTGTAGCCGATTTTGCAAAGAAATTACTGGGTATACGGGTTACACCTGTATACCCAGTAATGCTTATAGAGGATTATGAACTTATTTCAAAAAGCGCAGTGGTAACAGGAATTTCACAACAGGGAACCAGTGCAGCAGTCATAAAGGCACTGGATGATGTTAGAGAGCGCGGCATTGTCACAATTTCAATGACCGGTGAATATGATACGGAAATTACCAGACATGCAGATGCTAACATATATATTGAATGTGGTTATGAAGATGCTGGTGCAACAACCAAAGGTTTTACGGCAACAGTATTGACTTTGATGATATGGATTATTGATACTGCCGAAAGCATTGGAAGGATTACAGAAAAAGAAGCTGAAAACTATAAAAAGCGAATAGATGTTGTAATAAAGAATATGAAAAATATTCTGCAGATAAGCAAACTCTGGTGCTCAGAAATATCAGAGAAACTAAAAGATAATGAAGATATGATACTTATTTCCGGTAATAAAATGAGGAGTTTGCTACTGGAGGGAATATTAAAATTTTCTGAGACCTGCAGATTTCCGGTGAGGGGATATGAGGCAGAAGAATTTATGCATGGTATGTATAATGCTGTCACTTCAAAAACTAACTTTTTATATATTTTTCCACCTAATGGTTATGAAAGAAATCGAATGGAAAAATTGTTCGATTATTATACAAAGCAGGGTTACTGTTTATTTGGGATTAATTCCAAACAGGTAGATGAAAATATAAAATATATACTGAACTGTAAATTTACAGACGATCCTGAGTTTTCAATTCTGGAATATATTCTGCCTGTACAAATGTTGTTTGTTATGACATCACGGGCAAGAAAGATAGATTTGAATATTCCGTCAGATCCTGATTTTCATAGATATATGGGTAGTAAACTGGAAAAATAGGAAAGTGAAATTATATGGGTATTATTGAGCTGTGAACAGGTAACAGAAGAAAGCATGGAGGATAAAATGGAGAAATTAATCAACAGAGAACAATTGGCAGGTATGAATATTCATTATTTATTTTATTCATTGGAATATTTTCTTGATGCACAAAAAGAAGCCGGATTTAAAACAATTGAGTTATGGCCTGGAACACCGCATTTCTTTTTAAGCTATATAGAATATTCTGACTGTAAACATGTCAGAAAACTTCTTGATGAAAGAGATTTGACTGTGAAGGTGATTACACCGGAAAATTGTACATACCAATATCAGTTCGCTGCACAGGAAAAAGAGCAGTTTGAAAAAAGTATGGCATATTTTAAGAAAGCTCTGGATGCCGGTGAAGAATTGGGTGTAGAAACAATGGCAATCAATTCAGGATGGGGATATTGGAATGAAGACAGGGAGGAAGCCTGGAAACGTTCAAGGGAAATGCTGTCTGTTCTGGCAGAATATGCCAAAACAAAAAATATCCGACTGGCAATGGAATCTCTTCGTCCGCAGGAATCCAACCTTGCTACTACGGTATATGATGTAAAAAGAATGCTGGATGAAGTAAATCATCCAAATCTGAAAGCGATGATTGATACCACAGCAATGGGAGTTGCCGGTGAAACAATTGATCAATGGTTTGATATACTTGGAGATGATATTATCCACATGCATTTTATTGATGGAAATCCTTATGGTCATCTGATTTGGGGGGATGGAACGCATAATCTTGAGGAGTTTCTGAAGGCAATCAATCGTCATGGATATAAGGGATATCTGGGACAGGAAATTACAGAATTTGACTATTTTAAAGATCCGGCTAGGGCAGATAAACAGAATATGAAAGCATATGAAACATTTATACGCTAAAACTCACATTATAGGAGACCAGCTATGAGTGATAAAATGAGAATAAAAATTTTTTCATGCATCATGCTTACTCTGTTTTTCTTATGTGCATGTAGAACGCAGAGTGTCTATGCTAAGGAAAAGATAACTGTCGGAACGAATGCAGAATATGCACCGTTTGAATATCTGGACAGTGATGGAAATCTCACGGGTTTTGATTATGAACTTCTGGAAGCAATTGCCCAAGAAGAAAATCTGGAATTGGAATGGAAAGATATGCCCTTTGATTCTTTGGTTGGTTCTATGGAAACCGGAAATATTCAAATTATTGCGGCAGCGATAGGACCAACAAAAGAAAGGGAAAAAAGTGTAGATTTTTCGGATGTTTATTATACGGGATCCCAGAGTATTGTAAGCAGTCAGAAAACACCTTTGTATGATTTTGCTGGATTATCCGGGAAAAGAGTAGCAGTTTTGGAAGGATCCCAGAGTGATTTCATTGTATCCGGAGAGAATACAGACTATGGTGTTGTTGAAAATGCAACAGTTGTCCGCTTTAAAAACGCTGCAAGTGCAGTAATGGAACTGAAAAACGGAGGTGTAAATGCTGTCTTAATTGATACTATTATGGCAGAGATTTACTGCAGACAGAATGATGATATTGTTTATCAGAAAGTGGATGGAACGGAAGAGGATACAGTGTATTGTATTGAAAAAGGAAATACAGAACTTTTAAATACAGTAAATAAGGGACTGAAAAAGTTAAAAGATAATGGAGAATATGACCAGATTTATGAAAAATTTTTCTCAGGAGAAAATGATACAACGCAAGTTCAGATAGCAGATAACACAGGAATAATTGGAACTTTCAAATTTATTTTTCTGCAGGATAACCGTTGGAAATATTACCTGAATGGACTACAGGTTACGCTCCTGGTTTCAATCATGTCAGTACTTTTGGGAACTGTGATTGGATTAATGGCAGCAATGATAAAATTGAATGCCGATCGTAAGAAAAAAGAAACTGTATTGTCGAGGATTATCCATATATATGTAGATGTGATTCGTGGAACCCCTTCGGTATTACAATTGATGATCGTGTATTTTGCTGTCTTTCATAGCCGGTTGGGATATGTGGCAGCAGTTGTGAGCTTCGGGATTAACAGTGGTGCCTACGTGTCTGAGGTGATACGTGCCGGAATTATGGCAGTTGATAAAGGACAGCAGGAAGCCGGAAGATCTCTGGGACTTGGATATAAAGATACAATGAGATTTATTATTATTCCACAGGCTTTAAAAAATATTCTGCCTGCAATGGGAAATGAATTTATACAGTTGATTAAGGAAACTTCCATTTTGGGATATGTAGGTATTATGGATCTTACCAAAGCTTCTAGTTATGTTTCATCAAGAACCTATCAGATGTTTATACCATTGATAACTGCTGGAATTATGTATTATCTGATTGTGAAAATACTCTCTATATTTCTCGAAAAGATGGAAAGGAGAATGAGACAAAGTGATTAGTGTACATAATCTGAAAAAATCTTTTGGAAATGTGCAGGTTCTCAAGGGTATTAATATAGAAATACGAAAAGGTGAATGTGTCTGTATTATTGGCCCTTCAGGATCTGGAAAATCTACTTTTTTGAGATGCCTGAATCTTCTGGAGGTACCAGATGAAGGAGAAATTATTATAGAAGGGGAGCGCATTCTGGAAAAAAGGAAAGATATTGATAAATATCGAGAAAATGTAGGAATGGTATTTCAGCATTTCAATTTATTTCCAAACATGACAGTGCTGAAAAATATAACTCTTGCACCTGTAAGATTAGGAAAATGGAAAAAAGAAGAAGCGGATGAAAAAGCAATAGGACTGTTAAAAAGAATTGGGTTGGAGAAGAAAGCACTGTCTTATCCATCAAAGCTTTCCGGAGGTCAAAAACAAAGGGTTGCGATTATAAGAGCACTGGCTATGAATCCTGAAATTCTTTTATTTGATGAACCAACTTCAGCATTAGATCCTGAAATGGTAGGAGAAGTACTTGATGTAATGAAGAAATTGGCAGGAGAGGGAATTACAATGCTTATAGTTACCCATGAAATGGGATTTGCCAGAGAAGTGAGTGACAGGGTATTGTTTTTTGATCAGGGAGCTATATTAGAAGACGGTTCTCCAGAAGAAGTATTTGAAAAGCCACAACATAAGAGAACGAAAGAATTTCTTGCGAAAGTTTTATAAAATTCGAGTTACAAAAAGAAGATAGTGTTATGGTTGGTGTAATGTAAAAAACAAAAAATTCACAAAAAACATCTTGACCATCAAAGAAACACAAGTTATAATCCCCTATATAA
>OLQE01001258.1_pt1 | contig 14653 bp, 10 predicted proteins | sample 1643161 | NCBI WGS metagenome assembly OLQE01 (sample SAMEA3136650, study PRJEB25190) | human gut metagenome | reverse complement strand
AGCTGTATACACAGTTTTTGGAAAAGACAAAGCGACAGCCGGGGTATGCAGCGCGGCTTATGCAGATCGCAGGCCGACATAAGAGGCTCTGGCAGATCGCGGAATTTGCAGCCGGGAGCCTGTTTTTTGAGGGGCTGATCCGGATGACGGGCAACAGTGCGCAGTTCAGAATGATTGATCTGCGGCTCGTATGCATCGTGCTCTTTGGCAGTCTCTACGGGATCAACTATGGAATCGCGGCAGCGGCGGTCGAGACATTTTCTTTACTGGCGGCGTATCAGGAGCAGGGGACGGGCTGGCAGACGCTGTTCTATGAGCCGTCAAACTGGCTTCCGTTTATTTTTTATTTTGCCGTCGGCTCGATCTGCGGCTATGTGCGGATGAAGAACCTGGAAAATGATGCTTTTATCCGCAGTGAGAGCCGTCAGATGGAAGAAAAATTTCTGTTTATGCGGGAGCTGTATCAGGACACATTGCAGGATAAGCGGATGTATAAAAAGCAGATACTCGGAAGCCGTGACAGCTTCGGTAAGATTTTTGATATCACAAGGAAGCTGGATATCGTGCAGCCACAGGAGCTGTATATTGAGACATTGCAGGTCATGGAAGAGGTGCTGGAAAATAAGAGCTTTGCATTTTATTCCGTCCGGAAAAATAATGGCTTTGGCAGACTGGAGATCGCATCAAGGGAAATGCAGGGGAGCTTTCCCAATTCGATTCAGATCACAGATTTCAGGGAGGCGATGGAGACACTGGAAAAAGGTGAGGTGTGGGCAAACCGCAGTCTGCTGGAGGGCTATCCTGCCTATCTGGCGGGGATCCGCCGAAACGGTGAACTTGTGATGCTGATCTTCATACAGGAGGCGGACAGCGGGCAGATGACACTCTACTATCTGAATCTGTTTAAGATCCTCTGCGGACTGGTTGAGACGGCGCTGCTGCGTGCGATGGACTATCAGGATGCAATCGAATACCGGCAGTACCTTCCGGATACACATGTTCTGAAAACAGAGTTCTTTGTGGAGCGTCTCAGACTCTGCCACACGATGCGGGAAAAGCATCTGGCTTCCTACGTGCTGCTGGCACTTTCCCATCCGGGAATGTCGTTGTCGCAGGCAGATGCAAAGCTGCAGAGGCTGGTGCGCGGAAATGATGTCTGGGGTATCTCAGAGGATCGGGAGCTGTATCTGATCCTGTCACAGATGGATGAGGCGTCACAGCCGATCGTTTTGGAGCGACTGACCCATGCAGGTTTTCTGTGCAGAGTCATTGATGAGCAACAGCAGTCCGGGGCGGTGGATCAGGAGAAGGGAAGGGAAATGTGATGCAGTGGAAAATCGAGCTTTTGCTTTTGCTGCTGCATGCGATTTGCTGCGTCGCAGTCTGGCTCGGGATCCGGACGCAGGTGCTGAAGGTAAAGAAGTATCTGATGTTTCCGGTGATTTTTGTTCCGTTCTGGGGTGTGCTCTGTGTGCTTTTGCTGCACTTTCAGATCTGTGGCGGGGCAGACAATGTCCGGCAGGCGGGTGTGGAAAAGCTGAAGGTAAAGGAAGAGCTGTATAAAAATATATTTGTAACACAGGATGCCAGTGAGCAGATTGTACCGCTGGAGGATGCGCTGCTTTTGAATCAGCCGGGCGTGCGGCGGGAGCTGATTATGGACGTACTCAATGACGATCCGGGTGAGTATATGGAGCTTTTAAAAAAGGCCCGGATGAATGATGATGTCGAGGTCGTCCACTATGCGATCACAGCGATGGTAGAGCTCTCGAAGGACTATGATTACCGTCTGCAGCAGATCGAAAGGCGCTATGCAAGGCAGCCGGAGGATCCGGCTGTTCTGGCCGAATACTGTGATTTTCTGGAGGAGTATCTGGAACAGGGAATTCTGGAGGCGCAGATGGAGCAGCTGCAGCGGCGTCAGTACATCCGGCTTCTGCAAAAGCGCCAGGAGCAAAGACCAAAGCTCCATACGGGAATATGCCTGACAGAAAATCTTCTGAAGCTGAAGGAATACGGGGAGGCATACAAGGAGCTGCAGTTTATGCGAAAGCACTGGTATCGCAGAGAAGAATACTGGATTTTATATGTGAAATACTGTGCGGAGCAGAAGCTTGGGCGGGAGCTGGCACAGGCGTTAGCAGAGATGAAACGGGAGCATATTTATCTGTCATCAAAAGGAAAGGAGGCGTTGGCTCTTTGGCTGGATGTATAAAGGCAATCCGGGAATTCCGGTTTAAGTGGATGATCATAGTGCTGTTTATATTTTTAATGATGGGGGCTGTGCTGTATGCGGAGCGCAGCGGAATCCGTTATCAGGAGATGGCACGGCAGATCAGCTATATGGAACCGGAGCGGGTCGTGACGGAAAAAGAAGCCGTAAAGACATGGAAGACGACCTGCCTGGTGCTTACAGACAGTACGCAGGAGGCCAGCATGCAGGCACTGCCGGAGTTTGAGCGCATGTTTATGGATATGCGGGTCGGAATCGAGGTAGTGGATGTATCATCACAGGCGCTGCCGGATTTTTCCGTGTATGAGACGGTTGTTGTGCTGCTTACCGATCTGAGTCCGTTAAAGGAAGAGGTGCTGGCACTCGCTTCGTGGGTGGAGCAGGGCGGAAGCGCTATGTTTGCGCTGACACTGCAGAAGAATACGTATGTGTCACTGATCGAACAGAAGCTTGGAATTCTTTCCTCCGGCTATGACAATGTGCTGGTGGACAGCATTTATTTTGAACCGGATTTTCTGCTTGGCGGCGGAGTGTCATATGACGTTACAGACGGATATGATTCGGCGTGGGAGGTAGAGCTTGGCGAGCAGGCAAAGGTCTGTGCAAGGGTGAAGGATGCCGCAGGTACACCGCTGATATGGGAAACGGATTACGGAAAAGGAAAATTTGTCGTAGATAATTTTGGCCTGTGTGAAAAAGCAACGCGCGGGCTTTTTGCAGCTTCCTACAGTCTGCTCACAGATGTCGGGGTCTATCCGGTGATCAATGGCTCGGTTTTTTATCTGGATGATTTTCCTTCGCCGGTGCCATCCGGGGACGGAAAATATGTGAAGCGGGACTACGGTACAAGTATCCAGGATTTTTATACAAATATCTGGTGGCCGGATATGCTCGCGCTTGCGGATGAACACGGGGTACGCTATACCGGTGTGATCATCGAGAATTACGAGGACGATACGGATGGGACAGTCAAAACGACGACAGATACCGAGCGGTTCCAGTATTTTGGAAACATGCTGCTGCACCGCGGCGGGGAGCTGGGATACCACGGCTACAATCATCAGCCGTTAAGTCTTTCCGATACGGATTATGGAGATGTACTTCCCTATAAGACGTGGGACAGTGTCGATGCGATGGACCGGGCCGTCACGGAGCTGATAAGCTTTGGAACGGAGATGTTTCCGGGGACGACGATGTCGGTCTATGTGCCGCCATCCAATGTGCTCTCCGAAGAGGGACGGACTGTGCTGGCGTCGAAATATCCGCAGATCCGGACGATCGCCAGCAACTATTTTCCCGGAGAGTTCGCATATGTACAGGAATTTGAGGTGGCAGACGACGGGATCGTGGAACAGCCACGGATCATTTCAGGGTGCATCATTGACAGCTATATGCAGATAGCGGCTCTCTCGGAGCTGAACATGCACTTTGTTAATACTCACTTTATGCATCCGGATGACCTGCTCGATGAAGACCGCGGCGCGGCACTTGGCTGGGAGACTTTAAAGAACCGGCTGGATGAATATATGACCTGGCTGGATACATCAGCGCCGTCTCTTCGGAATCTGACCGGGTCTGAGCTTTCCGGTGCGATCCAGCGCTACGGTGGGCTGACAGTGGAAAAGAAGATTACGGATCAGGAGATACGGCTGCAGCTCGGAAATCTGTATGATACGGCATATCTGTTTGTTCGGGTAAATGAAGGTACTCCGGGTGACGTGACCGGGGGCAGTCTGACACATCTGACCGGGAAGCTGTATCTGCTTTGTGCGGATTCTCCTGAGGTCGTCATACAAGTGGAAAAGTAAAGGAGAGGAGCCATTGAAGATCTGTCTTATCCTGGAGGGGTGCTATCCGTATGTGTTCGGAGGCGTGTCGACATGGATGCACCAGTATATCAATAATATGAAGGAACACGAATTTATCCTGTGGGTCATCGGAGCAAATGCGAAGGACCGCGGAAAATTCGTCTATGAGCTCCCGCAAAATGTAACGGCTGTGCACGAAGTCTTTCTGGATGATGCGCTGCATGTAAGGGCATCCGGGAAAATGCGGCATCGTTTTTCCAAGGAGGAGACGGACAGCCTGCGCGAGCTGATGATCTGCGGACGGCCTGACTGGGAGGTGCTGTTTTCGCTGTATCAGGAGAAACGGCTGAATCCGATGTCATTTCTGCAAAGTGAAGTGTTTCTGGACATTCTCACAAAGTCCTGTCTGACGCATTATCCGTACATTGCATTTGCGGATGCCTTCCATACGATGCGCTCCATGCTGCTCCCGGTACTCTACCTGCTCGGAACCGAGGTGCCAAAGGCAGATGTGTACCATGCGATCTGTACCGGGTACGGAGGAATGCTGGCCTGCCTCGGCGGGTGGATGTACCGGAAAAAGGTATTGCTGACCGAACATGGCATCTATACGCGGGAGCGCGAGGAGGAAATTATCCGCGCCAAATGGGTCGTCCCGTCATTTAAAAAGCAATGGATTTCATTTTTCTATATGCTCTCCGATATCATTTATCGGCGGGCGTTTCAGGTCACCTGCCTCTTTACGAATGCGATGCACATTCAGATCCAGATGGGCTGTGATGCAAAAAAATGCAGAGTAATTGAAAATGGCATTCACTATGAAAGGCTCTCGCAGATCCCATTGAAGCAGGAAGACGGCTGGGTCGACATCGGGGCAGTCGTGCGGCTTGCACCGATCAAGGATATCAAGACGATGATCTATGCCTTTTTTGAGCTGTCCATGCGAAAGAAAAATGTGCGGCTGCATATCATGGGCGGTGTGGACGATGAGGAATATGCTGCAGAGTGTTATGCGCTGGTGGAGCAGCTGAAGCTGGAGAACGTGATCTTTACCGGGCGTGTGGATATCATCTCTTATATGGAAAAGCTGGACTTTACGATCCTGACGAGTATTTCGGAAGGGCAGCCGCTGTCCGTGCTGGAGTCGTTTGCGGCCCGGCGCCCGTGCGTGACGACGGATGTCGGCTGCTGCCGGGAGCTCTTAAACGGCAAGCCGGGAGATACGTTCGGGGAGGCAGGCTACTGTGTGCCGCCGATGTACCGCGAAGGGCTGGCAGCTGCGATGGAGCGGATGTGTGAGTCACGCAGCCTGCGGCTTCGCATGGGAGAAAACGGGCAGGCGCGGGTAAAGGCGTACTATCGCCAGGAGCGTATGCTTCAAAAATACAGGGAGCTGTATGGGGAGGTGGATAGCTGATGGCGGGAATCGGATTTGAGCTGAAAAAGCTGTTTAAACGGCGGGGGCTGTTTGCAGCCTTCCGTGCGTATGGCTATGCCGGTGTCGTATGTACCGGGCCGATGCTGCTCGGAATCGTGCTGCTGCTCGGCGTCATGTATCTGTGTGATACGACAGGCGCTTCCAGGCAGGAGCGGGAGCTTCTGGTCTGCATGATTACCTATACCCTGCTGGCCTCCTTGCTTGTGACGAGCTTCCTGTCGATGGTGGTAACGCGGTTTATCGCTGATATGCTGTACGAAGAAAAATACGAGGCCGTGCTGCCGTCCTTCTGGGGATCGACCGGGCTGATGCTGATGGCAGGCGGCGTGCTGTACGGTATTTTTCTGATTTTTTCCGGTGCCACACTCATCGAGGGGCTTTTGATGCTCGGACTGTTCGGCGAGCTGATCGTCACATGGAATGCGATGAGCTATCTGACAGCGATCAAGGATTACAGAGGGATTTTGCTGTCCTTTACGGCAGCGATTGTCATTACGTTTGCAGTGGGATGGCTGCTCTTAAAGCTCGGAGTGCCGCACGTCATTGCACTTCTGGTCGCAGTGTCCGTCGGCTACGGCATCATGCTTTTGTGGGATGTCATTTTGCTGTACCGGTATTTTCCGCAGGGAAGCTTAAGCGCCTTTTTGTTCCTGCGCTGGGTGGATGCCTTTCTTCCGCTGGCGTTCACCGGGCTGTTTATGAATCTTGGGCTGTTTGCGCATCTTGTCATCATGTGGACCGGTCCGATCCGGGTGCAGGTGAAGGGGCTTTTTTACGGAGCGCCGTATCACGACGTCCCGGCGCTGGTTGCCTTTCTGACGATTCTCGTGACGACCGTCAATTTTGTCGTATCAGTCGAGGTCAATTTTTATCCGAAATACAGGAATTACTACAGCCTGTTCAACGACGGAGGTGCGATCGGCGACATTATGCAGGCAGGCGAAGAGATGCTGCGGGTGCTTGGCATGGAGCTGAAGTATACGGCGATCAAGCAGCTGCTTGCGACGGCACTGGCGATCTCTGTCGGGGGCATCGTGCTGGATTGCCTCCCTCTGGGCTTTAATGATCTGATGGACGGGTATTTCCGGACACTCTGTGTCGGGTACGGAATCTATGCGGTAGCGAATACGATGCTGCTGCTGCTTTTGTATTTTACCGATTACAAAGGTGCGATGGCGGCATCCGGCGTGTTTGCGGCGATGACGTCTTTATTTACTGTGATTTCTCTGCAGTTTTCTGAGGTATATTTTGGATTTGGTTTTTTGTTGGGGAGCGCTGTGTTTTTTCTGGTCTGTGCGGTTCGCCTGAACCAGTTTACGCGGCGGCTTCCGTATTATATTCTCAGCATCCAGCCGGTCGTGGCAGAGGATCGAACCGGCGTTTTCACAGAGCTTGGATGCTTCCTTGACAAAAAGCTGGAGCATGATTGAAAGGAGATGGAAGAGTGAGACGAAACAGAACAGGCGGACTGCTTTTACTTGCAATTATATTTGCCGGTCTGTGCAGCGGCTGCGGAATGGAAGGAGCCGTGACGGAAGAGACGGAGCAGACAGAAGCGGCTGCGGTCGTAAAAGAAGCGACAGAGGATATCAATCAGGTGCATCTGCGGGATAAGGAGACCTTATATGAAAATGACGACGAAGACAGTGTCGTCACCATGTATCTGACCGTTTCCCGCGGCAACAGTTCGGAGAATACCGATCACTCCTGGGAGGAGATCAACAGCTATTCGGCTTACGATTATGAGGACATGGGAGTGGAACGCTATCAGGTGAACGGGCTTTTACAGGTCGGGGATGAAGATGGTCCGGTTATCGGTGAGGTCGGCTATGGAGAGAGTGTACCGAATGCGACGGTGCAGATCCGGGGGCAGACATCGAGCCGGAATGCACAGAAAAACTATAAAATCGAGCTGAAAAAGAACAAAGGTACGTGGAGGGGACAGCGGACGATCAACTTAAACAAGCACATGACAGAGGGGCTGCGGTTTCGAAACAAGCTTTCTTATGATCTGATCAAGACCGTCCCGCAGATGATTGGCCTTCGGACTCAGTTTGTCCATCTGTATGTGAAGGATCTGACCGAGGATGCCGATGCGGCATTTGAGGATTACGGGCTGTATACGCAGGTCGAGCAGCTGAACAAAACGGCGTTGAAGAATCACGGGCTGGATGCGAACGGGCAGCTGTATAAGATAAATTCGTTTGAATTTTACCGGTATGAGGATGTGATCCGGCTGCAGGACGATCCGGACTACGATCAGACGGCGTTTGAGGAGCTGCTTGAGATCAAAGGCGATTCTGACCACAGCAAGCTGATCGCGATGCTGGAGGCGGTCAATGACAACTCGATTCCGATCAGTACCGTGCTGGATCGGTATTTTGACCGGGAGAACCTGACCTACTGGATGGCGTTTCAGATCCTGACGGGAAATGTGGATACGCAGAACCGGAATATGTTCCTCTACAGTCCATTAAATTCCGATACATGGTATTTCCTGGACTGGGACAACGATGGAAGCTTTATGCGGCCGGAATATGCCCTGAGCGGGTTTACGGATCAGGAAAGCTGGGAAATCGGGGTCAGCAATTACTGGGGCAATGTGCTATTTCAGCGCTGTTTGAAGTCGGAAGCATTCCGGGAAGAGCTGGATGAGGCGATTCAGGATCTGAGAAGCTCCTTTACCGAAGAACGGCTGCAGACGATGGCGGATGGATATACGGCAGTGGTGAAGCCTTATCTTTACTCGATGCCGGACCGGATGTATGCACCGCTGACAAGCGTGCAGTATGACGAGATCGCTGCGGCACTTCCAAAGGAGATCGAGGCGAATTATCAGCTCTATCTCGAGAGCCTGAAACGCTCGATGCCGTTTTACATCGGGGTACCGCAGGCAGATGGCACGAAGCTTGTGCTGAACTGGGATGTATCTTATGATTTTGATGCGGAAGATATCACCTACACCGTTGAGATAGCGAAGGACTATCTGTTTGAGGATGTGATTTTCCAAAAGCAGGGTCTGGTGATTCCGGAGGCGGAGACGGAGCTGCCGGAGGCAGGACAGTATTTCCTGCGGGTGCGGGCGGAAAATGCGTCCGGCTATACGCAGGATGCCTTTGACTACTATGTGACGGACGAGGGGAAGCATTATGGTATGGTCTGCTTCTACGTCACGGAGGATGGCACGATCGAGGAAGATGTCTATGAGGAATGAGGAGAAAAAAGAAATCTACCGGAATGAGTGGAAGTACCTCATCAGCACATCCGAAAAAGAGCTGCTGAAGCTTCGGCTGAAGCCGTTCCTTGTGGCGGATCCGCATGCGAAGAACGGGGGCTATCTGATCAGGAGCCTGTATTTTGACGATTACTGGAACAGTGCGTATGAGGAGAAGGAAGCCGGGGTGCTGATGCGGAAAAAGTACCGGATCCGCATTTACAATTACAGCGATGCATCCATCAAGCTGGAGCGGAAAAAGAAATTCGGAAGCTACATTTACAAAGAGAGTGCACCGCTGACCCGCCGGGAAGTGGAGATGATTCTGGATGGCGATTATGCCTTTCTGCTGAAAAGCCCTTATGCGCTGTGCCGGGAATTTTACATCGAGTGTACGAGCCATATGATGCGGCCGCGCACGATTGTCGACTATGACAGGGAGCCGTGGATCATGGATGTCGGGACGGTACGGATCACCTTTGACTCGGATGTCCGGGCGGCGGTCGGAGGCTATGACATTTTCGACGCCACCCTGCCGACGCTTCCGGTGCTCGAGCCGGGAAAGCTGGTGCTGGAGGTCAAATTTACCGAGCTGCTGCCACAGCTTGTGCGGAACATCCTTCCGCCGCAGGCCGCAGAATTCACAGCAGTGTCAAAGTATGTGCTGTGCTATGAGAAGACAGGCTATCTGAACGGGTTTGAATACTGGTATGAGACACAGGAGAGGAAAATGATATGAGCGTAAAAGATATGATAAAAAAGTCAGTACTGGAATCAGGTGTATTTGACCAGTATAACATTCCGGAGATGCTGACAGCCCTGATTGCGGCGCTGCTGTTCGGAGTTCTGATTTATGCCGTTTACCGGAAATTTTATGCAGGGGTGATTTATTCCAGAAGCTTTGCAGTGACCCTGGTGGGGATGACGGTGCTGACCTGTATGGTGACGCTGGCGATCAGCACAAACGTGGTTATCTCACTTGGTATGGTCGGCGCTTTGTCGATCGTGCGTTTTCGTACCGCAGTAAAGGATCCGCTGGATCTTCTGTATCTGTTCTGGGCAATCACGTCCGGTATCACGGCGGGAGCCGGAATGTATGTGCTGGCATTGCTTTCGGCGGTGGTAATGATTGCGATGATTTTTCTGTTTTATCATAAGCAGGAGAAGGGGCGGATTTACATTGCGGTCATCCACTATCACGGCGATGAGGCCGGAGATGCCGTCATCCGCTGCTTTGGAAAACGGAAATATTTTATCAAGTCCAGGACGATGCGCAAGGAGCAGACAGAGCTTGCGGTTGAAGTGTTCTGCAGGAAAAATGACGGCGACTTTATGGAAAAAATGCGGGAAATTTCCGGAGTGGAGGATGTGACTCTGATTCAGTACAATGGAGAATATCATGGCTAAGCCGGGGAAATGGCTGCTTTTTGGTGGTGTGCTGCTGGCTGTGGCCGCGGTATATATGGTGGGAAAACGCAAAATGACAAAGACGGCAGTGAAAAAGACATATGCAAAGTCAGAGGAGGTATTCGGCAATCCGCTGATGGGCTATGCACCGTCTGCGTGGAGAGAAGAGGTAACGGACGATATTCAGCTTCTGTATATGGACATTACCTGGGCGGAGCTGGAGCCGGAGGAGGGCATCTACGACTGGACGTCAATCGAGCAGGAAAATCAGCTTGCGCGCTGGCAGCAGGAGGGAAAGCATCTCATCCTGCGATTCATCTGTGACATTCCGAGGGAGGAACGTCATATGGATATTCCCAAATGGCTGTATGAGAAGACCGGAGAAGCGGGCACCTGGTACGATGGTGAGTACGGAAAGGGCTTCGCACCGGATTATAACAATGCGGAGCTGATTGCCTGCCATGCGAAGGCGGTAGAAGCGCTCGGTACGCATTTCGGGACAGACGGGCTGGTTGCCTATGTGGAGCTTGGCAGCCTTGGTCACTGGGGCGAGTGGCATGTAAACTATGAGGAAGGAATCCAGTGCATGCCAAAGGAGGAAGTCCGGGAACAGTATATCACCCCATGGATCCTGGCGTTCCCGAAGGCAAAGCTGCTGATGCGCAGGCCGTTCCGTGCGGCCAAACAGTATGGAATGGGGCTGTACAATGACATGGCGGGGCATGCAAGGGACACCGAAGAGTGGCTGCAATGGATCCGGGAGGGCGGCGATTATGCGCAGGCAGAAGAAGAGGATGCACTGTGGGCGATGCCGGATTTCTGGAAAACGGCGCCATCCGGGGGTGAGCTGACCAGTTCCGTTTCGATGGAGGAGCTGCTGCAGACAAATCTGGATGAGACCGTACAGCTTCTCCGGGATTCCCATACGACGTTTCTCGGTCCGAAGATTGCGGATGAGGCGTATTCGAAAGGCTATGAGGCGGTGCTGCATCAGATGGGCTACCGGATCCGGATATTGGATGCAGAGCTTGGCGGAGAAGGGGAACAGGCATCATCCATACGGCTGACCTGGGAAAACGATGGCGTTGCCCCGTTTTATGGTGACTGGCCGGTGTATGTGTACGTCGAGGACGGAGACGGGGAGACCGTGGAAAAAGAGCCGGTCACGATGCAGCTTCCGGCCCTGCTCCCTGGCGTACAGATGGTGACCGATACCGCGCTTACGACAAAAGATCTGCCAGGGCTTGCCGGGAATGAAGGGATATACCAGATTTGGATCGGCGCAGAAGATCCGATGACCGGGCGGCCCGCGGTGCGGCTGGCGATGGATGTGGAGTATGTGGATGGGATACTGGAACTTTTAGGGCTGTCAGAGAAGAGGGAAGCTCTTCCTGGAACATTATCCGGTGGACAGCAGCAGAGGGCTGCGATTGCCAGGGCGCTTGCGGCGAAGCCCGCCATTATTCTGGCTGATGAACCAACGGGAAATCTGGATTCGGTTACCAGCCATGATGTACTTGGACTTTTGAAAATGGCAGCAAGACAGTTCAGCCAGACCTTGATCCTGATCACTCATGACAGAGACATTGCGCAGCTTGCAGATCGTATCGTACATATTGAGGACGGAAAGATTATAGGAGATACCAGGAAGGGAAGTGATTCCTATGCTTAAGAATCCGAATCAGAAAGTGATCAAAAGGATGGCAGGGAATGCTCTAAAAGTAAACAGGAGAAAGACCATTACTCTGTTCCTTGCGGTTCTTCTTTCTTCCTTTTTGGTATTCACAATGTTCACAGTTGGAGACTCTTATTTCAGGCTTCAGAAAATTCAAAATATCCGTATGTCAGGAGCTGAGTTTGATGCAATTATGTATGGAGTGACGGATGAACAGAAGCAAATGTGTGAGAACAACCCGGATATCGTTCTGACAGGTACGGTGGGAGTCTGTGGATGGGTAGAAAAAACAGATCAGGATTCCACACCTGATGTGGGACTGATCTGGGCAGATGATGGATATTGGACACAGATGATGGAGCCGGTCAGAGAAAAGCTGGAAGGAAGATATCCGACAGCTTTGGATGAGATAATGGTAACAAAATCCGCTTTAAAAGAATGTGGTTACGAAGATCTTGATGTAGGCGATACCCTTGCTATGTCTTATGGAACACATGAGGGAATCTTTACAGGGACTTTTCGAATCTGTGGGCTCTGGGACGGATATGGACCCAAGAAACAGTTTTATGTCTCGAAAGAATTCTATGATCAATCGGGATGGAAGCTTTCGCAGGCAGCTTCCGGTCGTTACTTTATGGATTTTAAGCAGAAAATAATGACAAAAACAGAGCAGAATGCTTTTATCGAAAGTATGAATCTTGGAAAGCAGCAGAATCTTTTCTTCATGGAAGATCTTGGCGCATCGGTTCAGATCTTGGCAGGTCTTATTGGCTTGATTGCAGTTACCTGTTTGTGTGCGTATCTGCTTATTTATAATATTATGTATCTTTCCGTAGCTGGAAAAGTTCGTTATTATGGTCTGCTTCAGACGGTCGGAATGACAGAAAAGCAGATAAAAAGGATGATGAAGGAACAGATGCTTCTGATCGGATCTGCAGGGACAGTACTTGGATGTCTGTCAGGTGGGCTGGTATCCTTTTTCCTGATTCCTGTTGTTGTAAAATCACTTGGAATCAAAAGTGGCTATGTTGGAGCAGATATGGTTCGTTTTCATCCGGCAGTTCTGCTGGCAACCATCTTACTGGTTGGGGTTACCATCTTTCTGGCCAGCCAAAAACCGACAAAAATGGCAGCAGATATCTCTTCAATAGAAGCGCTTGGTTATCGTCCGACCCACAAAACCGTAAAAGAAAGAAAAGCAGGAAAGGGAAAAGTAATAGCAAGACTTTCCCTGGAGCAGGTTACAAAGGATAAGAAAAGAACTGCGGTGGTACTGTTGTCTTTGGCAGCCAGTCTGTCTGTGTATCTTTGTATTGTGACCATGCTGGACAGTCAGGTAGCAAGAACCATAGTGTCAAATTATATGGATACAGATATGGTCATTAAAAATGATACGGCATGCAAAGAAAAATCAGAAAACAGAAGAGACATTCTGGATGATTCTTTCGTGAAGTCAATCAAAGAAAATGCCGGAGTCTCTGAAGTACACTCTATGATATTTGCCGAGATTACAGTTCCATGGGAACCGGATTTTGCTGAGATGTGGATGAAAGAATTTTATGCAAAGTGGATGAGCATTCCATATAGTAAGGAAAAGGACGAGTATCAGAATCATCCTGAGAATTTTGGATCCTCTCTGATTGGAATTGATGAACAGGAATTTGATTATTTAAATAACAGCCTTGAGCATCCGATAAATAAAGAGGACTTCTTTTCGGGAAAAGCATGTATTGTTTATCGAAATGGTTTGGATTTCGCAGATGCTGATATAATAGGAAAAAATGTGACATGTGCTTTGTATGAAGATCAACAAACGACAAAAACTTTTACCATAGAAGGAGTTACGGACGAGAGTTATTATACAGCACTCCTTGGATACCCACCGACGATGATAGCCAGTGATCAGGTGGTGAAAACATTTGCCAATCATCCAATTACACTAAAGACCAGCATAAAATATCACAAAGAATATGATAGAGATACAGAACAGGAAATCCTTGCGTTACTAGAAAAAAATGACAATGCAAAAGACTTTTCCTGGGAATCCAAAATCGAAGATGCGGATGAGATTGAAAAAGCACAGGGCAATATGCCGCAAGTGGGAATTGGGATTGTGTTGATTCTGGCTTTTATCGGAATCATGAACTATATGAACACCTTTGTGGTAAATGTGCAGAGCCGGATGACGGAGCTTTCGGTTATGGAGAGTATCGGGATGACCCCGAAGCAGCTTCTTGGAATGCTGGTCAGGGAAGGAGTTCTCTATGCCGGCAGCGCATGGCTTGTTACGCTAACAGCAGGAATGGGAGTAGCGTATCTTATTTATGAATCAATGAATTATCGGGGGATTGCTTTTTCAGTGCCATTACTTCCACTTTTATTTGCAGTGGGAATCAGTTTGCTGGTTTGTACTATGGTTCCGGTCCTTACTTGGATTATTTTGGAAAAGAATGGAACTGTTGTTGAGAGGATTAAAGGAGTTGAGTGATTTTGGATTTTAGATATAGATATAAAAAATGATTTACTAAAAACCGTAGTTACCATATAATATATGTAGGAGAGATGCCTGCGTAAGCGAAGTAAAAGTAGACGGGACAGCCTACTTCCTGATTGGGGGGCAAATAATAGTCATTGAAGATTGACCGGTGCATTCCGATCCGCTGTCCATATTAAGAAATTAGGTGTCTGTGAAATAGCAGACGCTTTTCTTTTACATGAGAATAAGGAGAAAGCCCCACAGAATGGTGCAGTTTTGCTGGTTATGGCATTTTTGATTAGCCCGATGGGGCTGCCGCTGGCTGCGATCTGGCTGCTGGGCAAGGTGCAGAGTTTGAAATTTGCGATCCAGGATTGGATGTATGGGTAAATGATGCGAAGA
>OLQE01001256.1_pt1 | contig 14691 bp, 10 predicted proteins | sample 1643161 | NCBI WGS metagenome assembly OLQE01 (sample SAMEA3136650, study PRJEB25190) | human gut metagenome | reverse complement strand
GCATCCATATTGAGCTGGGGCGCATCTTCGGCATGCTGGGAATGACGCCCACGCTGACGTTCGGCATTGCCTCGGCACTTGCCACGGGGGTGCTGTCGCTGGGCATCGCGCTGCTCGACCCGCTGCTGCGGTGGGTTATCGCCTTCGTTTTACCGGCTTTCGTCGTGCTGCTGTTCTACTGTGCGAAGGGCAAGGCGTTCCCCGACCAGAAGGTGCTGTACCGCGAGTCTACGAACGACCTGCTTATTCCCTACCGCTTCATGGCCACGTCCGTCACGCAGGGTTTGGCGCTGGGCATACCGCTGGGCTTCTTGAGCTTCTCGGGCTTTCTCTCGCAGATGCTCGACTCTGTCGGGTACTTCTTCGCGGCATCGCTCGCCTTGCTGGCGGTGCTGGTGCTGCAGATGGACTTCAACCGTTCCATCTACCAGATAGGGTTTCCGCTTGCGGGGGCGGGTTTGCTGGCGGTGGGCGTGCTGGGGCCGACGTCGGTTATGGCAGGCGTGCTGCAGGTGACGGGCTTCCTGTACCTCGACCTGGTGCTATGGGGTTTGGGATCGTATCTCATCAAAAACTGCGACCAGCCGGCCACCTGGGTTGCCTCTTGTCCCAGCACGGCGCTCATGACGGGGCGCGCGCTGGGCATCGTGGTGGGCAGCGTGGCCCTGCAGGTGCTGGCGGGTTCCGAGCAAGTCGTGGTGTTCTTCTGTGCCCTGGCCTTCTTGGTGCTGATGATGGCGTTGCTGCTAACGAACAATGCGAACATGCGCACAGGTTGGGGGTTCGTGCGTCCCGGCGATCCCGACGAGCCCACGGACAGCTATCGCACCTGCGAGGTGGTCGCGCAGGACTTCGGGCTGACGCAGCGCGAATTGGAGATCATGTACAGCCTGATAGAGGGAAAGTCGCGCAAGGAGATAGCCGAGGATCTGTACATCACCTCGAACACCATCAAGACGCACCTGCACAACCTGTACGGCAAGCTCGACATCCACTCCGAGAGCGACTTGAAGGCGTTTGTGGCGAAACGCGAGCGGATGTTCTCCACCGAAGAGGATGCCGTGCCCCCGCCGCCCGAGCAGGTATGAGGGCGGGTGCGGCAACGCTCGACAGGTGGACGTCCTACGCCTTGGCAGTGAGGCCGGCGGGCTCGGGCAGCTCGGCCGTGCAGTGGGGGCAGCGCGTAGCGCCCTTGGTTACCTCTTCGAGACAGTACGGGCAGTGCGGGGCCCTCTCCTCCTCGGCTTGCTTGCCGTGCTTCGCCAGCGAGCGGGCCTTGTTCAGGGCCTTCACCATAAGGAACACCACGAACGCGATGATGACGAACTGAATGACGGCGTTGATGAAGCTTCCGTAGGCGATGGCGGAATCGCCCGCTCCCAGCGGCAGATACAGCTTCAAGTTCGAGAAGTTCACGCCGCCGGTGAACGCGCCCACGATCGGCATGATGAGGTCGCTCACGGCCGAGTTGACGATGGCGGTGAACGCCGCGCCGATGACCACGGCCACGGCCAGGTCCATCACGTTGCCCTGATTGATGAAATCCTTGAATTCTTGGAGAAACTTCTTCATGGAGGCCCTTTCGTTGTGGATCGTGACGCTTCGTCCTCGGAAATTCATTTCAGTATAGAATGCGACCCGTGTGCAAACGAGAAGTTCATGGAATCGTTGACCGGCGCACGCCGGCAACCCCTCGCGGCCGCGATCGGGAACCCGGCGCTCGGACGGGTATACTATGGGGCTGTGCAATCTCGCGCGTTGCTGCTCCCGGACGATCGGAGGACCTCGTGAACAAAGTGAAGACCATGGTGAAGACGGCGCTCGGCTGCGAGCCGGCGCGGTAAGGAGCGTCATGACCAAGATCCACTCGCATACCCTTCCGATCGAGGCTGATATCGTCGATGCGTTCTGCCTGATGCAGAAAGGGTTCACCGACCAGTTCGTGTACTACGACAAGCAGCGGGCGTGCCGTTATATGGGGCTTGGGCGCTGCATTGCGCTGCCGACGCTCGACGAGGCCGAGAGCGAGCTGGAGGGGCCGGTGGAACAGCCGCCCGTGTACTTCTCGTTCAACCGCTTCGACGCCACCAATCCCGCGCCGGCCGACGAGTTGATGGCCTCCTTCCCGCGGCTGCGGTTCATGCTGCCGGAAATCGTGCTCATCGAGAACGAACGCGGGCGGTTTCTCCAGGTAAACTCGCTCGGTCCGGTGTATCCCGGTCGCGTGGCTCGCTTCACGCGCATGGTGGCCGCTGCACCGCCCCGCCAACGCGCGGTCATTCCATTTTCCCTCGAGCCCGATTCTCGCGAGGCCTGGGACGAGGCCATGGGTGCGGCGCTTGCGGCCATTGGGGAGGGCCGGGTGTCGAAGGTGGTGCTCTCGCGTCGGTTGCGCCTTGTGGCTGAGCATCCTTTCTCGTCGAAGGATCTGCTCGTGAACCTCATCGACGGCGACGCCCGGGGCACGGTGCTTCTGTACCGCTACGCCGACGTCTTCTTCTGCGGCTGCACGCCGGAGCTGCTCGTGCGCAAACGCGGCGATGCTGTGGCGTCGATGTGCCTTGCGGGAACGTGCCCGACGGGGGCCACCTCGGCGGAATCGGATGCGCTGGCGGAGGCGCTCATGGCTGACGGGAAGAACCGCGCCGAGCACGATTATGTGGTGCAGCTCATCCGCAGCGTGCTCGACCGTGTCTGCTACGACGTGGATGTGCCCGCAGTGCCCGAGATCATGCGACTTGCCCATGTGCAGCACCTGTACACGCCGGCCCGCGCCCGTGTGCTCGCCGGCGTCACCCTGACCGACCTGATGGAAGACCTGCATCCCACGCCTGCCGTGGCCGGCACGCCGGTGGGCGAGGCGAAGATGTTGCTGCGGGCCATCGAGCCTTACAGCCGCGGCTTCTACGCGGGAGCCTGCGGCTTTGTGGACGGCGCCGGCGACGGCGAGTTCTCCGTGGCCTTGCGCACGGGGGTCTTCGACGGCGAGATGGGCTATGTCTACGGCGGTTGTGGCATCGTGGCGAGCAGCGACGCCGACGCCGAATATGCGGAGATCGACCTGAAGCTGCGCACCATCCTTTCCGCTTTCGGCGCGTAGCCTCTTGTCGCGCGGCTCTCCGGGGGCGTTTCGTGCGCTATCATGGACGGACGAAATTCGCGAAAGGAAGTGGCGATGCCCATAACGACGACTCATCAGCAGGATACCGCGCTGTTCGTGGCGGCGTTTTTCGACGAGATGGTGCGCTGGGGCGTGTGCGAGGTGGTGGTGAGCCCCGGTTCGCGGTCGACGGCCTTGGCCATGGCGGCCTACGAGCTGGAGCAGCGCCGACCCCAGGATCTGCGAGTTTACGTGGATATCGACGAGCGCGGGGCTGCTTTTCTCGGCCTGGGTCTTGCGAAGGCGAGCGGTCGCCCCGTGGCGCTCGTGTGCACCTCGGGCACGGCCTTGGCGAACTACTACCCGGCGGTTATCGAGGCGGAAACGTCCCGGGTGCCGCTCATCGTTCTGTCTGGCGACCGGCCCCCGCAGCTGCAGGGCCTCGGCGCGCCGCAGACCACCGATCAGCTGAAGGCCTATGGCAGTCACGTGCGCTCCTTCCGCGCCATGCCCACGCCGCGCGGCCGCGACCGCGACATCGCCTTCGCTCGCCAGGCGGCTCGCGAGGCGGTGCTCGCCGCGCTTGGCCCGACGGCTACGCTGGCTCCCTACCGAGAGCCGACGCCGGTGAAGGAGGGGTTGCGCGAGCCCGTGGCGACCGGCGTGCATGAAGGGACGGATTCTGCGGTCGCGGCGGCTTCCCTCGGCAAGCATGCTGCTGTTTCAGCTGGCTCCGGGGCCGCCGCGCTGCCGAAGGACCCTGCTGCCACCATCGCGCTGCCGATGGATCCTGCTGCTACCGTCGCGATGCCGGCGAATTCTGCGATCGATGACGCTCCCGCCGATGCTCCTGCGTGGGATACTGCTGGCGACTTTGCGGCCGCAGCCGTTGAAGAGGCCGATTCTTTCCAGCCTGTCTTCTACAACGAGGCCGGCGACATCGTGAACTACGATCCAAACCTGCAGGTGGCTTCCCGCGCCTGCGTGCACCTGGCCGGCCCCGTGCACGTGAACTTCCCCTTCGATGCCCCGCTCAAGCCCGATTTTGCCGGTGCTGACCTGCAGGCCATGCAGCGTGCCGCCCACGACTGCTTCGCTCTGGGCGCTCGCAACGCCAGTATCGCCGCGAAGGACGGCACCCTTCTCGATTTGGGCCCGCTCGTTGGCCCCGCAGGCACATTGCCCCAGGCCAGCATCGAGTCCATCGAGCGCCTTCTGTGGAAGCGGCCGTGTCTCGTGCTCGCCGGCGAAGGCTCCTGCGAAACCGTGGCCGAAGCGGAGGAGATTCTCGCCTGGGCCCGCAAGCTGTCCTTGCCCGTGCTCGCCGATCCGCTGTCGGGCCTGCGCTCCATCGACGACCCGCTCATCATCGACAACTACGACAACCTCTGCGCGCGCGCCGATTGTCCCGTGCCCGAGGTGGTCATCCGCTTCGGTCGCTATCCTGTCTCGAAGAGCGCAACCGCCCTGCTTGAGAGGACGCGCCCCGTCTCCCTGGCCGTCGACATCGCTGAGACCCGCGACTTCAACGCGGCCACAGACGTGTTCGTGGGCACGACGCCCCTCGGGTTCGTGCGAAGCCCCTGGCGTGCCGAGGGTCGCAAGGCTCAGCGCCGCTTTGCTGCTGCCTGGGTCGCCCTCAACGACGAGGCGCGCCTGCGCATTCTCGCCGTGGAATGGGACGGCGTGGCCACCCACGATTCCGAGGCCACGGAAGGCGCCTACGTGCGCTCGCTTCTCGAGCTGGCGCCGGAAGGCTCGTGCCTCTTTTCGGCGAATTCCATGAGCATCCGTGCCGTGGACACCTTCTACGTAAAGGACGGAAAGCCCCTGGCTGTGATGGCCAATCGTGGACAGAACGGCATCGATGGCGTGGTTTCCACGGCGGTAGGCGCGGCGCAGCACTTCGCCCAGACGACGTTTCTTACCGGCGACTTCACGCTGCTGCACGACCTTTCCGGTTTGGCGCTCCAGCGCGAGATGCTGCTCCAGCGCCGCGGATCCGCAGAGACGCCGTCGCTGGTCATCGTTCTTCTGAACAACAACGGCGGCGCCATCTTCGACATGCTGCCCCAGGCCTCCGCCGACCCGTACTTCGAGCGGCTGTTCCTCGCGCCCCAGGACGTGCGCTTCACCGAAGCCGCCGCCGCCTTCGGCATCCCCTCGGCCAGCGTGCACACGGTCGGCGCCTTCCGCAGCGCCTACGAGCAGTTCCTCGGCACGCCGGGCATAAGCCTCATCGAGGTCGCCCTGCCCCTACGCGGCGTCCGCGACCGCTACGCCCCCTATCAGCGCTAACGCTTATGGGTTCGGGTGAGTTGTGCGATGGCGGGACGATTACGGAGGGACGCGGTGGAACCGTGGTGAGATCTGCCGGTGAAGGGATGGCCCCCTGCATCCTTCTGCACGGGTTCGCTCAAACGCCTGTGTCGTGGGATGCGGTAGCGCAGCGGCTGCAGGCGGCCGGTCACCGCGCCTATGCACCCGATTTGTACGAGTGCAAGGGCGACCTCAAGCTGCCAAGCGTTGAGGAAGTTTTGGAAGGTACGGAGGCGGGGGAAGACGGGGAAGACGGGGAAGACGGGGAAGACGGGGAGGGCGCGGAAGGCGACGCGAATGCCAAAAACGTCTCCGGGGCGGTGCGCGACCCGCTGACCTCCCTCGATGCGGTGTGTGATCGGGTGGCGGCCATCGTGCGTTTGGTCGCGCAGGTCGATGCCGCGCCCGTGCTCGTTGGCTATTCCATGGGCGGCCGCATCGCCGCTGAAACCGTGGTGCGCTATCCCAATCTGCCGCTGGCCGGGCTTGTTTTAGAAAGCGCGGGGCTCGGGCCTGCCGACGAAGCCGCTCGGGCCGTCTTAGCCGAGCGCAATGGCGCCTGGGCTCAGCGGCTTCGCGATGAGGGCGTTGCGGCCTTCATGGACTGGTGGGAAACGCTGCCGTTGTTCGCCAGCCAGTGTGCGCTTCCCGCGGAAGCGCACGCCGCCATCCGAGCCGAGCGCACCTCCCGCGATGCAGAGCCTTTGGCCCGCTCTCTGGAAGCCTGGGGTGCTCACCATCAAGCTGCCGAAACGGTTACGCTTGGCGTCCTTGCCGACCTGGCCAACCGCGGCGTTTCGGTGCTCTACGTTGCCGGCGTTCTTGATGAGAAGTACTCCGCGGTAGCCGCCCGCGTCCGCGCTGCCGGCCTTCCCACAGAGCTCGTCCCCGATGCTGGCCACAACGCGCACCTCGAAGCTCCTTCCGCGTTTGGCGGGATCGTCGAAGGCGTTTTCGTCGAAGGAGTCTCGGCTTGAAATGTGGCTTGAAAAACACGAAAGATCGGATTTCGGGCTCAAAAGAGACCTCCCCTCGGCCTTTTTGGCTTAGAAATCACGAAAGATCGGGCGAAGAGCGCCAAAAAGGCCTCTCAGTAATACAAAAGCGCTCGTTTTCCCAGGTGGCGTATTACAAAAAAGTCTCTACTACTCCGATCGCGCCGGTTTTTCGTGATTTTCAAGCCAAAAAGGAACTCGAAGTCGCGAAAGGGACTTAATGTCATCACGGCTTCCTGATATCTTCTAAGCCATGGCCGCGACAGTCGTGGCTGCAGCACCTTCTCGCCGGCTTTTCCAAATTATGACTCACAAACACACTTTATTATGCTAAAGTGTCGGCCATGATTTTCGTTCAGGGACATAAAGGTGGCATGGATGCGGCGGCGCTCGCTGTGGCAAGCCAGCACATCGCCCAGCAGTCGCGCGATGCGGTGGCCTGCGCCCTCATGAGCGCGCATAAGGCTGCCCAGTGTTGCACCGACGCGGTCGAGTGTGCGCTGGCCAGTGCGCACAAGGCGGCTCAGTGTATCGCCGAGGCGGCCCGCGCTGTTGCCAGCCAGCATGAAGCCCAGCAGTCCCTGCGCGAGGTCTCCCCACAATTTGAGTTCCGATACCAATAGCACACGGGTTTTCGCCCGTGGCTATTTTTTTGTAGCCCCGGGCGAAAAGTCGTGTGCGCCATCGGACGTATCCGCACACTGGAAGGAAAGAAGAGGGAAATGATCGCGAAAGTTCTTTTGGTAATCGCCTTCGTGGCCGTGGCCGTGGCGGTGGGCATCTACTGCCGTCGGCACACGGGCACCGTGGATGGCTTCATCCTGGGTGGCCGCAACGTCGGTCCGTGGATGAGCGCCTTCGCCTATGGCACGAGCTATTTCTCGGCCGTGGTGTTCGTCGGCTATGCGGGCCAGTTCGGCTTCAAGTACGGCATCTCGGCCACGTGGGCCGGCATCGGCAACGCCATTATCGGCTCGCTGCTCGCCTGGTGGGTCTTAGGCCCCCGTACCCGCGAGATGACCCATCGTCTGCAGGCATCCACCATGCCGGAGTTCTTCGGCAAGCGCTACGATTCCCGCGCCCTGCGCATCGCGGCGGCGGCCATCATCTTCGTGTTCCTCATCCCGTATACCGCCAGCGTCTACAATGGCCTGTCGCGCCTGTTCGGCATGGCCTTCGCGCTGCCCTACGATGTGTGCGTCATCGGCATGGCGGTGGTCACTTGCGTTTACGTGGTGCTTGGCGGGTACATGGCTACGGTTATGAACGACTTCATTCAGGGCATCGTTATGCTGCTCGGCATTATCGCTGTCATCGTGGCGGTCATCCTGAACAACGGCGGCTTCTCCGAGGCCATCATCTCGCTGTCGCAGATCCCCGCCGAGGGTTCGGCCATGCAGGGCCCCTTCGTCAGCTTCTTCGGGCCCGATTTGTTCAACCTGCTCGGCGTTGTCGTCCTCACGTCGCTGGGCACCTGGGGCCTGCCGCAGATGGTGCAGAAGTTCTACGCCATCAAGACCGGCCCGGCCATCAAGCAGGGTGCCATCATCTCCACCATCTTCGCCTTCGTGGTGGCCGGCGGCTCCTATTTCCTCGGCGGCTTCGGTCGCCTCTACGAGGACCAGATCGAGTACGCCGCCAACGGCACGCCCATCTACGACTCCATCATCCCGACGATGCTGTCCACCTTGCCCGACGTGCTCATCGGCCTGGTGATTGTGCTCGTGCTGTCGGCCTCCATGTCGACGCTCTCGTCGCTGGTGCTCACGTCATCTTCTACGCTGACCATCGACTTTATCAACGGCAATATCATCAAGAACATGTCCGAGAAGAAGCAGCTCATCTGGATGCGCGGGTTGCTCGTGGGGTTCATCGCCATCTCCGCACTCATCGCGTTGTTCCAGCATCATTCCTCGGTGGTGTTCATCGCCCAGCTCATGGGCTACTCTTGGGGTGCGCTGGCCGGTTCGTTCCTCGGTCCCTTCCTGTGGGGCCTGTATTCCGGGCGCATTTCGAAGGCGAGCGTGTGGTGCTCGTTCGCCGTGGGCGTGGGCCTGACGGCTGTGAACATGGGCTTGGCGCTGTCCGGCGGCGTGCCGCTCATCGCGAGCCCCATCAACTGCGGTGCGCTGTGCATGATCATCTCGCTGGTCATCGTGCCGGTAGTAAGCTTGTTCACACCGGCGGTGCCCTTCCAAATTAAGCCGCCGACCACTGAAGGCGCCATCGACCGCGAGTACGACCGCGAGCTCGCCCAGGAGGAGCTGGAAAGCGCCACGGTAAGCGCCGCCGCCGACGTGTAAGTGCGGAAAGTCACAACCGTCACAACTGAAGATGAGAAACCTGGAAAGTCCCGTGTGATCGCGGGACTTTTCTCTGACTAACTCGGATATACTTATGCTGTTCTGTCACCAGAAGGCCGGGGGCAGGGCACCGGCGACGGCCGCGTTTCGTTGTCACGTGCAGAGCGCTCGCAACGTTCGCATTGCGCATTCGCGCGCTGAGCGCTCGCATCGCGCTCCGGGGTCGCGCGTTCGCGGGTGTCATGCCCTCGGCCTCTTGAGGAAGGAAGGTCATGGAAGGGTTCGAACTCATTGCCACGGGCCTGTGGTCCATCGTGCCGCCGATTCTGGCACTGGTCCTGGCGCTCATCACCAAGGAGGTGTATTCGTCGCTGACCATCGGTGTGTTCACGGGCATGATCATCTACCAGTTCACGCTGAACGGCGCCGGTGGCGAGCAGCTCGTCGCCTCGTTCACCATGGTGCCCCAAATGATGGCCGAGCAGATAGCCGGCAACGGGGCGCTGCTTTTGTTCCTTGCGCTTCTGGGAGCGCTTACCGTGGTCATCGCCACGGCGGGCGGCTCCCGCGCCTATGCGGAGTGGGTCACCACCCATGTGAAGAACGCCCGCGCGGCCTCGATTCTCACGGCGCTGCTCGGCATCATCATCTTCGTGGACGACTACTTCAACTGCCTCACCGTGGGCGCCGTCATGCGCCCGGTGACGGACAAGTTCCGCGTCAGCCACGAGAAGCTCGCCTGGATCATCGACTCCACGGCGGCCCCGGTCTGCATCATCGCACCGGTGTCCTCGTGGGCCGTGGCTGTGGGCGGCTATATGGGCGAGGACGGCTTCAACACTTTCGTGGCCTCCATCCCCTACAACTTCTACGCGCTGCTGACCATCTTCTTCGTGTTCTTCATGCTGTTCCTGCAGAAGGACTTCGGCCCTATGGCCGCGGCTCAGGCCGATGCCGAGGGGCGCATTCCCCCCGAGGGTTCGGCGCTTGAGGCGGTCTCGCTCGCCCGCATCGCCGACAAGGCCCAGGTCGATTTGGAAGGCGCGCCGAACATCCCCACGGTGGTGACCGAGGAGGGCGACATCGACGACGCCGCCGCCGGGGCCATTGAGGAGTACAAGGGCCTGAACATCTCCGAGCGCGGTACCATCTGGGATCTTATCGTGCCCATTTTGGTGCTCATCGTGTTCTCCATTCTGGGCATGATGTACATGGGCGGCTTCTTCAGCGGTGTCGACTTCGCCACGGCGGTCGGCGAGAATCCGGTCATGGGCCTGTGCATCGGCGCCTGCGTGGCGCTCGTGGTGGCCGCTTGCATGTTCCTGCCGCGCAAGCTCATGAACCTGGGCGGCTTCGTGGAGGCCATGTCGGAAGGTGTGCGCTCCATGATCGGCGCTATCATGATCCTCGTGCTGGCCTGGTCGCTCGGCGGATGCTGCCGCTACCTCTTGGGCACCGGCGAGTTCGTTTCCGGCTTCTTGAATGGCCTGGGCGTGGGTCTCGACCTTCTGCCGGCCGTCATTTTCGTAGTGGCGGCCTTCATCGGTTTCGCCATGGGTACGAGCTGGGGTACCATCGCTCTTATTCTGCCCATCATTATCGGCGTGTTCGCAGCCGACGATCCGCTGTTCCTCGTGGCTGTGGGCGCGGCGCTGGCCGGCGCAGTGTACGGCGACCACATCTCGCCCATCTCCGATACGACCATCCTGTCCTCGGCCGGCGCAAAGTGCAACCACTTGCGCCATGTGGCCACGCAGATTCCCTACGCCACGCTGGTCATGATCGTGTGCTTCGTGGGCTACATCATCGCCGGCTTCACGAAGAACCCCTGGATCTCGCTGGCGCTCGGCGTGGTGCTCATCGTGATCGCCGTGCTGGTGCTCGTGCGCATGGAGGCGTCGAAGAAGGCGAAGGCGTAAGATCGATCCCGCTGGCTGAATCCGTAGGGAGCGACCTTGGTCGCCCCTCTCAACGGGGATGATCTCTCTTGTCGGGAGGGCAGACCAAGGTCTGCCCCTACAAAGCGAGCCAACAACGGATTGATGACCTGGCGCAACGACGCAGAAAGAAGGCCCCAACCTGGGGCCTTCTTCGTTGGTCGGCTATGGAATGCGGCAGACCGTCCGCCGTTCGGTTGCTTACGCCGCCGCAGCAGCTTCGGCGAGCAGGCGCTGGCTCTCGGCGATGAGGCGCCCGGCCAGAAATTCCTTGCCCATGGACTCATCCTGGGACGCGTCCAGCAGCATTTGCAGCGTGATGCTGTCGAAATAGGCGTCGTAGCCGGTGAGAACCAGATCGTACGCTTGCTTGATGCCTTGCACCATGGACGCATCGGCGCGATCCTTGCGACGGGTGCGCGTCGTGTCCTTGGCGTCGTCGTCCAGCGCGTTCACCACTTGCAGTAGGGTGATCTTCGAGGGGTCGTTGGCCAAACGATAGCCGCCGTGCTTGCCGGGCCTCGCCTCGATGATGCCGGCATTGCGCAAAAGCTGCGCGAGCTGAATGAGGTAGTCGCGGGGGATCGACATGTCCTGGGCGATATCCTTCGACGAGCAGGTGTGCCCCTGCGCGGCCAGGTACAAGACGGCGCGCAGTCCATAATCTGTTGATGCTTTGAATTGCACTGCAGCCTCCTAACGTGTAAACGCCTACGGGTCTGCAGCTTGCGCTCCATCGACGCGAACGAACGGCCCGTGCCGACGTTGCGTCACCCGCAGGTGTGTCGGGAGCGGTCCTTTTTTGTTCCCGGCACTTAGCAGTATGCGAGCCGCAAAACGCAAATACAAGGGATGTACCAAACGATGAGCGCACCGATTCGCTTACGTAAACACCCTGTTGAATTCAGTAATCGATGAGCGTTTAAGTGGGGAGGGGGAGCGCAAGGAAGCCGGCAGGAGAGGCGGAACGGACGGGCGCACGGAACGGACGGTTACGCGAGCCCCAGCACCTGCATCACGAGCAACGCCACGGTGAGCGCCGCCACCACACCGACGGTGGCCCACAGAAGCACCTTCGACACGCGCCCGCTTCGGTAGTCGCCCATGATGTACTTGTCCGCCGAGATGATGGCCATGAGTGCCAGCAGGATGGGCAGAATCACGCCATTGACGAACTGGGCCGTCAGCATCATGCCCAAAAGGTTCACGTCGGGAATGAGCACCACGATGGCCGAGAACGCGATCACGAAGGTGAAGATGGACTTGAACGTGGGGGCCTCGCGCCATTTGAAGGACACGCCCGCTTCCCAGCCGAAGGCCTCGCAGATGACAAATGCGGTCGTCAGCGGCAGCACGCAGGCGGCCAGAAACGACGCCGCGATGAGCCCCACGGCGAAGAGCGCCTCGGCGTAGGGGCCGGCGAAGGGGGCGAGCGCCGCAGCGGCATCGGCCGCCGAGTCAATGGTGATGCCGGCGGGAAAGAGCACCGCACCTGTGGTCACGATGATGAACCAGGCCACCACGCAGGCGGCGATGGTGCCGGAGACGGCGTCGGCCTTCTGCGAGAAAAGGTCTTTGGGCGTGAGGCCCTTCTCTACCACGTTGCTCTGTGAGAAGAACATCATCCAAGGCGCGATAGTGGTGCCGATCATGGCGATGACGAGCGAGATGAAGCTCACATCGCCGACAAAGGTGGGCACTACGGTGTCATGCAGCGCCTCGCCCCAGTTCGGTTGCGCGAGGAATGCGGCCACCACATAGGTGAGAAACACCAGCGACAGCCCGAGGAACACCCGCTGCACGCGCTTGTAGGAGCCGCCCACCACGAGCAGCCACACGCCGAGGGCCGCCACGGGCACCGAAATGTACTTCGACACGCCGAACATCTCCATGCCCGAGGCGATGCCGGCGAACTCGGAGAACGTCGTGGCCACGTTGCCCACCAGAAGCGCCAGCATGGCGAAGGCGGCGATGCGGATGCCGAAGCGCTCGCGGATGAGGGCGGCGAAGCCCTTGCCTGTGACGGCGCCCATGCGGCCGGCCGTGGTCTCCACGACGGCGAGCAGCACGCACATGATGGGGATGACCCACAGGGTGCCGAAGCCGAAGTTCGCGCCGGCCGTGGAATAGGTGGAAATGCCGCCGGCGTCGTTGCCGGCCATGGCGGTCACGATGCCGGGGCCCATGGCCGCCAGCACCAGCAGTAGCTTCGACGGCTTTTTCGTCGCGGCGGGGCCGATCTGCTCGCCGGCGGGAATGCCCGTATCGGCGATCTCCTCGGCTGCCTGGTGCCGCGCGCTCTCTTCGGCGCCCAGGCGCCCGGCGGCCGTCGTGCGCATGTCCTTCGCGTTCATGGCAGCCTCCTAGTAGTGCAGGCCGCCGAGATGCAGCGAGCCCGCCAGCTGTAGCAAAATCAGCGAGTAAAGGAACAGGCCCATGAGAGACGCGACGGTAATGCCGGCAATCGACAGCACATTCATCTTCGTCTTGTCGCCCGCCACATCGTCCTCGATGGCGTCCCAGGCGTCGTCGGTGGTGACGATGCCGAGCAGGGTGCCGTGCTCGTCCACCACGGGCATGGCCGGGATGTCGTACTTGAAGATGTCGGCGGCCACGTCCTCCTCTTCCTCGGAGGGAAGGCAGCTGATGATGTCGTCGTACATGATGTCGCCCATGAGGCGGTCGGCGTTATACAGAACGAGCGTGCGCAGGGAGTTCACGCCGAGCAGCTTGCCGTACTCATCGGTGATGTACACGTAGTGCACCGTCGGATGATCCTCGGGCAGCGCGCGCAGCACTTCGATGGTGTCAGCCACGGTGGCCGTCTTCGGCACGGAGACGAACTGGGTGGTCATCATGCCGCCGGCGGTGCCGTCCTTGTAGCCGAGCAGCCGGCGGATCTCCGCAGCGTCTTCCACGCCCATGAGGCGGAGCAGCGTCTCGGCCTTCTCGTAGGGAAGGTCGCGCACGATGTCGGCGGCGTCGTCGGGGTCCATGTTGCCGATGAGCTCGGCGGCCCGGGCGTCGGGCAAGTCGTCGATGAACTCGGCTTGGTACTCGTCTTCCATCTCGGAGATGGCCTCGGTGGCGCGACTGTCGTCCAGGTGCGCGAACACGCTGGCGCGCTGCTGGGGATCAAGCTGCTCCAAGATATCGGCCACGTCGGCGGGATGCAGCTCGTCTAAGCGGCGATGGGTCACCGACAGCTGCACCTCGGACAGGTCGCGGTCGAGCAGATCCATGTAGTTCCAGGCGATGAGCTGCTCGTCCACCTTCTTGTGGAAGAGCTTCGCCACGTTCACGACGGCCTTTTCCAGCAGCGGATGCAGCCCGCGCAGGATGCCGCGCACGCCCACCTCAGCGCCGAGCAGGCGCAGCTGCGTGCCGGACTGTGAGAGCTTCAGGTCGTTCACGCGCACGACCTTAAGGCCCTGGGTGTCGACGATCTGACGATCCATAAGGTCGCGGGCCAGCAGCACCTCGTCGGGCTGCAGGTAGCTGAAGCGGATGTCGTGGGCGTCTACCGACAGCGTGATGCCGTCGTCGTCGAAGGTGTCGACGTACTTGCGCCACGAGATCATGAACGGCACGCGCCCGGGCCCCTGGAAGGCCAGGCTCGTGATGCGCGGAAAGACCTCGCCGGTGGAAATGGCCAGGTCGGATATGGTGCCGAGTCGCTCGCCTTGGGCGTCGACCACGGGCTCGCCGATCATTTGAGAGAGATAGAGCATGTGCGTTCCTCCGTGCGGTAGGCATCAGCGCATCGGGGCGGGGCAGCGTGCGCGGGTCGCTGACGGTGCGAACGTAAGCGCAGTGGCGCCCAAGGCGATGGTTGATGCTCAGCAGTCGTCCCTTCCGACGACCGCGCGGAGGCGAGAAGCCGGAAGTCTACATACTGTGAGGTTTCGATTTTCGAACCTTCAAGTACGTTCCTTTCCTTGGCCTGACAAAAAAAGAACCGCTCGAGGCGGCTTCTATTCTGTTCTGAACGATCTAAAATGGTGCGCCGTGAGGGATTCGAACCCCCGACGTACTGA
>OLQE01001255.1_pt1 | contig 14696 bp, 18 predicted proteins | sample 1643161 | NCBI WGS metagenome assembly OLQE01 (sample SAMEA3136650, study PRJEB25190) | human gut metagenome | reverse complement strand
GGCGGACGCGGTGGCTTCGGCGGCGGACGTGGCGGCTTTGGTGGCCGTGACGACCGCGGCGGTCGCGGTGGCTTCGGCGGCCGTGGTGGATATCGCGGGTAAGTTCTGCACGGTATCCAAACTTGCGCAGCACGATGGGGAGGCGTCCAACTGGATGCCTCCCTTTTTCGTACACGGTGCGCGCGGGACTTCTATGCTCTCAGGGAAGATGCTATGGACAACTGGGGGATTGCTCGCTCGATTGCATAGATTTCGCAGTGATAGATCACTCGTGACGGTTATCAACGGTTATTTCTCGACTCGTTGAGTAGACGATAACTCCGCAAGCTCTTGACCTGCATCTTTTATAGTACATTCCTCGTGTCTACTCGGTGTGTCCAAATATAACCGTTGATATCCGTTGCGAATGGCGTTACAAGGGTCTTTGAACCAAAATGAGGGGCCGTTCTTTCGAGCGACCCCTCAAAACAACTAAGCTGTTTTCGTACGGTTTAGCCAAAGTAGCGCTTCAGCAGGCCGGCGAAGGCCTTGCCATGACGGGCCTCGTCGCGAGCCATCTCGTGCACGGTGTCGTGGATGGCGTCCAGGCCGGCGGCCTTGGCGCGCTTGGCCAGGTCGAACTTGCCGGCGGTGGCGCCGTTCTCGGCCTCAACGCGCATCTCGAGGTTCTTCTTGGTGGAGTCGGTCACGACCTCGCCCAGCAGCTCGGCGAACTTGGCGGCGTGCTCGGCCTCCTCATAGGCGGCCTTCTCCCAGTACAGGCCAATCTCGGGATAGCCCTCGCGGTGGGCCACACGGGCCATGGCCAGGTACATACCGACCTCGGTGCACTCGCCCTGGAAGTAGCCAAACGGCTTCGCCGTTCGGCGCCGGGGAACAGGCGAAAAGGAGGAAGATACAGGAAATTTCTTTATCCACAAGTGGACATTTTCACACGCTGGAATTTGGCTTTTTGCCACAAAAAAATCCACAAGGGGGATTTGCAAGTGGCAAAGCAAAATGACGCGGGTGTCTACAAATTGAAAAATGGGAATTGGGCTTATCGCTATGTTCTCATGGTGAATGGTGTCCGCAAAGAAGTACGAAAGGCAAAAGATGAATTCGGAGCGCCCTTCAAAACAAAGCGTGAGGCAATCAAGGCGCGGCAAGCAGCCATTGACAGCGCCCAGAACTCCCGCAAGCCAAAGCCCACGGTACGGAAAACGGTTCAAGAAGTCTATCAAGAATACTGTGCCAATGGCCGAAGTGACCGGGCATACACTACCAAACGCAAGCAGGACAGCCTTTGGAAAAATCACCTTTGCGCCCGGTTTGGAGAGCGTTACATTGATGAAATCAGCGCGGCGAAGGTAGTGGACTACTTGACGGAGCTGTATTGCAGCCGGGGCCTCTCCTATCGCTATGTGGAGGGCTTCTTGAAGATGTTCTATCTGCTCTTCGGGCAAGCCTACTCCCGGAACTATCTCGATGTGGACAGCTACAACAAGCTCTGTGTCAACAAAGATACGAAAATCCACATGCCAAAACTGAAAACGGATGATGATTTGGATATTGTAGCGTTCAGCCGGGAAGAGCTTGCCATACTGGATGATTATTTCCACGGCACCAATGCGGAAACGGCGTATTTGCTGGGGCGGTATTGCGGTCTGCGTATCAATGAGTGTTTCGGCCTCAAATGGTCAAATGTCGATTTGGAACACGGCACGATTTTGATTGACCGGCAAATGCAATACCAGGAAAGCCGTATCAAGCTGGTGTCCCTCAAAACTCGCAACGCAAAGCGGACAATCCAGATGTGCGACAAATTGAAATTGTACTTTCAAGAACTGGCACGGCGGCGGGAACATGACCAGCTCCACCTTGCCGATCTGCGGGAACAGAACCAGCGTATCATTGAGGACTTGGACGGTAGCAAAATCCCCTCTACGGAGCTTGTAAACTGTCTGCCAGACGGGAAAATCCAAACGGTGAACTCCATGAAGTACCCCACGCGGGAGATTAAGGCCAAATACGGGATAATGTTCAAATATCATTATCTGCGGCATACCTACGGGACTATGATGGCAGAAATGAATACCCCCACGCACCTTCTCTGTAACCAGATGGGCCACGGCAATATCCAGGTCACGCAGCGGTATTATATCGCGCTGTCCAGGGCGGGGATTGACATTCTGCGGGAAAACCTCAACCGTCTATAACCAACAACTTTTGAAAAGAACGGGGCCAGAAGTGACAACTTCCGGCCCCGTTTCTTCAACTTTGAAGAAGTCTTATTCACATTGAGGCAATTTATAATATCCAGGAAACAACTTACAATGATGTTTTTTGCAAAAAGCTCCTCCGTCATCACTTTCTTCTGCATACATACATAAAGTATTATCTTCATAATAGCAGAATTGGCCGTTAGGAACTGGCGATTCACCATGTATAAGTTCATATCCCCAATATGGGTCGTATTTACATGCATCATTCACTGTATTATCCTCCCATTTCATAAATTCCACAAATATTAGATAAAAATATTCTCATGCGCTCTACCACATCCGGCGGATTGACTATTTTCGCACGCTTTCCAAATCCGCAAACCCACGCAAAAAACTGGTCGCTGACTTCCACATCGGCGGTCACAACAAAATGTTTTTCATCATCCTGCCTGTAAAATACATCGGGGCTTGTGCCAAAGCGTTCAATCGCCGTATCAAGCAGCGAATTGATGAATCGGATACTGACACGCTTCCGATCTCCGCCAAACATGGAGAACACGCGGCGGGTATAGCTCTCCATATCCAGCCCGGCAAACACCTTTGCGCCCTCTCTTGGTTCATCAATGGCCTTTACTTCCTTCATGCGGTCAACGCGGTATCTCCGTATCTCCTGGTATCTATCATCAAACGCCAACAGGTAATAGTTGCCCTCATTTATCAGCAGCTTATATGGGCTGACCTTATAGGTGGCCCCCTTGCGGCGCTCCACCTGTTCGCCCTTGTTTTGAAGTGTATATTTCAAATATTTGAAGGTGATTTTCTGCGGTGTGTGGGGCTTTCCGTCCTGTTTGGTTGCCATAGCCGCATGAATAATACCAACCGTCAGCAACACATTATTGCGGGTCGTTTTCACACGGTCGCAGAGGAACACTTCTTTTTGCAACTCTTCCGCCTGGTAGATACTGCAAAACTCGCTGATGGTTTTTACAAGTTCCTTGGCCTTGGACGCGGATATAAATTTGGCCGCGTGGACACACTCGGCCAGCAGCCGTAAATCGTCAAATTCAAACTGGCGGGACAGCAACCGATATTTGCCGCCCTGTCCCCCAGCTATGTCCATCCCGTACACATCACGCAGAGCAGCTATATCCCGGTAGATGGCGCGGCGCTCCACTTCAATCCCACAATCTTCCCGCAGATAGTCCACAATGTCCCCGGCGGTGATCGGATGGTTTTCATCTGAATTTTCCAGAAAATATTTCGCTACAAAAAGCGTTTTCACCTTTTGCTTCTCCGCTCTCGCCATGTGTGCCGCCTCGCTTTCCCGGTCTTATATCCAGTGTACCATAAAATCAGGGAAAAGGCAGCGGCGAAGTTATAGGGGGCCGCTCCCCCATGAGCGGCCGCCTGTCAAATAAGCTGTGCATGGTTCTGTATTGCCGTTTCTATCCGCTGTGGCTCGATGCCGATATAGCGCTGTGTTACGGCGGCGGAACTGTGTTGTAGTAGCCTCTGCACCAGGGCAATATCATAGCCATTGGCCTTGTATATCTCGGTGGCGTACCACTTGCGGAAGCTGTGTGTACTGATACCCTCAAAGCCCAGGTAGTCACACACGATATGGAGCTGTTTCTGTATAGCTCGCTCGGTGATAGGGAAAATCAGATCTTCACGGTGGATATTGTGGCGCAAGCAATAATTCTCTATGTATTGCTGGATAACAAGCGGAACCGTGAACACGCGGCGCTTGCCTGTTTTCTGCTCGGTGATTTCCAGACGGTATCTGTCACCATCCCGTACAATATCACAAGGCCGCAGTTTCAATATATCGCTGATACGCAAGCCTAAATTCCCTTCCAGCACAAGGGCGGTGGCTATGCGCTCATTGGGGCGGCAACCGCTGAACCCCTCGCGCATGGTCTGGATTATCTCTTTATATTGCTCGGTGGTGAGCGCCTTTGTTTTCTTGTTCATGGTGGCCTCCATCGTCAAAAGTTCGTTATTTCAAGCGGGAAAGTTCGTGTATGATGGGCGGCGGCGGAAAAGTCCCGGAATACCTTGATTTTGGTGTTCGTATTTCTTCACTTATACGAACTTCGGGAATTTGGGTGGGGATTGCTCCCCACCCTTCCCTGTTACCCTGCAAGCACCATCGGCGCGCTGCAATCTAAACAAGCTATGTGAACTTCCTTTGTGGCTCGGACAGAATTGCCACAACAAGGGCAGATATATTTCCTTGTGCTGGACGGGCGCGGCGGCGGTGGTGTCGTTCCTGTTCCGCTGTGTGTCCCTGTCCCGGTGATATGGAACCCGGCAAACTCGTTACGGCTTATGAGAATGTCGGTCAAACCGTTCTCCAATATGAAGTCCAGCAGTTCGTCAGAGGGGCTTGTGTGGCTCCACCCGTATTTGTCGCTATGCTCCACTATCAGGCCGTGGGCTTCGGCGGCGGCTTTGAAGCGGCGATTGTGGTAGGTGTTGCCCCGGCTGCAATCCTGTATGCCGTTCTCATAGTTGTAGTAATGTACCATTTCGTGAAGCAGGGTCGCGGTCACTTCCTCGATGGGCCGGGCCAGTGTCCCGGCTCCTATGTTGATTTCGTGGGTGCCGCCCAGCTTGGAAACCCATGTGTCCTCACGCAAGGAAAAATGGCCGTAGGCGCGGGGCGTGGATTGTATGGTGATGGTCGGTCTTGAAAGTGCATTTTCAAAGAATTCGGCGTTCAGCAGATCGAAAACCTTGTTCAGATACCCGGCCACTCGATTATAGCTTGTCAGTTCTTTCATGTCTTTTTCTCTCCTATTCTTGATTTTGGGGAGAGGGCAAGCTATAATGGTCTTGCCCTCTCCGTGAGGTTTGGGTAAAGCTCTTTGCGTGTCTACTTTGGTCGGTGGTTCACGCAAGGGGCTTTTCTTTAGGCGCTAATGGAGAAGCGGCGGCTGGCGCTCTGTTTGGTGTATTCCTTATACAGTTCGCCGTGAGCCTTTTTGAAGGCCGTGGTATCAAACCGATTGGAGAGAACCGAAGTCCAGCGGACGATATACTTTCCAGCGGTCATTTCCTCGGTGTCGCGTTCCATCATTTCAGCCTTGATGCTGTCCCGGATGGCCTCGGCCTCTGCCTTGGCTTCCTCAATAACGGCCTCCCACTCGTTCAGCGCCTCGATTTTGGCAACCAGTTCATTCTTGCTCATGTCCATTCTCCTTTGTTTTTTATTTGAGGTGTTCCCCTTAACTGTCTTTATTATAGACTATTTTTCGTGCATAATCAATAGGCGAAGTACACGAATTGTCGACCACAATCTTGTTGATTTTATGCACTTGACTTCGTGCATATTCTGTGCTACAATAAGGACAATGGAAGAGAATTGCAAATTTTGACGCGCCCCCGGGAGGTTAAGCCCATGCCATTGCATTTCAAAATTGACATACTGGAAGCCCTCAAAAAAAAGGGGTACACCACATACACGTTACGGAAAGAAAACATTCTAAGTCAATCAACCATTCAAAAACTCCGCGAAGGGAAGGGGCTGGCATGGGACAATATCGAGCGGCTCTGTACCCTCTTGGACTGTCAGCCCGGCGATTTACTGGAATACGTCAGGGAAGCCCCAGGCGACAGGTAATTTATGGGAACTGTAAAAGACTACTAATGTTGATTAGAGTAGTACGAAAATCCAGCGCAGCGCGAAAAAACAGGAAGCGCGTCGTGACGTTCGCCACGACGCGCCAGCTTCAAGCAATCCTTGGGAGGTGCCGCCATGTTCGGAGATACGGATTTGCCCCTTGCCCTTATCATGGAAGAAATACTCGGCTGGGAGAAGAAGCCCGGCGAAAAGGATGAAGAAGAGAAAGAAAACACACAACTTTCATCAACTTCCAAAAAGTCTTGAACACAAAAAGAGAAGTCGGAGAGAAGATTTTACATCTTCCTCCGACTTCTTGATTTAACGACACATCTTTATCAGATCTGCGCGACCATCATTTGAAATAAAGGCGAACGGTCTTATCTATTTTTTCTTTCACGGCCTTATCAAGTTCCTGTTCGGTTTTGACCTGTATCTCCTTGGCGCTGCTGTCTATCACGCTTTGGGCCAGGGCGTCCACCAGGTCGCGGCGCTGCATGAGATAGTCATAGAACCTTTGGCGGCGGCTCTGTTCGTCCTGCCAGCTCTCCTTTGCCCTCTTGTAATTCTCTAAAGCAGTTGGAGCGGAACCGCTCTGTGCGGCAAGGACGTTTTCAATCCAGTGGGTACGGTTGGCCTTATCTTGGCGCTCGAAATCCTACAAAATTTGAAGTAATTCTTTGAACATTGTTGTGTTCCTCCTTCATTGATTTTTTTGAAAGTGTACTTTCAAGTGCGGAAGCGGAAACCCGGCGTACCCCGTGGGGATTATATCTTTCTCTTTTACCCCCTCGGGGCGCGCCGGGTTTCCGCTGGAATTACACTGAAAGCACCAAATAATAACCACGCTTTATCCTTTTTAGGACACCGCTATCAATCAGCCTCTTTCTCGCTTTATCATCGGTGTACCCCATTTCTACAAGCTGGTTTGTTGTAAGGGTATCACCTATCTTTACCGCCCCACACGCGGAAGAAAAACGCTCCTGCACTCTTTTCTTGCCCTTCTCCTTGTTCCGGGCGGCGTTGGTTTCCTGGTTGTATTTTGCCATCTCGCCGGGGGCCTTCAAGTCCCGGTTGTCCACAAATTCAACATCGGTATAGTAATCAATCACAAATTTGTAATCGGCGGCGGGTATTGCCCCAGACAGAGGGAATGGAGCGGAACCGCCTACAAAATATTCATTTATCCACTCCGTTATTGCTTTGCAGTCCTCTTGTGTAAGGGTGAGGTATCTACCATAACGGTCAAACTGATAATACATGGTAGGACGAACCTATTTCCACATTTTTGAATAGCTGTAACGGCAGGCCCGGCACCGATCTAAAACTTCAATCAGCTTTACTTGCCAGCGCTCCCAGGTCATTGAGCTTCCCGTGAAAAGCGCTCTGTCCTCCTGGTAGTCAACGGAATAGCACCATGTATGCTGTGCGGCACCATCCAGCTTCATCCCCACGCCAAAGGTTGCCAGCTTGGCTAAACCGTTGGGCCAATGCAAGCGGGACAGTAAATCATCGGCGGTTTTATTGTCCTCTTCACGCTTGCAGAACCAGATTAAGTCAAGGCTGTCCTGTTCGTCCACTTCTTCCAATCCATACTTCCACGCCAAAATTTCATACATCAATTTGGTTCGCTGTCCGCCTGTCAGCCGCAGCACATCATCCCCAGCTTGCCCCAGGAACTTCACGCGCTTCTTGACTTTGTTGTACTGGTCAGGGAAGGCCAGCTTGAAGAACTCTTCCCGCTTGGAGCGGTTGCCGTTCCAGACAATCCAATGCCCGGTTCTCTGCTTGCCGTTCTCTTCTGTTGTCACATTCTCCCAGGCAATCGGAAGGTCGCGGAATGTCGGCTCGGCGGCGGCTTCTTCCAGCGCGGTGGAAGTATCATCTTCGAGCGGCAGCGGGACTTGTGGCGCTGCTGGTTTTACCTCTGGAACCCAAAGGGGCGGAGAGGCTTTTGCAGCTTCATAGAGGGCCAGAAACTTTTCCTTCCCCTTGTCCACGGGCGCGTCCTTGTGGTCGAGCGGAACCCCGGTATTCGGCAAATCAATGATACGGCGGAATTCCATTCCGCCAATATCCCTGATTTTTTCGGCCATTCCCTTGGTTCTCTTTTCATACAAATACCAATCGTGGTCATATTCTGATTGCTCTTGATATTGTTTGTCAAATGCAAAATATATCTTTCTGGCTCCGCACTCATAGAGCATGTTAATGTGGTTGAAGTGACAACCAAAGGTGTGTGATGCCACGGTGTTCTTAATGCCCCATTGGTGGGCCAGCATAACACTCTTTGCGCCCTCAAAAATAATGGCCTCTCCGCTTTCCTTGATGTATGGAGCGGCGATGTGTAAGCCGTAGAGGTTCAGGCTATTGGGAAAGCTCCACGACGTTTTTTCTTCGTCTGGCAGCATTTCACGGTATTTTTCTTTTCTGATTAAGGGCACATATTTTGCTCTTGGAAATAACATCGCAACCTTATAAGGTGCGCCTGGATATTTCTTATAGAACTCTTTCCGCAGCATTCGGAAACTTCGTTCATACAGGCCGACAATTTCGCCGTTGATATTGTGGTGTGGAAAAACAATGGAACCGTTCTCCGGGTAATAAGCTACTTGGTATTTTTGAAGCATTTCAACGGAAATGCCATCTTCCGTGTGCCATTTGAGGCGTTCAAGAATATCTGGTGTGTACTGAAAATCTTTGTAGAGATCAGCAACAATGTGTTGAGAAATACCTTTTAGCGGCTCAATGTGTTCCAGTTCAAAAGGCCGCTCTTTGTAATCAAAATCCACTTTGGCCGGACGTCGATTTGATAAGTCAATCGGTTTTCTGCGTTTTCCAGGTTGATGCCGCTCTCCATCAATCCAATCTTCGATGTATTGTTTTGCGCGGTCAGGGTCAGGCAAATCCAATGTTCGCTTTACCCATGTGTGGAGCAGCATACCACCGCCACACTCACTGAAACAGTTGACCTTTAGCGTGGTAGGGTCAAACAGTGCTGAATGGTTTTCGCCGTGGTGACAAAGACCCAAAACTTGAATAGACTGTTTACCTCTGCTATTTACCCATCGTGGTTCTGCATGAAGGTCTTCAAACAGGAAAAAGAACTCTTCTGGATTAAGGCGAGTGATTTTATCCTCATAGTTCATGTTATCCCCTGATGGCGACAGGTTCTATTTTTCCATCTTTTGGCTTCCTTTCTTTGTAGATTTAAGCAAACAGTAGGAAGCGTGTTGCCAGCACTTGGCGTTGCTGCCCGGAAGCATAGAACGGAAGCGCTCTACAAGATGGAAGGCCGCAACGCCTTCATCCTACTGCTTGTTTAAGCCTACAAAGGGAATGATGAATTACAATTTTCTTTTTCCTTTTTCTGTAAATATTATAACATAAAAATTTTTTTATGTCAAAGAAACGGTTTCGGCCTTGTTTTTGCCTCATTCTGCAACAAAGTTGTTGCCTTTGCTCTAAAAGTTGTTGCTGGATGATTGGAAGTTGCCGTTACTTCTCAAAAGTTGTTTCGGAGTTGTCGGTTTTTCTCACAAGTTGAATTCTTGTGCGTAGAGATCCGTTTTTGAAAGTGCATTTTCAACTTGGAGCGGAACCTGGACAACAAAAAAGTGAAGCGGCTGGCAGCTCCGCTTCACTCACTCAATCGTTATAATGGCCTTTGCATTGATAGACTTCGACCTGTCCATCTACCATGCGGTAAACAAGTCTGTTTGTATCGTCAATGCGTCGGCTCCAATAGCCTGATAAGTTTTCCTTCAATGGCTCTGGCTTTCCAATCCCTTCAAATGGACTTCTGCAAATGTCCTTCAACAAGGCATTTATCTTTTTCAGCGTTTTTCTGTCCTGTCCCTGCCATGACAGGTATTCTTCAAACGCCTGTTCCGTGAATGTGATGTTAGTCCCCATCGGCAAGCTGCTCCAACTCGTCCATAGACTTGACTACCACCTTGCCCTGCCCGGCCTGCTTGATACTGTTGTCCAATGCCCGCATGTTGCTGTCGCTGTAAAATGGGTCTGCGTAAATCTCAAAGGGAATTTTGCCCTGCCGCAAGGTCTGGCGCACAAAGATATTAAAGGCCGTTGTCATGCTCATACCCATGTCGGCAAAGACAGCTTCGGCACGCTCTTTCAGGTCTTTGTCAATGCGGATATTGAGGTTTGTCGTTTCTGCCATTGTGACCACTCCTTTCTATGGCACTACTATTCTATTCTTTTTTACGCGCAATATCAATACTTTGCGCGTAAATTTACATAGTATTCATGTTTGAAAGTGCACTTTCAATTTGGAGCGGAACCGCAGATCACGAGCGGCTGGCAATTTCCCTCACAAGAAGGTCAAAGGGTAGGCCGGGAGTACCCCCGGTGGAACGGAACATGAAAGCACCTCTCGGCGGCGGGGGATGGTTCCGGGAAAATGCAGTTGTAATTTCTGGCGGCGGCTTTTCTTGGGAATTTTCCCGACCGCTGATAAATCACGGGGAACACGACCGGGAACGGTAGCAAGCAAATAATGAAAAGGGCAAGAGTTTTTGTTTAGTAATTACTCTTGCCCTTCTATCGTTTCTTCAATTTTAGCCACCAATTCACTTGGCTGCATTTCTAAAGCTCCTGCAATTTTCCAAATAGTTTCAAAGTTCGCTTGTTTGGTTCCATTTTCAATCATTGATAAGTGTGTGCGTGCAATTCCAGCAAAACCGCTCAACACATCTTGAGAAATCCCTTTTGCTTTTCGCAGGTTTCGGATTGTTTGCCCTACCGCGTAATTATCAAACTGCACGACAACACCTCTTTTCTCACTATATTGTATGAGAAAATTCTTGTCGTACTGTCTATGATGATAGACATTTTCACAAAACCATGCTATACTTCATTTGGTAGTCCCCTCTCTTACATTTTAATTGATTAGGAGGAATAGGTAGTAATGAAAAAGATAGTGTCTCTTCTACTGGCCGGAGCATTAACGTTGTCTTTAGCCGCTTGCGGCGGGGACACGACCAGCAATGTCAGCGGAACCAGCGGCGCAAACGTATCAGGCAGCAGCGAAACCAACACGCCGAGCGGCAGCGAAACCCCCGATGACGATGCAAACAGCAATCAGGAAGTAACTGTTCCAAACAACGGGGAGTGGGATGAAATTCTCTGCTCCGGGGACGGGTATCACCTGGTAAAGAAAGAGGTTGATGCCTACGATGGATATAAATTTACGCTTGGCGTCGTGGATGATGATGGCGAATGGGTACAGGAATTGACCGACACCGGAACTTTTGTGGAGGAAGTACGGTTCCGTGCCGAGGGCAGCAGCGAAACTCTGCGAGATAGCTCCTGTTACATGTACCTCGGTGAGGGCGTTTTCCTGGCCTCTCCGGGTGTGTCCGTATACACGAAGGATGAAGAGTACCGGGTCGGCCCTTGGCCGGACATGATAACCGACTCTGCCACAGGTCAACTTGAGGTTGCGGTCTGGGAGTGTCTTATCTGGAATGTTGTCGATAATTCTCAAGCCGAGTTTGATGCCTCTAAAATATCTACTTTCCAAGATGGCTACTCGCTTTTCTGCGAGGCAGAGGACGCCTTTGGCGGTGGTAGACTTAATGCGCTGAACACAAAGGGCGAAATTACCGAATTCACCTGCGAGTTCGTACCCAATAAGCCCGGCCACAATTTCCCCGTCTATTCGGAGGGATTGTTCTATGCCTGCACTGACAAGGCGGCCCGCCCCGGCTTTTATGACATTGAGGGAAATATGGTCATTGATTTGTCATCGTATAACATGGGTAGAATACCCTACTCAAGTGAAATGGGAGTAAACGCCCCGTACTTTGAAAATGGACAGGCCACTATTTTGTTCGCCAATAATGCTGGCAGTGTGTTTGAGGCAGTTATTGATAAAACTGGGGCTTTTGTAGGTGAACCCGAAAAAGTAGATGTTTCTGTTTATTGATTACAACATAGCCAAAGAGGACGGTACACCAGCAGTACCGTCCTCTCTCATTTTGTATTCCATTGTTATCAAGCGTCCTTCTTTTCCAGTTGCTCGGCCTGGGCCTTCTTCTCTTCCTGCTTCTTCTGGAAGGCCGCAAGGTCAATCACCTTGGGGGCATTGTTGCCGAAGTCGGGCTGTTCCTTGTACTTCGGGAACTGGGTCTTGAACCAATCCAGCACAAACTTGTAGGGATTGTTCTGGGCCAGAGAACACCTCTTAACCGCGTCGAACTGGGCCAGCAGCTCGTCAGCGTTCTTAAACACGCTCATGTACTGCTCCATGTGCTTGTAGGTCAGGTTCTTGTTGGGGCGGGCCTTCTTGGGGGCGCGGCGGGTCTTGCGGATAATGGTCAGGCCGGGAAAGTCGGCGCGGAGCTGCTTCCACAGCTTGTATTCCTCGGAGGCGGGATTGTTGAGGGCGTCCTCGAAAGACTTGCTCATGGTCAGGGTGTTGTTCACAAAATCAATCTTGTAGTTCATCATGGTAATCTTCTCCTTTTCAATATTTGATATTTCTATTTAGTGTGCAAACTCTAACAGGTCGCTCCTATCCACATCGGACATTACCTTTTCCCAAACGGCTTCATACTCTTCCTTTAACTGGGTATCGGTCAGAGCCTCTAACCGCTTTTCCTGCTCCTGGTATTCCGGTTCGCCTTCATAGGCGGCAAGCAGGAAGTCAATCATTGAATTTCTATCTTTTCCCATAACATCAAGCTCCTTTTCTGATTTTTGAAAAATGCACTTCAAGTAATGCTTACAGGTTCACGACGCGCTGGTGATCGGCAACTTCTTCTTCGGCGGCTTCCTCGGCGGCGGTGGTGGCGAAGAACTCCTTGTATTCGTCATACTTGGGGAACTTGGAGAGGAACCAGGCCAGTACGGCGCGGTAGGGGTTCTGCTGAATGGCGGCGATAGCCTTCTGGTCGTTGAACTCCTTGATAAGCTCCTTGCTGGTGGGCTGCATGGTCAAGAAGCGCTCCATGTTGGCATAGGTCAAATTCTTGTAGGTGCGCTTGCTGGCGTTCTTCTTGATGGTCTTGGTCACCATCTGGGCGCTGGGGAAGTCCTGGCGGTAGGCTCTCCACTCTCTGTATTCGGGAGTGCCGAAGATACGGGCCTGCTTCTCAAAAGCCTTGGTGACCTGGGCGTGGGTGTCGTCGATGTAGATGATAGCGTTCTTTTTCATGGTGGTAATCTCCTTTTTCATTTTGATTTTGTTTTGAGGGTCTTTGTTTTTTCTTGTTCTCTGTCCCTCTTTGTGCTTTAAGTATAGCACCGGGAAAAGAAAAACCTGTACTTTAATCGGAACATGTGGTATAATGGGAGCAAGAAAAAAGCAGCCGGAAAACGGCTGCAAAACGAAAGGGGAGCGGTGAAAAGCAATCAGCGGCGGGGATTTTTTGCTCTGGTGGCTCAAAAAATCGCTGGAAGTCAAGGAAAACACGTCAAAACTTCTTGATTTTTGTCCCGGCAAAGCAAAAACTTCTCAAAAGTTGTTAATTTCTCTTTATTTTTCGGTATTAAGCGGTAAAAACCGCTTGATATAGGGCAAAAAACTGAATATCCACATGTGGAAAGTTTTCACGGATGGAAAAGAAAGAAATGCCACAAAAATATCCACAATGGAGCGGCGGAGGCGCAAAAAGAGAGGGAACAGGTCTCCCCATTCCCTCTCAAAAAGTGCCTATTTATGTGGTTTCAATTAGCCGAAGTAGCGCTTCAGCAGGCCCTCGAAAGCCTTGCCGTGGCGGGCCTCGTCCCGGGCCATCTCGTGGACGGTGTCATGGATGGCGTCCAGGTTCAGCTCCTTGCCCTCCAGCAGCGGCTCGACGGCCTTCACCACGTCGGCCACCTGATCCTCGCTCAGATCGAGGCCCGTGGCACCCTTGATGGCGGCGGCCGGGTCCACGCCGAACTGCTTGAGGCTGTCCGGGTCTTCCGCGGCCGATTTCACCAGTTGTCCCACGATCTCCTGCACGTCCACGCCCATGGCTTCCTCTTTCAACTAATGCTTGCACCCCCACAGGGAAAACCTGCTTTTCCACTGTGGGAATTATAATGGGGTGCGCGAGGGGATACGGGCAAAGGCCCAGTTCAACCATAGATTGAACCGCAAGGAGACAGGGATCGCATGACTACGAAGAAGCACGACGAAGAGGCCGCCGAAGAAACGAAGGCAGCTGCGAAGCCGAAGGCGAAGAAGCCCGCGCCGGAGCCCGCATCCGGTAAGGAGGCGGTAGCCGAGAATGGGGCCGCGACAGCCGAGCCTGCGGCGGAGCATCCCGCCAAGAAGGAGCCGAAGGAGCGCACGTTCGTCGACGCCAAGACCGGCAAGGCCATCGCGCACCCGCACCTAGGCGGCTCGGGCGCCGAGGCCAACCAGGCCGCGCGCGAGGAGATGCACTCTGCCCGCAACGGGTCGGCGCTTCCCTTCCGCATCGGGGCCGCGGTGCTTTGGGTGCTGGGCATCGTATGCGAGATAATGGCCGTGCTCGTGATGAACGGCACGCTGTTCCTGCCCGGCCCGGGTGCTTCGACGTGGCTCATCATCTTCCTCGTGGTCGACCTCGTGATGGTGGTCATAGGCTCGCAGCTGTGGAAACGCGCGAACCACCTCGCGCCGGCCTCCAAGGAGAACAAGCTGTCCTACTGGGTGCAGACCGACCTGGGCGTCATCGTCGCCGCCATCGCGTTCGCCCCCGTCATCCTGCTGTTGCTGACGAACAAGGATCTGGACAAGGGCACGAAGAAGGCGGGCGCCATCGTGGCGGCCATCGCGCTCGTGGCCGCCGTGGCGAGCGGCATCGACTACCATCCGGCCACGCAGGAGGATCTCGACCAGGCCGAGGCGGGCGCGGCGGTGCTCTCCGACG
>OLQE01001249.1_pt1 | contig 14758 bp, 12 predicted proteins | sample 1643161 | NCBI WGS metagenome assembly OLQE01 (sample SAMEA3136650, study PRJEB25190) | human gut metagenome | reverse complement strand
CGTTCTGTGGCCCCGATTTTTTTATCTTATTTTTAAGTTGACCACAAGCCCCATCAATATCTGATCCTCTTGAGTTACGTATAGTGCACTCTTTCCCAGCTTCTTGTAAAGCATGAACCCAGTGCTTTTGAGTTTGTTTAGAGCTTGGGGAGAAGGAGCTGCCTTCTATTTGATTGATCGGAATAAGATTGATGTGACAGAGAATACCTTGGCAAAACGAAATAAGTGCGTCGAGGTCTTCTTGAGTATCGTTAACAGAATCAATTAACAAATATTCAAAACTAACGCGTCGCCCTGTAGAGGATACATACTTACGTAAGCTCTCTTTCAACGCAGTAAGTGGCATATTTGCGCATCGAGGCATAAGTATGTCTCGTTTATGTTGGATGGCGGAATGAAGCGAAACAGCTAAAGTAAATTGTTCAGGTTCTTTTGATAGTTTCTCAATACCAGGGAGCACACCACAGGTAGAAATAGTGATATGACGTGCACCAATTTCTAATCCATCTTTGCTATTTGCAAAACGAAGAGCGTCTAAAACGGCAGGATAATTTTGAAATGGTTCACCTTGCCCCATTGATACTAAATTAGTAACACGACATTGAAAGTCATTTTGAACCGCAAGAATTTGGGCAATCATTTCGCCCGATGAAAGGTTTCTTGATAAGCCTTCTTCTCCAGTGGCACAAAATGCACACTGCATAGCGCATCCCGCTTGCGTGGAAAAACATACCGTCAAATGTTTAGGCTCATTTCGCTTTTCTTTTTTCGCTAAAGAGGGAATACCCACTGCTTCAACCTGAACACCATCAGCGCATTCAAAGACATACTTTCTTGTACCATCATATGATTCCTGTTTATCCACAATTGATAAAGGAATTAAAGGATAGCGTTCTTGAAGCTGCTTTCGTAACGCAGCAGGCAAGTTAGTCATTTGGTCATACGAAGAAGCATTGTCTCTATAAAGCCACGTGATTAACTGTTTTGAACGAAAACGCGGTTGGTTTAATTCAGAAAGAAGATTCTGAATTTCTGAAATGTTATATGAGTAAATTGAAGTATTCATAGGTTTATTATAAGCAAGCAGATTTACGAAATGTTAGTTGGTCTTTAAAGCAGTGTGTGAGTACTTTGATATACTCACGAAAGACTAATAGAAATACTACTATAGGTACTACTGTAGTTGTTACGAAAGAGAGTATTATGTCTTCTCAATTCGAGCCTAATTCAATAAAAGTTGCTTTATTAGCAGGAGGAAAAAGTGGCGAGCGCGAAGTTTCGCTATCCTCAGGCAAAAGCGTAGAACAGGCATTAAAAAACGTTGGATTTATGGTAGAAATGCTAGATCCCGCAAATAAAGAGGACTTGCGCACGTTAGTAACAGAACAATTCGATGTTGCCTTTCTTGCTTTACACGGAAAAGGTGGAGAAGACGGAACAATTCAAGGGTTTTTAGAGACGCTTGAAATTCCCTATACCGGTTCTGGTGTATGGGCAAGTGCCACTGCGGTAAACAAAATTATTTCTAAGCATTTTTATAATGAAGCAGGAATTCCAACTCCTCAATCAATGAAGTTGGAATCAGCAGAAATATCGAGCGAATCAATCATTGAAGCAGTTGGACTGCCCTGTGTGGTTAAAGCCGCGACAGAGGGAAGTGCTCTCGGAGTATATATCTGTAACACCGCCGAAGAAGTAGCGCAAGCGGTTCAGAAGGTGTTTACCGTAGATAATTCTGCGTTCGTAGAGTCATTTGTATCGGGTAATGAATTCACGGTAGGTGTATTGGGAAAGAAAAATCCCATAGCTTTGCCTGTTATAAAAATTATTCCTGTTAACGAATTTTATGATTATGAATCGAAGTACGCTGAAGGTGGGTCTCAGCATATTTGTCCTGCACCACTGAGCGAAGATGAAACAAGACAAGCTCAAGAACTTGCCTTACGTGCTCATAATGTACTTGGATGTGAAGGGGTATCAAGGACTGATGTAATTCAAGACGAACAGGGGAAGTTCTGGGTACTTGAAACTAATACTCTTCCAGGAATGACTGCAACATCCCTGTTGCCTGATGCAGCTCGAGTTCAGGGCATTACCTTTGAAGAGCTTTGTAAGCAGATGGTGCTCGAAGCTCTGGAAAAGTAACCGTTTAAGTTTTAGAAAAGTAAACGCACTCTTTAAAATAACCCGCAAGAATGAAGGCCAAATCCGATAAGAGCAACAAGTGCTAAAAGGAATATCCAAGCTGCAATAGTGCAACCGATATTTCCTTTACGCGCTTGTTCAACTAAGGTTTCTGTTCCGGTACGTTCGGTTTTCACCCAAGCTGTTCCCTTTTCTTTCTTGGGAAGAGCCACACGATCGGTAGGTAACCAGTTTCCATGAGAATCAATAATAGCGTTAAGGGAATCAGGGCCAAGATCCACTTTAGGACGAACACCTTTGCTAATTTGCTTTCTTATCCCTTCAATAAAGGTAGAGAAATCAGCTTCGTATTGAGGATCGTAGGAAATGATTACTACTTCGCCCCAGTACAAACCAGGAGCTGGTTCTTCAGAAAAAGCAACCAGTGCTAGGATGGCAACCGTTGTCCAACCTTTTGCTTTACAAAGATCAACTTGGGACGCAACTTTGGGCTGCAAGTAGCCCATTTTCTTACCGAAAGGATTTACGATCCACGCTTTATCAGAATCAGGAGTAATTTCATGATCAATAGTAAAAGTATCGCCAACAATATTGTCAGCACCTAAGAAAGCTGCAGCTGCTTCTTTATCAACAGTGTCAAAACGTGCATAAGTTGCGAAGTAGCCTATTTTTGTCATGATTTCTCCTATAACTAAAGGGTTATGGTTTGGTATCGAATTTTATAAATGATAGTCTTACTGCTATGGAAAAACAAAACACTCAAAACTTAAGTCATTTAGATACGTACATTCTAGAGAATACACCACAAAGAACCCGAGAGCGATATCACGGGTTAGTAGAGTATGCCCAAACTCATGACTTTGGGGTGTTGGATGAAGATGTCGTGGTGATAGATACCGAAACGACTGGTTTTTCCTTTAATCATGATGAGTTAATCCAAATTGCAGCGGCACGAATGGCTCACGGAGAAATTGTTGGCTGGTATATCACTTTTGTTAACCCTGGCAAACAAATACCAGAAGATGTTGCACATCTCACTAATATCAGTGATAGCGATGTGGCAGATGCGCCAGACCCTGATGAAGCGTTGCGTGGTTTGGTTGAGTTTGTAGGTAACTCAGATCTTGTGGCTCATAATGCAAATTTTGACCGAACCTTTGTCACCAAACGTCCTGCGGGAGAATCACTAAAACAAAACCGTTGGATCGATTCGCTTGATTTAGCGCGTATTGCTCTCCCACGATTCACTTCGCATAGGTTATTAGATTTGGTACGTGCTTTTGGTGGTCCCGATTCGACTCACAGAGCAGACGACGACGTTGCAGCGACTTGCCTGGTTTATCGCGTATTACTTGCAGCGGTAGCTACCTTGCCTCAGCCTCTCATTTGCGCAATTGGCGCTATGAGTGAAGTTGAAGAGTGGAACACCGCTTATGTATTTCGCCAGCTTGCTGATCCTCAACTATGGGAAGAAACAAAAGATAAGACCTACAACTTAAGAGCAAATCGCAAAGAGTCGCTTTCTAAAAACCTTGCTCCTATGCGACCCGATGCTAATAGCCCTGCAAGTGGTGTGTATTCGGGCGCGTCTGATGTAGATAAGAATGTAGTGGCAGATGCGAACGTTGATGCCACCACGCTTAAGGGAGCGGACCAAGAAGGTGCCGTAGATGGTTCCTGCGATAATCAAGGCGCGCATGATGCTACAGAAGTTGCGCCCCGCGTGCTTTCATTTGTAGATAAAAGCGTAATTGAAGAAGCTTTTTCTCCAGAGGGGTTACTCGGATCACTCTATGAGGATTATGAAACCCGTGATGAACAGCGAGAAATGGCGCTTGCAATTCATGAAGCACTTTCCCAATCGCGCAATTTAGCGGTTGAGGCGGGAACAGGCGTTGGTAAATCGATGGCCTATCTTATTCCTCTTGCTTATGCGGCAAAAGAGAATGGCATAACTGTCGGTGTTGCTACAAAAACCAACGCGCTTCTTGATCAGCTTGTCCATAAAGAACTGCCTCTTTTGCATAAAGCGCTTGGAATAACCTATGCTCCTCTGAAAGGATTTAGCCATTATCCTTGCTTGCGCAAAATTGAAACGCTGGTAAATCAAGGTCCTAAAACCATCGTATATAAAAAGCAACCAATCGATCAGACGCCATCACTTGCTGCACTCTTGTCGTTTGTGGAACAAAGTGACTACGATGATATGGATGCGCTAAAAATTGATTACCGCGCAATTCCTCGTAGACGAATTACTACAAGTAGTGCAGAATGCTTGCGCAGAAAGTGTCCTTTCTTTGGTCGTTCCTGTTTTGTTCACGGTGCACGTGAACAAGCACAGCGTTGTGATGTAGTAGTTACCAATCACAGCTTATTGTTCTGGGATGTACGTTTTGAAGGTGGCTTATTACCTCCTATTCGCTATTGGGTCGTTGATGAGGCACATGGGGCAGAGGCAGAAGCGCGTCGCGCGTTTTCGCTGTCGGTATCAAGCAATGAAATTCAATCTTTAGTACAGCGCGTTACCAGCGATTCGGCTTCAACGAATGTGTTAACGCGTGTAAAACGCAGTGCTCAAGCTCCAGAAGAAGGGCAAGCGCTCTATGATGCCCTTATCGCAAAAGCTCAAACTGAAGCAGGGGCTTTCGCTATTGCGGCAGAAGAATTTTGTCTGAGCGCAAAAGATTTGTTGGTGTTTGATCAGAAATCACGCTCACGTGGGTATGAGTGGTTCGATTTATGGCTTAATACAGAGATTCGTCATGGAGAAACCTTCCAAGGGGTACGAAGTTGTGCGCGATCACTGTATGACACGCTAGAGAAGCTTATTAAAGCAACACGTGATATTGTTGCGTACGCAGAACAGATGGATGATACCTCTTCTGCTCAGCGCGAATTGGCGTTAGTAGCGCTTGAACTTCGTGAATTATATGAATGCCTAGAGGTAATTTTCTTCCATGAAAGCGACAACCTGGTGTATTCAGTTCGCTTAAATAGAACAAAAGGCACCCTTGATGAAGTATTCAGCGTTCAGCCGCTTGATGTTGGTAAATCGCTCAACGAATCGCTCTATGCAGAAACACGCAGCGTAATTTATGCTTCAGCAACGCTTTCCATTGATGGCCAGTTTGATGCGTTCAACAAATCAATAGGCTTTAATGAATCTGAAGAATCACAAGCAGATACGCTTCAGGTGGAATCAAGCTTCGATTTCGATACTAATATGCAGGTTTATGTTCCAACTGATATGCCCGAGCCTCAAGACCCTGGATACTTAGAAGCACTGCAAAACTTTTTAATTAAATTACACCGAGCTCAAAATGGTTCCTTGCTTACGTTATTTACGAATAGACGCGAAATGGAACATTGCTTTGAAGCGGTAAGACCTGCTTTAAAGGAAGACAATTTACGGTTAGTTTGCCAAAAATGGGGTGTTTCCGTTAAAGGGCTTAAGGATGATTTCTTAAAAGACGAGCATTTAAGCTTATTCGCTTTAAAGAGCTTCTGGGAGGGATTTGATGCTCCTGGTTCCACCTTGAAAGGGGTGGTTATTCCTAAGCTGCCTTTCGGATTGCCAACCGATCCGCTATCATGCGAACGTCAGCAACGAGATGATCGTGCCTGGGCACATTATTCTTTGCCCGCGGCAGTAATAGAAGTAAAGCAAGCGGTGGGTCGTCTCATTAGAACGGCAACCGATAAAGGAATAGTTGTTTTGGCAGACAAGCGCCTTATTACAAAGTATTACGGCAAAAAGTTCTTGAATTCATTGCCGAGTCATTCTATTTCGTATCTTACGTGCGATGAAATTGTGGAAGATGTTTTCTTTCATCATGCTGCAGGTAAACCTAATCCTTCTGATGAATACTAAGAATTGAAGTGTAGGTGCGTTTGTGGCTAAAACGAAGATGAACAAGAATGAACCACGTAGAGGCCTTGGTCAGAAGGAGCGAAAGTTTCTTCATTTGAAGGAGTTTTCTCAGGGCAAGCCCAACGAGATTTCGTTCAATGTTTTAGAACAAAAAGTAGCTGATTTGGATGAACCTCCTCGTAAGTTTAGGTTTTGGCAGCGGAGAGATCGCAAAGAAAGCGAAAGTTCACCTTTGCCTGCGCCCCTACCTTCTTCTCTTCCGCAAGACGATACTACTTCGACTTCATCTCTTGGTTCAGTGCGTAAAACGAAAGAGCGTAAGCGCAAAACCAAAGAATCAAAACATTCTTATTCAGGATCATCGGCTAAGAAATCTTCTTTTCTTGGTGCAGAATCTCAAGCTGAAATTGCTCAGCGCCAAAAGCGCCGCAAGCGGTATCGCCAGGTAAGTATTGCCGTTGTTGTAATGATTTGCGTTGCATTTGCGGGTATGGGTGCCTATTGGTTTTATCAAGAACAGGTTCGCTTAAGTACCAGCGTAGGTGTGTTGCATGAAGCATGTGACATCATTGAAAAAAGTGATGAAGTAACCGTTGCTATAGATACGTATTTTCAGTCGGCCTTTAATGACGACACTATTGATACGGCAACGAATTTAGAAAAATCGATACCAGGTGTTCGAGACGATCTCGATTCAGCACGTTCGTATGCACAGAAAGCGCGAGATGAATTAGAGAGTTCTCAGCGCGATAAAGAGGCGGCAGATCACGTGCTTGCCACTATTGTTTCACGAGAAACAATGCTCGATTCCGCAGAACAGCGCCTTAATGATGATATTGCTGCGAAAAAAGCGATTGATGAAGTAACTAAAGCACAAGATACAATCGATGAAGGCAACGCGCTTTTAGCTCAGTCGGCTCAGGTTATTTCAAATACCAATGAAGACACGGTGGCGCAGTCTACTGAGTACACCACATCAGCTAAGGCCAAGTTCGAAGAAGCTAAAACATCAATTGATCAAGCTCAGGAATATTATCCTTCAGCTGATTTTAAGAGCTTGCTGGAATATGTTGAGAAGAAAAGTGAAGCGGCAGGAGAGGCTCTCTCTTCCAATGCGGCTATCTTGATTCAAGATAAAGCGACAGCAGAATCGCATAATGATGCGTATAACAAGGCAGATGCCGAAGCAAGTAAGCTTGCAGAATCGCTACCAAGTGATTTAACAAAAATTGTTGTTGATGCCTATGCCACTTCTCAAGAAACCCTTGTCCAAGACTATGAAAAAGCTCGTTCGGATGCTGCTACCCATGATGCATTTTTGCGTGAATACCTTGGAACAGCGTCTTAAGCCTTGCGGAATATAGGGAAAATATGAAGAAACAAAGAACAGCTTCAACTGAGAACGTGCGATATGCGTTGAATTAAAACTCATGTATAGAAATGGCGTATACTTATAAGGTCTATATACTATTAGCTTCGCATAGCACGCGTGCAAACATATAACTAAAGGGGCTTCCATGGCTGAAATAATGGATGACGTTGTACATCTATCTCAAGAGATTGGTCCTCATCCAGCAGGAACCGAAGAGGAACAACAGGCAGCACTGTATCTCGCGGAAGAAATTCAAAAAGAATCTGGCTTCACTACGGTTATAGAAGACTTCCAGTGTGTAACTAATTATCTGATTCCTACCTTTGTATGTTTCGGATTGGCATTAGTCGCAGTAATTATTTCAATCGTTTTGCCTATAGCGGTAATACCATGCTTTATTGCCGTAGTAATAGCAGCTGTTTTGTTTGGTCTGGAAGTATTTAATAAACCTGTTTTATCTCGTTTTTTGCGCACAGGAGCTAGCCAGAACATAGTTGCTAAATATCAACCAACTCCTATGGGTGGCGTTGCTCGTCGTCGTAAAGTTATTTTGGTGGCTAATTACGACACAGGAAAAGTACTGAAAGAAGAAGAATTGCCTGTAGCGGGAATTCTTCCTATCTTGAATAAGGCATCAGTTATCGCTTTGGCGGTAGCAGCGGTTGTTCTATTCTTCCGAATGACCATTTTTGCCACAGATACAGGAGCTATGTCATCGATTTTGGTCATGCTTCTGGTAATTTGTGCAATTTTGTTTGTCATACCACTTGCTCGTGCTGGTATGCATATGGTGGCACCTTATAGTCAGTCAGCAAACAACAATGCTGCAGGCGTTTCAGTGTTGCTGGACGTTGCTCGTCAAGTAGGCAATGGCCTCGTAAGTAATGAAGAAGCACTTGAGCGCGCAAAGCAAGAAGGTAATTATGTGCACGGTGAATCTGCTGCTCGTGCAGCAGGCGTAGTTCCAGAAGGCGCTTCGCTTGAATACGATTCGAATCTGAGTCCTCAAGAATCACTTGCTGCAGCAAAAGCAGCAATTGCGGCGCTTACAGGAAAGCCTGTTGCAGATAAGGTTCCTGTCACGGACATTTCTTCTCGTCTTGTAAAGGGCGGTGGGCTTGAGCCTGTTGATGAAGAGGCAGTTTCAAGCGTTCACTTTGAGGTAAGCGAAACACCTCAAGTTGCTTCCCGTAAGCAGGACCGCTTCCGCACCATGATTTCTATGGATGAAGAAACGGATGCAAATGAAGCAGCTGCTCCTTCTCCTCGCTCTCGAGTAGAAGAATATGAGCAAGCCGAAAATGAATCTCAAGTGGTGTCACAGGAAAGCGAAGCTATTCAGACGGATGAACAGCCTCTTCAGACGGCTGATTCCTATTCCGACACTTCGTCTTTCGAGCGTCCTGCACCTATGTCAGTAGTGGAAAACACTTCTTATGCATCTGCTCCTATTGATAGAACTCCTGCTTGGGCAAAGGCTGCGCAAGAAAAGGCTCGTAAGAACAAGCCAGAAGAAAGCCAGCCTCATAAAGTATCGCGCTCCCGTTACGCAGATACCGTAGCTGCTCACTTAATGGAAACCCAAAACGAGCGTCAGCGTGAATTGGAAGATCGCTTCACTCAGCAGATTGATTCCTTATCTGAACCAGTAAGCGAAAATCCAGAATTAGCTTCGCGCCTTGCAGCGCTTCGTTCAGAAATTGAATCCACTGAAGCACCTCATATCTCCGATTCAACTCAGACAGTTTTGGATAGCATGGGAACTTCTACAGAGCCCGCGCCTGAACCAGCTGTTGCCTCGGCAGTAACGCCAGAAGCTCCTGCGCAATCTGCGGCTCGTGCTCAATCGAGTGTTTCTGAACAGAGCGAACAGCCTGCAGCGCGTAATACGGAAGTTCTTGAACAGAGCGTTGAAGAGACTGATGTATCTGCTCTTGCAGGTGCAGATACGTTTGATTCTGACGAAATTACCTCAAACGAAGCCGAAGTCGAGCAAGCCCAAGACAAACAGCAGAAGAAGCGTACGGGACGCAGCTTGTCTCAGTCTGTACGTAAGAGTGCGGCAGCTCCTCATGCTTTTGCTTCTCGTTTGAAGTCAATTACTTCACGTACGTCTGGTGTTGCTTCAGAACCTGAAGAAACTCTAGAATCTCAGGTTGCGGAAACCCAGGCAGCACAAGCTCAATCGATGAAGACAGATATCGAAGAGAAGACCGCTTCCTTCGGATCTGTTGAAGTTACTCAGGCTACTGAAGAGGAAAAGGCTGCAGTAGCTTCTCCTGGTGAAACGGCAGCAATTTCCCCGATTGATGTATCTCAGTTCATGAATAAAGAACAGTTCGACGAAGCTGATCTCGCCGAAGAAGATGCATTTGAGGATCGCGACATTTATGGCGATGTGGACAACTATGTGCCTCAGCCTTTAGTACAGCAACCACTTAATCAGCCTGCTCTTGACGCTGAAGAAACACAGAAGGTTTCCTCTGAGCAGATTCAGGAAGCTATTCAAGAGGCAAGCGCTCATAAACCAATAATTGAGCCTCGCGCTGAGGAAGAAGATTCTGTTCAGGTTGCTTCACCTATTATGGGCATGGAAACTATGATTCCTCAGGTTCCTTCTGCCGACGAAGTAGAGGCTGAACATCATGCAAAACGACAGGTAATTGTCCTACCTGATGTAGTTGCCCCTCATGCAACGTCTGGTGAAGGCGCAAAGCAGCGTGCCCCTATGGCGGAAACAAATGAAAGTTCCAAGGCTGGATCTAAAGCCTTGTTGTCCAATATGCTTCCTCGTATTGGCGATACCAACAGCAGCGCTCCTGTTGAAGCAGAACAAAAAGACACCTTCGGTTTGAACCTGCCATCCTTGGATGCGTCGGCTCCTACCAATACCGCAGTTTCTGCAACTGGCTCGTTCTCTACCGTTGGAGGAACAGGGTCTTTTGCTCCTGTTGGAGATGAATTAGTTGCTGATGTTGCACCTGAAGAACGCTACGTTGATGACGCTGATGATTCGGCTTATGACGAGGACTATACCGAAACGGGTGCTTATGCTGGCCGCGGTTATGTCGATATGCCAAAATCTCGTGCTGGTCGTCTGTTCGGACGCTTCCGCAAGAAGAAGAATAAGCAAGAAGATGTTTCCGTTAACGACTGGGTAGATGTAGATGATTCCTACGATGCACGCAGCGTAGGCAAGGCACGTGGCGATTGGTCGAGCTTCCGTCAGGATGAAGGAACTGCTCCAACAGCTGGATCAACCACGAAAGCCCCTGCTGCTAACAACGATGGCTTTGTTGATATCGATTATCACGATACCGATTTTGACAACAGACGGGGCTGGAACGGCGGTGCATTCTCATTAAGCCGTCTTAAGAAGTTCCAGAATAAAGCCGATGATTATGTGCCAGAAGAGCAAGATGTTTTGCATGATGAAGTAATGGACGCAGTAGATCCTGTAGAAGATGACCTTGTGGAAGTATTGATGGCGACGTTACTACAGCTGATCAGATCAATCGCGAACTGCGCAAATTGCAAGACTTCCGTCATCCTGACATTGACACCGAAATTTGGTTTGTTGCGCTTGGTGCGGAACAGTATTCTCATTCAGGCATTACTGCGTTCTTGGATGAACACGCTGACGAAATGAAGGGCGCGGTTATTATCAATCTTGAAGCGCTTGGTGCAGGTACCCTTTCGGTTATTGATCAGGAAAGCGAAACGTTCAAGACTCATCGTCCTTCGTCTCGTATTAAGCGTTTTGTGCGTCAAGCATCTGAACGTTCTGGCGTGACCTATCATGCTACTCCGCTTACAAGGCGAGAAACGCCAGCTACGATTGCAATGTCGCGCGGTGTTCAGGCATTTACCGTTGCTGGTATGGGTGATGGCAATACGGCACTGTATTCTGCAGAAAACGATATTGTTGAAAACCTTGATCCTGAAGCACTTAAGGAAGCTTCGAAGTTCATCATGGCGGTTTTGAAGAGTATTTAAGGGTGAAGTTACGTATTAGCCCAAACTAATAAGGCAACACGATAAAGCTAAAAAAGAAGCCCAAGGAATATTCCTTGGGCTTCATGTTATTCAAATGATACTTGGTTAAGGGTGTTTTTAAGAGTTTGCGCTGATTCTTGTAGATGCTTGGTTTCTTCTTCATTCAGATGCAGAGGAATTTGGAATTCTACTCCTGAACTACCAATAATTGCAGGCATGCTCATTACTACGTCTTTAACACCATGAAGTTCTGGCCAATAGTTTGATACCGTCATGATGGACTTTTCGTCACGGATAATAGCTTCGCAAATACGCGTAACAGAAGGTGCAATACCAAAATAGGTCGCGCGCTTCTTTTCGATGATTTCGTAAGCGCTGTTGCGTACTTCATCTTCTATTTGCTTGCGCATGGCCTGAGGGTCATCAAATCCACGAAGACGGAAGAAATCATCGATATGGATCCCTGAAACATTTGCCAGACTCCATGCTGCCAATTCGCTGTCGCCATGTTCGCCAATAATACGCGCATGAACGTGACGAGGGTCAACATCTAAGGTATGACCAAGGATGTACTTCAAGCGTGCGCTGTCCAAAACCGTACCAGAACCCATAACGCGCTCTTTAGGAAGTCCCGAGAGTTTCATAACAACCTGAGTCAAAATATCAACGGGGTTAGAAACAACAACAATGATGCCGTTAAAGTGCTGCTTCATTATGGAAGAAACCACTTCTTTGAGAATGGAAACATTGGTTTGCAGCAGGTCGAGGCGTGTTTCACCAGGTTTTTGATTTGCTCCTGCAGCAATAACAACAATAGATGCGTCAGCCAAATCTTCGTACGTGCCCGCATAGATATTCATGGGGCTATAGTAGGGCACTCCATGAGCAATATCGAGAGCTTCGCCTTCTGCTCTTGCGGTATTTACATCTATGAGTACCATTTCTGAAAATAAGCTTGATTGCATTAGACTAAATGCGCAGGTGGAACCTACGAAGCCGCAGCCAATAACAGCAACTTTTCTCTGTTGAATCGTGTTGATCATAAGTGCAACATCTCTTTCTATATCGATAACAAGGAACCATCATAGCCGAAAAAAGTGATGCGACAAACAGATAGGCTCTTTAACGTAGTGTTAAGCGGGAGCGAATTATATGAAAAAACCCGTGCGTTTGTCACGAAGATGCTAAAAATTGCTCGATTTGATACAAAGTTCTTCATTTCTCGCAAGACATTTTTCATTTTTGTAATAACTGAAGAAAAAAGTTCGCAATCGGTACGAATAATTAAAAGAATATCTAACACTTCATTCACATGAATCCTTACAACTCCTTTTTACAATTCTGAGCTGATTTAAGAAAAAATCACTTTGGCAATTTTGACGGGAGTTAGTAAAAGCCATGATCGTACTAGAGCATATTAAAAAGCAGTATGGCGAAAATACTGTTTTGGACGATATTAGTTTAGAAATTGGTAAGGGCGAAATTGTTTCTATCTTAGGACCTTCGGGCGGCGGTAAAACTACGTTGCTTAATGTTTTGCTGGGTATTACCGATATTACTTCTGGTCGTATTCTGTGCGATGGGGAAGACATTACCCATGTTCCTATGGAAAAGCGTGGGTTTAATATCGTATTCCAGGATTATGCGCTGTTCCCGAATTTGAATGCCTATGAAAACATTACGTACGGTCTTCGTAATAACCCCACTATTTCCAGTAAAGAAGAAGTAGAAGAACTCATTGAGTTATTAGGATTAAAAGAGCATCTTTCGGTGGAAAATCGCTCAGTATTCAACGCCTGGTGAAATCGTTAATACTCCTAAAAGCCAGTTCATTAAAGATTTCATCTTGCGTCAGCTCTTTATCAAACGCGATAACATTTTCGCCCTGTTCAACAGCACCGATCCTTCATTTGTGCCCGTGGGTACACCTGAAACAGTAAATGCAACCGCTATGGCAAAGGCGGCTGCCAATGCCTAGTGTCGCAGGCGTTTTAGGATTTGGAAAGAAACAAAATAACGAACTCCGCGTTTTATTTGTTGTAGTCGCAGCGATCTTTCTTGTGTTTCTTGCAATACCAATGATTTTGGTATTGGTGAAATCTTTTACTACTGCTGAAGGTGTAGTTACCTTTCAAAACTATATAGCTATTCTTAGCGAACCTGATTTCCTAACAAGTGTTACCAACAGCTTGAAAGTTTCTGCTGTTGCGACGTTAATTTCGGTAGTGTTGGCATTTTTGCTGTCTTATACGGTAAATTGCACTAACTTGCCCCTTGGTTTGCGCAAGGCAATTTCACTTTTAGCTCAAGTGCCGATGTTGCTGCCTACCATTACGTATGGTTTTGCCATTATTTACTCTTTCGGCAGACAGGGTTTGCTTACGCAAATATCAATACCGTTCCTGGCATGGTATTAGGTGTTGCGTATCTGTTTGCATTTTCTGGTGGTCCTCTACAGAGCACGTTCGCGATTTTAATTTTGGCGAATATCGTGCATTACTTTGCTATGCCTTATCAGATGATGAAGGATTCATTAACCAAGATGAATGCTTCTTGGGAAAAACCTATGGGCATGCTCAAGATTGACCACATTCGCACCATGCTTCATATGGAACGTATTGAGGCGGAGTGGGTTCGTGTGCACGGCGCCAAACCCACCGAAGAGGATGTACGGGCATTGTATGCTCCCTATGAGGAAAAACTGCTTTCTATTCTGCACAACTTTGCCGATCCTAAGCCCCACGTATTGGAGGCAGTTGCAGAGCTTCGAGAGATGGGCATAAAGATTGGATCTACTACGGGGTACAACGACAAGATAATGGCCATTGTGGCCCCTGCTGCTAAAGAAAACGGCTATGAGCCAGACTTTATGGTGACGCCTGATAGCACTGATGGCAAGGGCCGTCCTTATCCTTATATGATGTTCCGCAACATGGAAGCACTCGGCGTAACTTCTGTTACTGAAGTTGCTAAGGTAGGCGATACGGTATCGGATATTAAAGAAGGAAAAACGCAGAGGTATTCACCATTGGCGTTATTGAAGGCAGCTCGGAACTTGCTATGACTCAGGAAGAGTTTGAAGACCTGAATGGGGTTGATCGCGAAGCTGCTTGCGCTAAGGTTGCTGAAACATTCCGTGCTGCAGGCGCCGATGCAATCATCCGCACATTTGCAGAATTACCAGCGCTTATTCGCCAGATTGCGTAATAAGTGGGCAGGGTACTTGTCATACTGTTGCGCCGAACTGTCTCAGAGTAAACAGGTAGATCATTTCTCATATAAGAAAAGCTCTACCAATCCACTCGGCTTACGCGCTTTCGCTGTTCAAAAAGTCTCACCATATACATGGTGAGACTTTTTTCAAGGGGTACTTT
>OLQE01001242.1_pt1 | contig 14807 bp, 12 predicted proteins | sample 1643161 | NCBI WGS metagenome assembly OLQE01 (sample SAMEA3136650, study PRJEB25190) | human gut metagenome | reverse complement strand
ATGCCGACGCTGAACCCACGCTTGCCCCCGGACACCAGGATACGGTCATAGGCCAATGCGCTTTCATCGAGCACTGTCGCATGACGCGTCCTCTGCCCGAACGGTGAGATGCCTCCGACCACATAGCCGCTTTCGCGCATCGCCACCTTCGGTTCGGCCATGGAGGCTTTCTTGGCACCCACGGCGGCGGCCAGGGCCTTCAGATCCATGTGCCCGCTGACCGGCACTACGCCGACCACGCGTGCCGCACCGGTGTCGGCCATCAGCGTCTTGAACACCTGATGCTCGTCGAACCCCAGCTTGCGGGCCGCCTCGATGCCGTATCCGTCATCCATATGGTCGTTCGAATGCTCGTACTCGTAGATGTCGAACGCCACCCCCGCACGCTCCAACTCCACAATTGCCGGCGTGGACCCTTTGCTCGTTGTTTTTCTTCCCATGCCCTCCATCCTAGGCCGTAGGGGTGGCCGGCATACGAAAGGGCCGCCCCGGAGAACCGGAGCGGCCCGAATGGGGTTCGTCAGGAACCTAGCAGCCTAAGCCGCGTCGGCTCACTGGGCGAGCTCGGCGAAGTACAGCAGGGTGCGAACCATGTTCGAGGTGAAGCCGTACTCGTTGTCGTAGAAGGCCACGGTGCGCACGAGCTGGACGCCGTCCACCTCGTTGACATCGGTCTGGGTCGGGTCGAACACGCCACCGTGGGTGTCGCCGACGATGTCGCCGGAGACGATGCCGTCAGCGTTGTAGCCGTAGTACTCGCAGCCCTCGAAGGCCTCCTTGAACGCGGCGTTGATCTCGTCGACGTTGGTTTCCTTCTCGAGCACGGTGAACAGCTCGGTGACGGAGCCGTCCGGAACCTGGACGCGCTGGGCGTGGCCCTGCAGCTTGCCGTCGACCTCCGGCACAACCTTGCCGATGGCCTTGGCGGCACCGGTGGAGTGCGCGATGGTGTTGACGGCGGCGGCGCGCAGGTCGCGGCCGTTCTTCTTGCCGCGCGGGCCGTCGAGGATCATCTGGGTGCCGGTGTAGGCGTGGATGGTGGTCATGAAGCCGACCTTGATGCCCCACTTGTCGTTGAGCAGCTTGACCATAGCGGCCATCGAGTTGGTGGTGCAGGAGCCGGCGGACACGATGTTGTCCTCGGCCTTCAGGATCTCGTGGTTCACGCCGTAGACGACCGTCGGGGTGGTGGCGTCCTTGGCCGGGGCGGAGATCAGGACCTTCTTGGCGCCGGCGTTCAGGTGGGCCTGCGACTTCTCGGCGGAGGTGTAGAAGCCGGTGCACTCGAGCACGAACTCGACACCGTCGTTCTTGACCCACGGGATGTTGTTCGCATCCGGCTCGGCGTACACCGGGTACTCCTTGCCATCGACGACGATGGCGGAGTCGGTGGCGGAGACCTCGACCGGGGTGCCGTCCACGTGCTTGAAGGTGCCGTGCGTGCTGTCGTACTTCAGCAGGTACGCCAGAGCGGACGGGGAGGTCAGATCGTTGATCGCGGCGACCTCGATATCACCGGCCTCGCCGCCCTTCTGCTGCAGCTCGAAGATGCGACGGAACGCGAGACGACCAATACGACCGAAGCCGTTGATACCAATCTTGACTGTCATGTAGTTCTCCCTTGGGGATAGGCCGTGGCACGCTGCGGAACCCCGCACGACGCACGCGCGGCCGTTGAATACCAACACCTTGTACTTTAGTGCCTTGTCTGTACTTGGGCAACGGGGACAAGCGGGCCGTGAGATGAATTTTCAGGAATTCTTGTGAGCGTTCACACCCGCGGCGAGCACCGAGGAGACGGCCGTGTCCAGCGCCCCGAGGTCACCCTCGAAGGCGTGGAAGCGCACGACTTCGGGCATCGGGGCCTCGGCAGGGAAGGTGACGACCAGCGTGCCGTGATGGACGTTGACCGCGGAGGGGATGCCTTCGAGGAACTCGTTGCTGACGCCGTTGACGCGGATGTTGGTCATCGTGGCGTGGCTGAGCTGGTATTTGAGACCGGGCTCGTTGACATCCCGCGATTCGTCGGTCAGGGAGAACACGGAGACCATGCGGCCCGGCGCCACGTCGTTGGCCGGGAACCGCAGTTCGCCGTCGGTGATCGCGGTGACGATGGTGCCGTCGCCATGCAGGAACCCGATGCCGCCGTGCCGGGAGAGCAGCGCCATCAGCTGGATGTTGGCGATGGTGTGGTCGATGCGCCCGCCGAGCCCGCCGTGGATGTGGAAGGTGCGGCAGCCGTGCGACCAGCCGATCTTGAGCGCCGAGAGCATGTCTGGGTCGTCCTTCTCCGCGGGCAACGCGATGGTGCGCTCCCCGTCCGTCGGACGGCGGCCCGTCAGCGAGTCGAAATCCCCGATGACGACGTCGGCGGCGACGCCGAGCTCGCGCACATGGTCGAGACCGCCGTCCGCGGCCACAACGAATGCCCCGTCGGGGACAACGGGGATGCCGTAGTATTCCCCCGCCCCGAAAATCACACAAGTATCGCTACGCATGAGGCCCACTGTATCGCGGCGCGCGGCCAACGAACCGGGCCGGGGGCGCGCGCACAGGAACGGCACAACCGTTTGCTATGCTGACTCCCAGCGTACGTTCGGAATCAATCGGAAGAAGGAGCATCGTATTCCATGTGCGGTATCGCTGGTTTTGTCAATGACATGCCCATTGATGTCAAGTGCCCGGTTCTTAAGCGGATGACGGACATCATCGCACATCGCGGTCCGGACAGCGAGGGCAGTTATGTCGACGAGCACGTGGCCCTGGGCCATCGCCGTCTGAGCATCATCGACCTGGGCGGCAGCTCGCAGCCGATCTACAACGAGGACCGTACCCTCGTCATCACGTACAACGGCGAGATCTACAACTACCAGCCGCTGCGCGACGAGCTGCTGTCGCTGGGCCACACCTTCGCCACCGAGGGCGACACCGAGGTGATCCTGCACGGCTACGAGCAGTGGGGCGCGGATGTGCTCAAGCGTCTGCGCGGCATGTTCGCCTTCGTGATCTGGGATACGAAGACCCGCACCCTGTTCGGCGCCCGCGACCATTTCGGCATCAAGCCGTTCTACTACGCGCTGATGAACGGCACGTTCATGTACGCCTCGGAGATCAAGGCGCTGCTGCAGCACCCCGACTTCGTCAAGGAGCTCAACGAGGACGCGCTCAAGCCGTATATGACCTTCCAGTACCCGGCCATCCCCGAGACGTTCTTCAAGGGCGTGTTCAAGCTGCCCGAGGGCCACTATTTCACGTACCGCGACGGCGAGATGGACATCCGCCGGTACTACGACGAGACCTACACCGAGGGCGACATGGGCCTGAAGGAGCTCGTCGACACGATCGACCGCACCGTCTGCGACTCCGTCAAGGCCCACCAGATCGCCGACGTGGAGGTCGGCTCGTTCCTGTCCAGCGGCGTCGACTCGAGCTACGTGGCGGCCGTGGCCCGCCCCGAGCACACGTATTCGATTGGCTTCGGCAAGGGCACCTACAACGAGTCCCAGCAGGCGCAGGAGCTCGCGCAGATCATCAAGCTGAACAACACCTCCGAGGCGCTGGGTGGCGACGAGGCCTTCGAGAACTTCCCGCTCATCCAGTGGCATTTGGACGAACCGGACTCCAACCCGTCGTGCGTGCCGCTGTTCTTCCTGTCCGAGCTGGCCAGCCGCGACCTGCGCGTCGTGCTGAGCGGCGAGGGCGCCGACGAGCTGTTCGCCGGGTACATCGACTACGGCGTGCACACCCATTCCAAGGCCATCAAGGTGGTCACCCGGATGCTGACCCACCTGCCCCAAGGCATGCGCCACGCCATCGCGCGGTTCTGCAAGGGCAAGAGCTTCCATGGCGCGTGGCACCTGTACGCGAACCTCGCGCCGGCCGAGGAGAGCTTCATCGGCCAGGCCAAGGTGTTCGACGAGGACGAGGCCGTCAAGCTGCTGCAGCCGGAATTCCGCCAGGGGCCGTCCGTCGCCGGCATCGTCGGACGCATCTATCAGCGCGTGCGCGGCAAGGGCATGTCGGAGCTGAAGAAGAAGCAGTATCTGGACATGCACCAGTGGATGCCCGGCGACATCCTGCTCAAGGCCGACAAGCTGACGATGGCCCACTCGCTGGAGCTGCGCGTGCCGCTGCTGGACAAGGAGCTGATGGCCGTGGCCGAGCAGGTGCCGACCAAGTATCTGATCACCGACGAGAACACCAAGTTCGCGTTCCGCCAGGCCGCCGCCCGTCACCTGCCCAAGGAGTGGTACGACCGCGAGAAGCTGGGATTCCCCGTGCCGATCAAGGTCTGGCTGCGTCAGGAGAAGTACTACCGCCACGTCCGCTCGTTGTTCGAGCAGGGGTGGGTGGCCCGGTTCTTCGACCAGGACGCGCTGCTCAAGATGCTCGACGACAACTACGCCGGCGCGACCGATGACCGCCGCAAGATCTGGACCGTGTTCACGTTCCTGACCTGGTACGACGTGTACTTCAACCACGACGGCTCGAAGCCGGAGCTGGTCGATCTGACCGCCTGACACCGCATGGTCGCCGGGCCGCGATCGCGGGGATCGCGGCCCGGCGACACGCCCCGTCCGGGCATGTGGTACACTAACCAAGGCTTGAGAAATCAAGAAAGCGGGGAGACCCCACCTGGAAGCCTGCCGTGGTTTCGGGTTCAAGGCATCAGCCTGGCGGCGGAACGCCGTCCGCATGCGATGGCATCCATACGCCGTCGTTGAACCATGCGCATCGCCGAGCGCGATGACACCATGCCCTGATCCGATTCCGTGGGCGAGCCGAACGATGGGCCCCGTGAGGAATACCGAGGATTGGAGTCATCATCAGCGACGAACCACGCATTAACGACGAGATTCGCGTCTCCCAGGTGCGCCTGATCGGCCCGAACGGCGAGCAGGTGGGGGTCATCGCGACCTCCGTCGCACTGAACCTGGCCAAGGAAGCGAACCTCGATCTCGTCGAGGTGGCGCCCAACGCGAAGCCTCCGGTCGCCAAGCTCATCGATTACGGCAAGTTCAAGTACAACGAGAAGATCAAGGCCCGTGAGGCCCGCCGTAACCAGAACACGGCGGAGATCAAGGAGATCCGTTTCCGCCTGAAGATCGACGACCACGACTTTGAGGTCAAGAAAGGCCACGTCGTCCGCTTCCTGAACGGCGGCGACAAGGTCAAGGTCACCATCATGCTGCGTGGCCGCGAGCAGTCCCGCCCGATCGGCGGCGTCGAGATGCTGCAGCGTCTGGCCGCCGATGTGGAGGAGTACGGCAGCATCGAGTCCGCTCCGAAGCAGGAGGGGCGCAACATCATCATGACGTTGGCCCCGAAGGGCAAGAAGGTGCACACGCAGTCCGAGCAGCGTCGTCGCGGTGCGGAATCCCGCGCCGAACGCCAGGCCCGTCAGGCCGCCCGTCTGGCCGCCAAGCAGGAGGCCCAGGCCCAGGCCGCGGCGGAAACCAAGGCCGCGGTGAACGGGCACGACGCGCAACCGAAGACTTCCGCGAAGAACAACACAACCAAGGAGGGCAGCAATGCCGAAGATGAAAACTAATTCCGCCGCGTCCAAGCGCGTCCGCGTCACCGGCAAGGGCAAGCTGATGCATGTTGGCAGCGGCATGCGCCACAACCTGGAGCACAAGTCGGCCCGCAAGCGTCGTGCGTTGTCCGCCGACGAGGTCATGGCTCCGAACCAGGTCAAGAAGATGAAGAACCTGCTCGGTATGTGAGCCGCTTCGAGATCGAACAAGACGTCAACAGAAAGCTGAGGAATAGAATATGGCACGTGTCAAGCGCGCAGTGAACGCCCACAAGAAGCGTCGCGTCGTTCTCGAGAGGGCCTCGGGTTACCGCGGCCAGCGCTCCCGTCTGTACCGCAAGGCCAAGGAGCAGCTGCTGCACTCCTTTACCTACAACTACCGCGACCGCAAGGCTCGCAAGGGTGACTTCCGCAAGCTGTGGATCCAGCGCATCAACGCCGCGGTCCGCGCCGAGGGCATCACCTACAACCGCTTCATCCAGGGTCTGCGTCTGGCCGGCATCGAGCTCGACCGTCGCGCCCTCGCCGAGCTGGCCGTCTCCGATCCGGAGACCTTCAAGGCCATCGTCGCCGAGGCCAAGAACGCCCTGCCGGAGGATGTCAACGCCCCGGTCGAGGCCTGATTCCCCGCACGGTTCATTCGTGAATTGAGAACCCCGCCCTGCGCGGGGTTCTCTCGTATCGGAAGGAGCGCCGTGGAGTCGCGATTCACCTTGGTGTTCGACCAGTTCCTGGCCCATATCGGCATCGAACGGGGATTGGCGTCCTCGACGGTGGATGCCTACGCCTCCGACCTCAGGCGGTATGTCGAGTGGCTGGAGAGCCGCGGGGTGCGCACCCCGGAGGATATCGCGCGGCGCGATGTGGAGGAGTACGTCGCGGCCCTCGATGCCGCGGGGGAGAGCGCGCGCAGCAAGGCGCGCCGTCTGGCGAGCATCCATGCCTTCCATCGGTTCGCCCTGGCGCAGCACGCCGTATCCGACGATGTCTCCGCCGCGGTCAAGGCCCCCAAGGGGGCGTCGGTGCTGCCGGACGTGCTGACCGTGGACGAGGTGGCCCGCCTGCTTGACGCGGTGCCGCAGCCGGATCCGCATGCCCCGGATGGATACGGCCTCGAGAACGCCGTGCTGCTGCGCGACAAGGCGTTGCTCGAACTCATGTACGCCACCGGTGCGCGCGTCTCGGAGGCTGTGGGCGCCGACCTGGATGACGTGGACTTCGATGAACGGGTGATCCGGCTGACGGGCAAGGGTGCCAAGCAGCGGCTGGTGCCGGTGGGCCGCTACGCCTGCGAGGCGTTGCGCCGGTATCTGGATGCGGCCCGTCCGGTGCTTCAGCGGCGCCGGACCTCCGGGCAGCCGGAACTGCGGGCCCTATTCCTGAACAAACGCGGCCGCCGCCTGTCCCGCCAGTCGGTCTGGGAGGTGGTGCGGACCGCGGGGGAGCGGGCGCATATCGCCAAGCCGCTGCATCCGCATACGTTGCGGCACTCCTTCGCCACGCATCTGATCCAGGGCGGCGCCGACGTGCGCACGGTGCAGGAGCTGCTGGGGCACGCGTCGGTCACCACCACGCAGATCTACACCCATGTCAGCCCGGAGGCGTTGATCGAGACGTATCTGGCCTCCCATCCGCGCGCGCGATAGCCGATGTCCTGCCTGGGGTACCCGGATGCGTGCGGCGCGCGGCCGCGCCTGCACCCGTCGGCGAGTCGTTTCGCGATACGATAGCTATCGGGACGACTTCAGCCAGTGCCGCGCCGTCCGGCCGCGGCGGTAGGGAATGGAGACGGTATGGACGCGGCACGGTCACGGGGCGGCGGCGCGGGCCCGTGGCATGACGGGGATCCGGAGCGTCGGTTCCGTCAGGGCTGCTGCCGATCGGCGGCACCTATGCCGCGCCTGTGGTGGACGACGCGCCGACGTCCACCGGAACCGGTTCCGAAGGGCGCGTGAATGTTGATAAGGTGAGGGATATGCCTACGGATCTGCTTGGACGTGAATATGAGACGTTCCCCGCGCCCGAACCGCTGCACCAGCACGGGCCGGCGCGGGTCATCGCGATGTGCAACCAGAAGGGCGGCGTCGGCAAGACCACCAGCTCGATCAACATCGCGGGCGCATTGAGCCAGTACGGCCGTCGCGTGCTCATCGTGGACTTCGATCCGCAGGGTGCGGCCACGGTGGGTCTGGGCATCAACGCGAACGCCGTGGAGAACACGGTGTACACAGCGTTGTTCGATATGTCCGTGGACCCGCATGAGGTCATCCATCCCACCGATTTCGAGAACATCGACATCATGCCGGCCAACATCGACCTGTCCGCCGCCGAGGTGCAGCTGGTCACCGAGGTGGGGCGTGAGCAGGTGCTGGCCAGCGTGCTGCGCAAGGTGCGTGACGAGTACGATCTGATCATCATCGATTGCCAGCCGTCGCTGGGCCTGCTGACCGTGAACGCCCTGACCGCCGCCGACGGCGTGATCATCCCCGTGGCCGCCGAGTTCTTCGCGCTGCGTGGCGTGGCGTTGCTGATGCAGTCGATCGAGAAGGTGCAGTCGCGCATCAACCCGCGCCTGGAGGTGTACGGCGTGCTGGTCACCATGTTCACGCGCACGCTGCACTGCGAGGAGGTGCTGCAGCGCATCTACGAGGCGTTCCAGGGCAAGGTGTTCCATTCGGTCATCTCCCGGTCCATCAAGTTGCCGGATGCCACGGTGGCGGCCGCGCCGATCACCATCTACGCCCCCGGGCACAAGACGGCCAAGGAATACCGCGAAGTGGCCCGCGAACTGATCGCCAAGGGCATCGTGCCCTGACCGGCGGCATGGACATGGTGGAGTGGTCCGGGCTCCGATCGCGGCAGGAGGATGATCCTCCCGTCGATTCCGGATTCGCCGTCAGCCTGGACGTGTATTCCGGTCCGTTCGACGTGCTGTTGGGCATGATCGCCAATAATCGTCTGGAACTGACCGAGGTCTCCCTGTCCGCGATCACCGAGGAGTTCCTGGAGTATGTGCGGGGCATGGACGTGTCCCGCAACATGGAGGCGGCCAGTTCGTTCATCGACGTGGCCTCGGTGCTGGTGGAGGCCAAAAGCGCCGCGCTGCTGCCCGGGGATGAGGATGGCGGGCGTGACGAGCGCAGCATGGAGGCGCTGCGCGAGCGTGATCTGCTGTTCGCCAGGCTGCTGCAGTACCGCGCGTTCAAGCAGGCCGCCGACGATTTTCGCGCGCGCCTGGCGGCGAATGCCGGCCGCTATCCGCATCCGGCCGTCATGGATGCGGATGTGTCGGCGCTGCTGCCCGAATTGGTCTGGACGTTGACCGGCGAGGACCTGGCCCGGCTGGCCGCGCAGGCGATCGCCAACGCGCCGGCCGGCGAGGTGTCGGTGCATCAGCTGCACGTGCCGATGGTGGATCTGCGCGTCCAGTCCATGCTGGTGCGCGACCGGTTGCGCGCGTTGCCGCCGGATGGTTCGATGACCTTCGCCGAGCTGACGGCGGACGCGGCGAACACCATCGAGGTGGTGGCCCGGTTCCTGGCGGTGCTGGCCTTCTTCAAGCAAGGTGTGCTGCAGTTCAGGCAGGCCGGTCCCTATGAGACGTTGGAAGTACGGTGGGTCGCCGGCGCCGAGGAGGACGATACGGCGATCAGCGAGTGGGATTTCGCGTGACAAGCGGATATGGCGAGGAGGCATTGATGTCCGAGCATCATGAGGACCGGCGGATGGATGGGGGCATGCGCCCCGAATACGTCGATTTCGATGTCGATGGGTTTCCCGGCGGGCTTGCGGCGTGTCTGGAGGCGATGCTGATGGTGAGCGACCAGCCCCAGCAGCCCGCCGATCTGGCGCGCGTGCTGGCGGTCGACGAGCCGCAGGTGACGGCGGCGCTGGAGGCGCTGCGGCGTGAGTATGACGGCGATGCCGAATCCGGGCGCGCGCCGAGGGGATTCGAGTTGCGTCGCAGCGCCCGGGGATGGCAGTTCGCCAGCCGGGCGGTGTTCGAACCGGTGGTCTCGGCGTTCGTGACCGACGGGCAGACTGCGCGGCTGTCCCAGGCGGCGCTGGAGGCGCTGGCGATCATCGCGTACCGTCAGCCGGTCACGCGTGCGCAGATCGCGGCGATTCGCGGCGTCAACTCCGATGGCGTGGTCCGTGCGTTGATCGTGCGCGGGCTGGTGCGTGAGGAGGGCGTGGAGCCGGAGTCGCGCGCGGCGCTGCTGGTGACCTCGGCGCTGTTCCTGGAGAAGATGGGGTTGGCGTCCTTGGAACAGCTGCCGGAGCTGGCGCCGTTCCTTCCCGATTCGGTGGGGGAGGTTCTGGAGGGGTAGCGTCTCGTCTGCCGACACCCAGTTATAGTCATCGTGACTAAAAGTAGTATGCTCGTGCCTGTGACGAATGGATCGCAGACACGGGAGGCATGGGCATGGGCATCGGCAACGTGACGGAACGGCGGTTGCAACCGCCGCAGGTCGGCGTCACCGTCGTCATCCTGGCGTTGGCCCCCAGCCCGTCCGGAAGCCGGCTCTGGCTGCCGCTGGTCCGGCGCGTCCGCCAGCCGTTTCTGGGCCGCTGGGCGCTGCCCGGCGGCGGCCTGCGCGCCGACCAATCCCTGGAACAGTCGGCGTACCGCGCGCTGGCCGACACCACCGACCTGCATCCTCGGTATCTCGAGCAGCTGTATACCTTCGGAGATCCGGCGCGCTCGCAGGGCGGGCTGCCGATGGTGTCCATCGCGTACTGGGCGCTGGTGGGGCGGGAGGAGACGGCCGACTTCGCCGTTGAGCGGAACGTGCGGTGGTTCCCGGCGGACGCCCTGCCTGAACTCGCCTTCGACCACCGGAACATCATCGCATACGCCCTGCGCCGGCTGCGCACCCGCATCGACGAGCCGGCCGTCGTCACCAGGTTGGTGGGGGAGACCTTCACCCTCAACCAGTTGCATGACGTATACGAGGCGGTGGCCGGCGAACATATCGATCTGGCGAACTTCCGCCGCCGCATGCTCGCCACCGGACGTCTGGAGGAGACCGGCGAGCAGCGGCGGGAAGGCCGGCATCGTCCGGCCGCCGTCTACCGGTACGCCCCCGGCGAGCCGGATGGCGCATCGCCCTACGGCGTGGTGCAGCGGCGGTTGGCGTCGCTCAACCGGTCGCGGGAACGGCAGGGGGAGCAGCCGCCGGCCGACCGCGATGTGCTGATGCGGGAGGCCATGTCGCCACTGGAACGTCCCGCGGCGTGACCGCGGCGGAATCACGGGCCGCCGGAGGCCGAACCGTCGGCGGCCCGATTCATGGATTAAGGAGAGGAATATGACTGATACGACGGCGCAGGGCACGGCGCAGGCCGGCCGCGCATTGAGCAGGAACGAACGGTTGGACCGCCTGCCGTTCAACAAGGCGCACCGCAAACTGCTGGTGGCCTCGGGCATCGGCTGGGCGTTCGACGCGATGGATGTGGGGCTGGTCTCGTTCGTCGTGGCGGCCATCGCCGCCGACCCGCATTTCAACCTGAACGCCACCGAGAAATCCTGGGTGCTGTCGATCGGATTCGTCGGCATGGCCATCGGCGCGGCTTTGGGCGGCTACATCGCCGACCATGTCGGGCGCAAGACCGTGTTCACCGCCACGCTGGTGATCTTCGGCCTGGCGAACGCCGGCATGGCCTTCTCCTGGACGCTGATGGCCCTGCTGGTCGCACGGTTCGTCATCGGCCTGGGGCTGGGGGCCGAACTGCCGGTGGCCTCCACGCTGGTGTCGGAATTCTCGCCCACGCAGCATCGCGGTCGGATGACGGTGCTGCTGGAATCGTTCTGGGCCGTCGGCTGGATCATCGCGGCGGCCATCGGGGCGTTCGTCATCCCGAACACCGGCGACTGGGGATGGCGCTGGGCGCTGCTCATCGGCGCGCTGCCATTGCTGTACGCCATCGTGACCCGCGCCCACATCCCCGAATCGGTGCGTTTCCTGGAATCCAAGGGTCGTGAGGACGAGGCCGAGCAGGCGGTGCGCTACTTCGAGCAGGCCTCCGGGGTGGCCCCCGTCGCCAGCCCGAAGGCCGAGCCGCTGCCGGCCATCCGGACGCGCGAACTGTTCGGCCGCAGGTATATCGCCCGCACCGCCGCGATTTGGCTGACCTGGTTCTTCGTGAATTTCTCCTACTACGGCGCGTTCACCTGGATGCCGAGTCTGCTGGCCGACCAGTTCGGCTCACTGACCAGTTCGTTCGGCTATACGCTGATTATCTCGCTGGCGCAGCTGCCCGGCTACTTCCTCGCCGCCTGGCTGGTGGAGGTCTGGGGACGCCGCCGCACGCTGAGCGTGTTCCTGGCGGTGTCCGCCGTGGCCGCCTTCGCGTTCTCGCAGGCCGGCTCGGTGGCCGCGGTGATTGGCTTCGGCATGCTGCTGTCGGCCTCGAACCTGGGGGCGTGGGGCGTGCTGTATGCGGTGACGCCGGAGATCTATCCGACGCGTCTGCGCGGCGCGGCATCGGGCGCCGCGGCGGCGGTGGGCCGTGTGGCCGCGATCGTGGCGCCGCTGCTTGTGCCGTGGTTCCTGACGCTGTCCGGGGGCAACAAGACGGTGGCCTTCGTGATCTTCGCCGTCGCGTTCGTGCTGGGCTGCGTGTCGGCGCTGTGCCTGCCCGAACGCAAGGGTCTCGAACTGGAGGACTGACGCCGCCGAAAAAATAGTTTACGGTGTTCAGTATTCTGGGTGTAGTGTAGGGTGCGAACCTACCTGAGATTGGACACCGATAACAGAGGAGTCAACCGTGGTGCTGCAGATCAAGGACATCCACAAGCAGTACAAAACCGGCGATTTCGTGCAGAAGGCGCTGGACGGCGTCACGCTGAACCTGCGCGACAACGAGTTCGTGGCCATCCTCGGTCCTTCGGGATCGGGCAAGACCACGCTGCTCAACATCATCGGCGGTCTGGACCGGTATGATGCCGGCGACCTGGTCATCAACGGCACCTCGACCCGGCAGTATCGCGACCGCGATTGGGACTCCTACCGCAACCACACCATCGGCTTCGTCTTCCAGAGCTACAACCTCATCCCGCACCAGAGCATCCTGGCCAACGTGGAGCTGGCGCTGACCATCTCGGGCATCCCCAAGGCGCAGCGCCGGCAACGTGCCCGCCGTGCCCTGGCACAGGTGGGGCTGGGCGCCCATGTGCACAAGAAGCCGAACCAGCTGTCGGGCGGCCAGATGCAGCGCGTGGCCATCGCCCGCGCGCTGGTTAACGATCCGGACATCGTCCTGGCCGACGAACCGACCGGCGCGTTGGACTCCGACACCTCCGTGCAGATCATGGAACTGCTCAAGGAGGTGGCCCGGGACCGTCTGGTCGTCATGGTCACGCACAATCCGGAACTCGCCGACCAGTACGCCACGCGCATCGTCAACCTGCGCGACGGCCGCATCCTCGACGATTCGGACCCGTACGTCATCGACGAGACCGGATCGGCCCCGGCCGTGCACCGCACGATGGGCCGATCCTCGATGTCGTTCGGCACCGCGGTGGCCCTGAGCTTCAACAACCTCAAGACCAAGATGGCGCGCACCGTGCTCACCTCCTTCGCCGGCTCAATCGGCATCATCGGCATCGCGCTGATCCTGTCGGTGTCCACGGGCGTGAACAACTACATCACGGCCATCCAGCGGGACACGATGACCGCCTACCCGATCTCCATCGACGCCAAGAGCTGGGATCTGCAGTCCCTGTTGGAGCAGAGCGCGGCCAATGCGGACGGCGAGCGCACCGACGAACACGACCGTGACGCCGTGTACGCCGACGATTCCAGCTTCACGCAGGCCTCCACGCTGACCAGCAGCATCGCCGAGAACAACCTGACCGCGTTCAAGCGGTACCTGGACGATCCGGACAGCGAGATCCAGCAGTACGTGGGCGCCAACGGCATCCACTATTCCTACGACGTCAAGTTCTCGGTGGTCAGCCGAGATCCGGACGGCACCCTGGTCGACGCCGACGGCGTGGACTTCGGTGACGACACCGGCTCCATGTCCTCGATGATGGCCACGAAGAGCGGGTCGATGACCAGTATGTCGGACGTGACGGCCATGCAGATGTCGATGGTCACCGGCGACACCGATGAGAACGCCGCGCCCTCGGCCTTCGGTGAGATCATGCCCGGCGAAGGCGACGGCGAACTGATCAGCCCGGTGGTGACCGACAACTACAAGGTCGTCAGCGGCGCCTGGCCCGAGGCCCGGGACGAGGTGGTGCTGGTCGCCGACCAGAACAACGAGATCCCGCTGAGCACGCTGTACGAGCTGGGCCTGCTGCCGGCGTCCGACTACGACGACCTGATGAAGCGGCTGGACGACGGCGAGAAGATCGACGAGCAGACGATCCGCCTCGACTACGACCAGGTGCTGAACCAGCAGCTGTACCTGATCCCCGCGTGCGACCAGTATGTGCGCGGCGACGACGGACTGTACTCGTATGTCGGCGACGACGCCGAACGGATGGCGGAGCTGGTCGACAACGGCACGGCGATGCCGCTGAGGATCGTCGGCGTCGTACGCCCCGTGGAGGATGCCGACGCGGCGAACATCGACGGCTCGGTCGGATACACGCACGCGCTGACCGACTATCTGATCGACCACACGAACCAGAGCGCGGTGGTGGCCGACCAGCAGGCGGACCAGACCCGCAACGTGCTCAACGGCATGACGTTCTCGCCCTCGGACGACGCGACCAAGGTCGCGGACGCCCGCACCTACGTCGCCGGGCTCGGCGTGACGCAGAAGGCGCAGCTGGCGGCGGCGTTGGCGGCGCAGGCGGCCCAGGCCGGCATGACGATGGACACCACCGGCGCGGGCGCGTCCGCCGCCAGCGAGGAGATGCTCGCCCAGCAGCTTGACGCCTACCTGGCCACCGCCGGCGACGACGTCTTCATCCACATCTACGACGAGTACGTCTCCACCGGCGATTACGACGACAACCTCTCCGCCTTCGGCGTGATCAGCCGGGACGCCCCGAGCTCGATCCGGATCTACTGTGACAACTTCGAGGACAAGGACGGCGTCTCGGACGCCATCGACCAGTACAACGCCGACGCCTCCGAACAGGACAAGATCACCTACGTGGACTACGTGGGCGCGCTGATGAGCTCGGTGACCACCATCGTCAACGTCATCACCTACGTGCTGATCGCGTTCGTGGCGGTCTCCCTGGTCGTCTCCTCGATCATGATCGGCATCATCACCTACATCTCGGTGCTGGAGCGCACCAAGGAGATCG
>OLQE01001239.1_pt1 | contig 14815 bp, 19 predicted proteins | sample 1643161 | NCBI WGS metagenome assembly OLQE01 (sample SAMEA3136650, study PRJEB25190) | human gut metagenome | reverse complement strand
GCCCGCGAGCCCGCCGCCCGCGACCGCGGCCGCGCCGCCGGCCAACGCGGCCACCCCGAGGGTCTTCAACCCGCCGAGCACCGCCCGGCCGCCCATGATCGAGCCGAGGGCGCGCGCCGAGAACGGGTCGCCGATGCGCCACACGTTGACGCACAGGTAGCGGACCATCCACAGGTAGCCCAACGGGAGGAGGATGCTCGCCAGGCTCATCGACAGGACGGTGCCGGTCGTGTTGCCGTCGTTGTCCAAAAGTCCGAGCACGGCCATGCCCGCGTTGAAGAAGATGCAGCCGACGGCGGCGACCAGTCCGACGACGGTGACGCCCGCGCACATGCCGACCATGCGGCCGAACGCGTTCAACAACGCCCTGCGACCCTTGTCGGGGGCGAACGCGAGGACGAGCGCGCCCAGGCCGACGCCCGCGCAGGCGAGGAAGCAGGCGACGAACAGGCAGGCGATGCGCATCAGCCCGAGGATCACGCCCCAGATGACCAGGTTGACCAGGCCGGAGAGGGCGAACACGACCGCGGCGCCCACGTCGCCCATGCTCGCCGTGCCATGCTGCTGGTTCATGGTGACGATCGACCGGTCCACGTCGGCGACCGGATCGTCCCCGCCATTGGTCTGCGTGACAGCCGTCCATCCGCTGTCGGAGGCGACGTCGAACTTCTTGACGATGTTGTTGATCTTGTCGTTGAACCGGTCCTGGCTGATCTTCACGCTGCCGCCGGTCATGTCGGCGACCGTGTAGTCCCCGCCGCCATATCCGCCGGTGAGCGCGGCCTCGCATTCGTCGGTCGGCGTGCCGTTGTCCTCCAGGCCGCGATCGTTGCCGGTCAGCGCGTCGATCCACTGCCAGCCGCTGCGCACGTCGAGCGAGCCGTCCTCGTTCAGCTCGCACACGTCGAAGATTGTGGCGAGACGGTCAAGCTTCTTATCGGTCGTCTCCGCGGGCTGGTCGGCGCCGTCGTCCAGGTCCTTGATGCTGAGAAGGTTCGGCCACCAGGCCACGCCCAGCCACCCGTTCTCGTTCTTCTCGCTCAACAGTCCGCCGCTCGCGTCGTCGGTCAGGCTGAACATGGTCTGCGGGGAGGCGCTGGCCCGCGCCTCCAGGACACGGCAGAACACCTGGCTCGCGTTCTCGCCGGGACCGTACTGCTGACGGCTCCAGATGCGCAGTCCGGTCTCCTCCCACATGCGGTTCAGGCTGGTGAGCACCGGGTTGCCGGACGTGGCCAGACTGGAGCCGGACGCGTACTCCTGGTCCAGTTGCGCGGTGTAGCGTCGGCAGCTGAGCCGTGACACGTCGTCGGATTTGGATGCGAGGAACGCGTCGCTTTCCAGGACGCTGCCGTTGAGCAGCGAGTCTGCGATGCCGCCGCCCGCATTGCCGATGATGCCGCTCGCGGTCTGCACCATCCAGTACGGGGTGCCGGCGGCCGGCGTGTCCGGGTTGGCGGCGCTCGTCGCGCCCATGGTGACGAACAGGGTCAGGCCGACGATGAGCGCGCCCGCACGCCGGCATAATTCCCTGACGCCGCGGCCGCGCACGGCGGCCCACAGGCCGGCCATGATGGCGATGATCGCGGGGATGGTGAACACGATCCAGTCGCCGGTCAGCCCCGTGTACATGGCGCCCATGAATTCGTTCGCCATCGGCCCCAGCGTGCCGACCACGTCGACGCCGTTCGCGGCCTGCTGGAACCAGGCGGCGGTTGCCCACAGGTTGTTGCCCAGGCTGAGGAACGCGCCGGACAGGTTGGCGGGCACGGCCGCGAACCAGCTTTGCGGGTTGAAGATGCTCAGATCGTCGACGCGCGTGTTCAGCCCGCCGCTCACGTCCGCCCACCTGAGGACGGGCAGCAGGCTAAGCCCGTCGTCGCTCATGAGCAGTCCGCTCAGATCGCCGGCCGGGCCGGATCCCATGTCCCAGTCGGCGAGCGTTATCGTCTCCCCCCACATGGCGGGTCTCCTTTCCTTGGCTTCCCGTCAGATGCCGGGCGCCGCGTCCGGCCATACGGGATGGTCGTGCGCCTCGACCATGATCGCGCTGTTCGGGTCGAACGGCCCGTCCACGCCGGGCATGACGAAGCATCCGTGAAGGCTGCGCCTGGAGTCCAGGAGCCGGTCGAAGCGGCGACGGTTCACCTCGCCGCCCTCGCTGCGCCGCCTGGAGAACAGGCCGAGCGCGACGACGCCCATGACGGGCGCGAGCAGGAACATCCAGATGCCGCCGAACATCATGCGCAGCGGGAGCGCCATGACGGCGCCCGCGAACATGCCGGCGGCGAGGATGCCCAGGTCGCTGGTGCGGATCCAATGCCGGGAGCCGAGCTTCAACGAGTCGACCTGGCTGACCCGCTGCCCGCTGATCCCGGTCAGGTCGAACAGCATGCGCCCGTCTCCCGTGCTAGAAGCCGAAGATCGCGCCCGCGATGTCGAACGCGACCTGCACGACCGAGGCGAGCAATTGGACGACGAACGGGAGGATCTGGGCGGGCAGGATGAGGATGACGCCCAGGGTGATGAACATCACGCACCACATGGCCGTATGGTTGCCCTGCGCGCTCAACGCCTGGCCGATCGTGCTGGTCGGGGCGACGCGCCTCCAGATCAGCAGGCCCACGCAGATGCCGATGATGAGGCCTCCGGCGACGATGAGCAGCCTGGCGATGGTCGCGTTGGAGATGATCAGGTTGACGAACTCCGCGGTGCCCGAACGCGCGGGTTCGACGATCTGCGGGGCGGCGAGGATGATGCCCTGGCTCATGGCGGGCTCCTTTCCGATGGAAACATGCGCTTGTCGCACGCCCCTATGCGCCCGCCCGGCATAGCCGTCGCGCATGGCTAGACGACGGGAAGCGGATTGGACCCAACGGCAGGCGGAGAGGCGCGAGGAGGATGCGGACAAGCAGTTCGCGCGCCAGTTGCGCCGCAATCTCGGCAGCCCCGCGCGCACCCTGTTCATCGGACTGATCGCGCTCCTGCTGTGCGTCGACGTGTACTACCGGATGAACCCGGTCGCCCCGCATATCGACATACCCGAAGCGGACCTGAACCCGATCGGCAAGCAGGTCGCGTGGAGCACGGTCGAACAGTGGCTTGGGGACGGGCAGCTGGGCGGGGAGGCGCGCGTCGTCTCCTGGGACGGCGGGGACGCGGCGACCGTCGGCGACGGGCAGGACGCGGAGACCGCGATCGTGCACACGTTCGCCGTCAGCACCGACCTGGGATGGTGGCGGGTCGAGCAGACCGTACGCGCCGACGGGCTGACCCCGCTGGGGTCCCCGGCGGTCGAACCCATCCCGATGGACGAGGCCGCCACCCCCGATTCGACGCCCGCGTGGGACGGGGAGCTGGGCACGCTCCAGGCGACGGAGACGTTGGACCGTCTCGCGGACCAGTGGGCGCGCGCGCTCATGGGCGACGACGACGACGCGCTCACCGTGCTCATGAACGACGATCCGCGCGCCACGTACACGGCGCTCCACCTGGGCGACGTGGACTCCACAAGCGTGGAACGGCTCGCCTACCTGGACAAGGGGCGCGTGAACCGCAACAAGGGCACGTCCGACCGTGCGGCGATGCGCGTATCCGTCAGCCTGAAGCCGGTCGCGCAGGACGCGCAGGGAGCCCGGTTCACCTATGACCTGCTCGTCGCCGACCCGGATGGCACGCCGCGCGTGCTCGCCTGGGGCGCGCCCGGCACGGGCGACACGCTCGCCGAGCATGCGAACCGGAGCGGCATGCGCGAGGACTAGCCGGCGGGCAGGCTGACCCTGCGCGCCCCCAGTCTCATGGCGTCCCGCCACCGGCCCCACAGCAGCGGGTTCCACGGGCGTGGGGGCGTGTCCTCGTGCGGGCTGATCTCAAGCCCCCCGTCGGGGTTCATGATGACCAGCATGCCCGTCACCGGCCCGTTCAGCCGCGGATCGCGCGCCCGATCATGCTCGTCGCGCCATGCGCGCGCCCGTCCGGCCGCCCGTTCGAGCATCGCGGCGTCGAACCCGTGCGAGGAGAACACCTCGACCCCGTCCGCGCACGTCAGGGTCAGCGACTCGTCGTCGAAATCGCCCAGGTCACGGTCGTAGCCGGTCGAATGCGCGTACTCCAGCCTGTCCGCGCCGCGCCGCCATGCGCGGCGGACCGTGTTCGTCCATCCGGTGCCGTCCGCCGTCGAGGTCGGCAGGCCGGTCGGGCAGGGCGTCCAGCCGGCGCCTGGATCGGGCATCCGTTCGCCCGCGTTCAGGCCCGTATCCAGGTCCGCGTCGCCGCCCGCGGCCGGGTCCGCGTCGTACGTGCCGGCCACGCCTTTCGGCAGCCCCTTGGGCCGATGCCGTCGGCCGTTCGCATCCATCACCATGATCGCGTTCTCCTTCCTATCCGATGGGGCAGGCCGCGAGCGCGGCCCTGGTGGACTCCCGCTCCGTATCGGTCATCGACAGGTTGTACGCGTGCTTGACTGCGACGCGCGCGGTTGCGTACCCGCATGCGGCGTCCGGGTCGGCGGGGAGCCATATCGTCCCGTCCTCGTTCAGCCCGTCGCCCTTCGCCCGCGCCTGCCCGCCGTCGACGGCGAGCAGCACGTCCGGATCGTTCATGAACTCGCGTCGCCGCCCACCGTCCCACGTGGAGGCGCCGGACCGCCACGCGTCCTCCAGGGAGACGATGTGGTCGACCCATACGGCGCCGCTCGTGTCCGGCCCGTATTCGAACCGGACGTCGACGCCCGCGTACGGGTCGTGGAGGAGCCCGCCCGTGACCCGCCCGTCCTTCACCGTCGTGTCGGTCAGGTCGCGTTCGAGGATCAGGTCGCGCGTGGACCCGCCCCCGTCGCGCGCCGCCCAGTCGCCGAACGCGCTCTCCCTGTCGTAGGCGGGCGCCGCGGCGGCCGCATCCGTCGCGGGAATGGAGTCGAGGAGCGCGAGCGCGCCCGCCGCATCCAACGCGATCGCGGCATCCTCGTCCGCGCCGGCCGTCGTATCCGCGCCGTCGCCGGTCGCGGCGGATCCGTCCGCCCCCGCACCGGCGGCCGGATCCGCGTCCGGCGTTGCGATGGTCCCCGCGTCCGTGCCGCCCGTTGCGGCGGCGCGGCCGGCGATCAGCTCCCACCATTGCGCGGGCGTGCGCGCGTCCGGACTGGCCTCGACGGGCCCGCCCCTCAATGCGACCGCGTCCTCCAGGCTCGCCGACGGGTCGCCGACGCCCAGCAGGCCGCTGATCGTGCTCCACGCGGGCGTGGTCACCAGGACGACGAGCGCGCAGCCGGCCGCGACGCCCGCGCCGATCATGCCGAGGATCGAACGGACCGGCCCCTGATTGCGGGATGCCACGGGTCAGCCCTCCGGAAGGTAGAGGGGCGCCTGGATCTGCTCCAGCAGCCAGTTGATCCACGGGGTCAGGCCGCCCAGTCCGACGCCGAGCACGCCCAGGAACCCGGAGACCAGCAGCCAGGCGATCGCCGCGACGATCACCTTCGCGGCGACGCGCATCGCGGTCCGCTGCGCGTCGAACACGAATCCGACCAGGAACGCCACGACGATGATGAACAGGAGGATGCCGACCGAGCCGGGGGCGAGCGCGCTCGCCCAGAACGCGCGCCACCCGCTCGTGGAGATGTCAAGGATGCTCATGCGCCTAAGCTATGCGCGGGGACGCATGCCGTCGGCATAGCCGCCGCGCATGGTACGGGACGCTCACGGCCGGCAGCACCGGCCCAAGGGACTGCCCCGGGGCGTGGCGGGCACCTACGATGGAACCGCCCGCACCCCGGGCGACGACGATTTGGAGACGGATTATGGCATACGATTCGATCACGCTTGGCCCGACGATCGTCAGGGCCATCAGGACGAAGGCGGCGGCACTGCGCGGACGCTTCCACGGGCCGGACGATCTGAGCGAGACGGATCTGATCGAGGGCATGACGCTGACCGCGAAGCGATTGACCGCGGAGGGCAAAGCAGAACCGGAGATCCTGGACGTCATCTCGCGGGAGATTCCCGGCAGCGTGTATCAGGCCCTCATGTTCTACTGACCGTCGACGGAAGGAAGGCGTCCGCCACGGCGGTCGGCGCGGCCCGCATGGACGATGCGGGCGACATCCATGCGGAGAACCGGCTGTTCTTCCGCCTGGACCGGACGCGCGGGAACGCGATCCTGTTCCGCGACCGGATCGCCGCATTGGCCGGATCGAACAGGATGGCCGCCGCAGTGGACGTGCACCCCGCGGACGACTACGAGCATATGGACCTGTATCTGACCGACGACGGGCGCGCCGGGTTCGCCATCGAGGACGGCGACGAACTGGTCAGCGTGTTCTCCTACCGGGGCGAGCACGCGGGCGACGCGATCGTGGCGAAGGCCGTCGAAATGGGCGCACGCCGCCTCGACTGCTACGACATCAACGGGAAACTGCCGGACCTGTACGGCGCTCACGGCTTCCGGCCGGTCGCCCGCGTGAAATGGGACGACGGGTACGCGCCCGCCGGCTGGAATACGCGGATCATGGGCCGGCCGGACGTGGTCGCCATGGCCGTCACCGATACTCCCCCGCAACAGGTTCCGTACACGGATTACGACACCGCCCTGATGTTGGCCAAGGACGCATGCGCGCGAACGTGAACGATATGAGACGACACTGTGACGCGTGCGGCATCGCTTTGAACGACAACCCGTACGCCCTGCTACGCGACCCGGCGTTGAACGGAGCATGCTGCGAGGGATGCGCGCGACTCGGAGACGAAGGCACGCTCCTGTGCGACGGCTGCCTGAAGGCGGTCGGATACGCGAACCTGTGGGCCGGCGTATTCGGCTGGCCGTACGATCTGACCTGGCACCTGGACGACATGTGCGCGCAACGCCTCTGGGACGCGCGGTGGATGCCCGACCGGATGACCGTCGCCGAAGCGGAATGCTGGAACGAGTACGAGCGGCGACGCGACCGTACGCTCGTCAACCGGGACGAATGGGATCCGCGCGCATTCCATCTCCGCGACCCGAACACCGATCCGCAGCTGGCCCGGGCCATGGCCGAAAGCCTCGGACTGGACTACGATCGACGGACCATGCTCCGCTTCCGCAGACACCGCGGCATCCGTTGGGATGAGACGGATACGGTCGAAGCATGCCGTCTGCTCGGGGACGCATGAAATCAGGCATGAACACCAATGCCGAACAGATTTACGCCGTCATCAGCGGTTATAACAGGTTCCACGTGCTGTTGACCATGCCGGGCGGCACGTATCGCACGATCTTGACTTCCTCTCCCGCCTGAAGGCGGGAGATTCCCGGTCTCGCGGCTCGGGGTTTCTGTTCATCGGGCGTAACCGGAAGGAGGCTACTCTTGCGAGGCTACCGTTTTGGTTCTGCCGTCTTTGCAGACGCTGACCGCAAGCCCTGCGGCGAGGATGTTTTCGGCTGCGTTGCCGTCACGGTCGTGGCGGGTGTCGCAGGCGGGGCACGTCCATGCCCTTACGTCGAGGTTGCCCCGGCCTTTCGGCCCGGTCTTGGCTCCGCAGTGGGAGCAGATTTGCGTGCTGGGATAGTACCGGTCGATGATGATGAGCCGTCGCCCGTACCATTCGGCCTTGTATTCCAGCATTCTCCGGAACTCCGACCAGCCGGCGTCCATGATGCTGCGGTTCAGCCCGGTCTTCGCGGACTGCCCGTTGGGCAGCCAGCGGTTCGGATTGTCCGGATCGGGTTTCGGCTCGCACCGTTTCGTCAGGTTCCCCACCGCAATGTCCTCGATGACCACCGTTTGGTTTTCACGGATGAGTCTCGTGGACAGCTTGTGCAGGAAGTCGCGGCGCATATCCGCGATTCTGGCGTGGGTGCGCGCCACCTTGAGGGCGGCTTTCCGATGGTTGCTGCTGCCTTTGGTCTTGCGGCTCAACGCCCGCTGCTCGCGTTCGAGCTTTTCGGCGAGACGCCGGTAGTGGCGTGGGTTGCCGATGGTCTCGCCGTCGCTGGTGACGGCGAAGTCCTTCACCCCCAGGTCGATGCCGACCGCGCGCGTGTTCTTGGGGAGCGTGTCGATGCGCTCCTCCACGAGGATGCTGACATGCCAGCGTCCCGCCGCGTCAAGGCTGACCGTGACCGTGGACGGGACGGCCTTCCTCGGGAGGGTGCGAGACCATCGGATAGGCAGCGGGTCATGCATCTTGGCGAGCGTGAGTTCACGACGTTCCGCATCCCATCTGAACGCGCTGCGCGTGAACTCGGCGCTCCCGCCGTGCGATTTCCTTTTGAACGTCGGATAGTCGCCGGTCTGCCTGAAGAAGTGCGAGAACGCCGCTTGCAGGTGGCGCAGCGTCTGCTGCAACGGCACGCAGGACACCTCGTTCAGGTACGAGTATTCGCCGGTCTTCTTCCATGCGGTCAGCATGGCGCTGGTCTGCACGTAGGTGACGTTGCGCCGTTCGCTCGTCCATGCCCTGCTGCGCGCGTCCAACGCCAGATTGTAGACCTTGCGGCAGCAGCCGACCGTGCGCCGGAGCAAGCTCTCCTGTTCCGGCGTCGGATAGAAGCGGAACCGATACGCCCGCTTGAACAACCTGCCGTTGGACATGCCTCACATTATACCAATACAAACTGTGAAAGAAGGGAGGTTCGTTTCCTCCCCGGCCTAAACGCCGGGGTCTCCACGAACCAAAAAACGATGACGGGAACGCATGGGATGCGCGACCGGATAAACGCGAGGGAAGGAAAACCGGATCATGGAACGCATCAGCACGCTCATCCCCTACACGCAGCCCGATTGGACGCCGTCGAAGCGTCTCGGCGCATTGGATACGACCGCCAGCCCGCATGCGATAGCCGCCAAGCTCGGCCGCTACCTGTTGTCCGATGCGACACCGGAAACATTGCCGCGAATCGACACGCTTATCGCCGAAACCGTGTACGGGCTCACGCTCGAACCCTACGAGGACACGGGCAGCGTGTTGGAGGCCCGCATCCTTGAGGATGCGCGGGATGCTCGCGTCTACCGTGCCGGCGACGGGCGCATGGTATTGAGCGGCGAACGTCTGCCCCGCAAATACTTGGGCGACCACACGTGGCAGTGGACCCGCTCCTCGCATCGAGGCGTCGAAACAGCCCACGTCACCGGATTCCGCCCCGCGACCGCGGTCGGCGCGCTCGACATTCTCGGCGCGGACAACACGGATACGATCCGCATCATCCTCCGCGAGAGGCCGCGCACGCTCACCCTCACCCGGCTGACCGCGTTCGCCATGCTCGCCGAAGCCCGCTGGGAGGGCGAGATCAAACGCGAGGCGAACCGCGAATACGCGAAACGGCACGCGGCCGGCGTGTTCTCCGACAAGAAGCGGTGCGACGCCAAACACCGGCACGCCGCGGAGACCAGCATGTTCGGCCGTACGTTCCGCCACGTGGAAATCGACGACGACATCGATCTGGACCTGTTCGCCCGCCTCGACGACGAGTATCGGACGCGACGCGGCGACGGGGAGCTTCCCTCGATCAGCGACGGGAACGCGTTCCGCTTCCGCAAGACCGGCCGCCACAAGGCCATCGGCGTATACTCGCCGCACGAGCATGCGATCGCGGTCGACCCGCGCGCCCCGCGCAGCCTCATCCACGAGTTCGCGCACGCCTACGACTTCGAACACGGGCAGATCTCCTGCACGCCACGCTTCCAACCGATCCTCGACATGTTCGAAGCCGGTTTCGACCGGACGAACCAGACCGAAACCCGCATCCGATACGCGCTCACCCCCACCGAAGTGTTCGCCCGCGGCTGGGAGATCCACATGCTGCACACCGGCAAAGGCGGCAGCTTCGTCGGCGTGGAGGCCGACTACAAGAACGATCCCCTGTACAGGCCGCTGCTGGACATGGAAGGATTGGACGAACTGTACGCCACGTTCGAACGATAGGAGGACGGCATCCCGCCCCGTCGAGAAATGAAGGGGAAGAGGAGGGCGGGACGTCATCCTTCGGCGCGCCCCGCGGTTGGACGGAACGGGCCATCGCCCATCATAACCCGTTGCGGGACGCATGGGAGATGCGACCGCGCCAAGCAAAGGAGCCGAACCCTCATGCGAACCGCACGCCACACCCCGCGAACGGCAAACCACCCCATAGTGGAACCGGATGCGCGACTGCGCCTCTACCGCAACAGGATGGGCGAAACCTACCTGCTCGGCCCCAACGGACTATCCGCGTGGGTGCACGGGCTCGACGCCCCGGGCCGGCCCGCACACCGCCTGCCCGCCGGACTCTACCGGAACGCGGAGCAGTACAACGACATCTGGGCCTGCCACTCGGGACGGCTCCGCCACCTGACCCTCACGCCCGCCATGCCCATCGACGCGTACGGGCCATGGCGGCCCATCCGCCTGTAACCATGCCCCTCACACCCGTGGCGCATACATAGGGATGAAACGACACCACGAGGCAAGGAGCATACGGCATGAGCGTCGACAGGAACGGACGATCCCACAAACCCAAGGGCCTGCCCAAAGGCGTGGCCGGCACCTACGACCGCGTCGGTCGGACGAAAGGCGACGACGACCTTCAGACGGACGGATGGCGGACCACGCCCACGATCCCCCGGCTCGACCATCACGAGATGCGCCGCGACGGCACGCACGTCGAATGGTCCCGCGGGCCGACCCCCATCGGATTCGCCGACGACTGCCGGATCATCGGCAGGCTCACCGGCCTGCACGTGCACGCCAGCCTGAACAGCGGGCTCCTGGAGATCGGCGACACGAACGACACGCACTGGACGTACGATCCGCACACGCACGTCATGATCCACCGCAACGACGGCCGGTACGGCATCGACACCACACACGACATCCGGGAGGCCGCCCGGCTCATGCGCCTGGACGAGAACGGCCGGTACGCGCTGGAACGCGTCACCCGCACGCTCGCACGATAGATAAGGAGAACCGACGATGGTCATCGACAACAGGGGCATGAGCCACAAGCCCAAAGGACTCCCCCGCCATGTGGCCGGCACCTACGAGGGGCTCGCTGCCGCCATGCGCGACGACGACCTCGATGCGGGAACCCCCGACCCGTCATGGTCGACGCTCCCGCCCCGGCCGGGCAGCGACAGGCGCACCAGCATCTCCACAGCGGGCGTCATCCTCCACCGGGCGGGCGACGACCCGGCCCCGATCATGAGCGCGGCCGACGAACTTCATGCGGCCACGGGCCTGACCGTCGACGTCAACATGACTCGCCCGCACGGGATCATCACGCTCACCGACGGGCGGGACACGTGGACCATCGGCCGGCAGGGGCGCGTCCTCACCCGCCGGCACGGCCAGGACGAACGCCACGTCCGCGACTACGCGGCCGGTCGCACCATCGACGACGACGCGACCGGGTGGAGCGTCGACACGGACCCGAACCTGACGCGCATGCTCCGGGACATGCCCGCCGCCTGGCGGCCATCCGTCACACGGCTCATCCGCACGGTCGAGGAGGGATGACGATGAGCGTCGACAGGAACGGCATGAGCCACAAACCCAAGGGACTTCCCGCACGCGTGGCCGGCACCTACGACACGGGCCGACGGGCCGCGGGCGACGACGATCTCATCGACACGCGCACGATCGCCGCCAACCTGCTCACAGACCCGGACATCCACGACATCGGCTCCCTGAGCGACCTGACCGGCCGCATGCGCGCCGCCCGCCCCGGCGACAGCGACGACCGTCCGCTCGCCCACGCGTGGATCACGTTCGACCCGACAACGGAGAACGGCGGCGACGAGGAACGCGCCGCGATCATCATGCGCGGCATACGCCGCCCGCTCCACCTGGACGATCCGGACGGCACGATCAGACGGCTCCTCTGCCTGCGCATCCGCCACACCGCGCTCGACCCGTTGCGCGAGATCCGCCGGCTCGGATTGAAGGAGTACGACACCATCGACCCCGACACGGCCGACGACCCGTACGGGAACATGAGCAACGATCCGGACGCCATCGCACGCGAACGCGAACGGCAACGGGAGGAGGACCGGCGGCTCATGGAACGCGACCGGCAGGCGCGCGCGAAGGCCAAGGCCACGCGCGAACGCCACACGCATGACGAATACGGTTCCATGGCCGACGATTATGATCGGTTCACCCGCGAGTACGCCGATTATTGGCAAGCGTTGGGCCAGGGCGCCGGCCTGACCGGCGACGCGCCCCTGGCGGGCCGCATGGCCATGGCGCGCATCGCCCTCCGCATGCACGACCGGTACGATCCGCGCCGGGCGGCCGCCTACCGGCGCACCCCCGCGTTCAAACGCCTGGAGAAGCAACTCCTCGACGGACGCAAACCCACCGTCGCATACCAGCGCATCCGCGAGACCGTCACCGACGACGACCAGTACCGGCAGCTCATGCACGCGCTCGACCGGCGACCCGACATGTGGACGGAACCCGAACGCAGGACGCCCCGCCCCATCTACGGATTCGGCCGGGGAGGCCAGGCGCTCGCCCTCCGCTACCTGATCGAACACCGCGGCGTCGACGGCGCATGCGACATCCTCCTCAACACCGAACACCAGCCGCCCAACCCATACGGCATCAACCGGATCGAGGACCTCCTCGATCCCGGGGACGCGGAACGGTAGGAGCATCACACGGTCGGACGCATGCCCTCCCGTCGTACGCCCGACCGTCGGACGTACGACGGGAAGGAGAACCACATGAGGCGAACATTCGACGAAAAACGGGTGGAGGCGGCGTTCGACAGCGCGATGCGACAGGCCGAACACTACATGGACGACGCGGAGCGCACCGCGTTCCGCCTGGGCGCCGCATGGGTCGCCGACCGGCTCCTCGACAATGAAGACAAGCCCGCCGGCCGGCTGACCGTCACCGGCGTCGACGCGACCATCGACGAAGACGGGCCGCGCATCCGAATCGAATCCAAGGCGATGATCATCAGCATCGGCGCGGACGAATTGGAAACGCTCCTCACCCATACGGGCGCCGACACGCTCAACGGGCTCGTCGGCCGCACGATCCGCGTCCGCAATGGCGCGAACAACCAGGTCGACATCCTCGACGACCGGGACAAGCCCGTGCGCGCCCGACTGGAACGGGACCTCGACCCGTGGACGCTCGAACCGGACCCGCCCCGAGACCGGATCGGACCGCACACGACCCGGATCCGCTCGCAGCGGCATGACGACCCGTGGGCGCACCCGCTCCCCGGCGGGGACGCATGACGGCGGCGACACGGCGAAGGAGACCATCATGCAGGACGTGACCGTCACCGACCGGGGCAACACGACGCTCCTCGTCAGCCCCTACAACAAGGACATACCCGCCGAGGCGAAACGCATCGGCGGAAGATGGAACCCGACCCTGCGCGCATGGGAGTTCGACATCCGCGACCATGACAAGGTCGAACAGCTGGCCGCACGCTTCTACGGGTACACGCCCGCCGACACGGGCGAGACCGTCACCATCCGCGTCAACGCGTACGACTACGTGCCCGACGACTACCGTGAATACGACAAGATCATCGTCGCCGGACGCATCGTCGCCACCCGACCCAGCCGCGACAGCGACGTGCGGCTCGCCCGCAACGTCGTCCTCCACTCCGGAGCGTTCGCCGGACGCGGCGGCAGCCGCAACAGCCCGTGCATCATCGGCGACAACGGCGACCAACCCGACCCCGTGTTGGAAATCCGCGACCTGCCCGCCGGCGCACTCACCCTCCTCGACAAGGAGCGCAAGCCCTACGAGCTGGTCGACGGCGATCCCAGGCGGGCGCTCCGCGAGGAACGCGAACGGCTCACCCGACGCCTTGCGGAGATCGACCGGCTGCTCGCCGCATAACCCGCCGGCATGAGCATCGACAGGAACGGACGATCCCACAAACCCAAAGGCCTCCCCCAACACGAGGCCGGCACCTACGAACGCGCACACACGGCCATGCGCGACGACGACCTGCAGGCCGACCCGACCCCCACCCCCGAACGCGTCCGACTCCTTGAACAGACCGCCCACGCCTCCCACCGGCTCGACATCGACGCGCACGACCTGCATCCCGTCCGCGTCGACACGGACCCGGACGGACAACGCCCGCTCACTTTCGCCACGCCGACCGGCGGACACGTGAGCGTCGAACCCGACACGCCCCCGTCCGACCGGAGGACACGCGTCGCCCCGACGAACAGCGACGACCCGTGGGCCGTCGACCCGCATACGCCCATCGACCCCGACATGTTCGACACGCAGCCGGCCGCCCGCAAACCCGACCGACGCACACACCATGCGACCGTCATACCCGAGGACGCGCCCACATGGGACGGGCCCGACATCACCATCCGCACGATCGCCGAATACGCGCCCATCCACATCGACCCCGACGACATCCAACCCGACACGATCGGCATCGACAGGGAGCACGCGAGCGTCGTCATCCTCGACCGCGGCGACAACCTCAAACACCATCGCATCACCATGCCCACACCCCCGGGCATGCGGCCGGGCGACCGGCTCGCCTGGGACGGGCAACACTGGCGCATCCTCAAACGCGGCCCCCAACCCCGACCCGCACGCGAACCACGGGAGCAGCCGACCGCCGACGGCCGGGCCGCAGTCACGTCCCGCCCCACATCCGGCCGGCGGACGCCCACGCGCCCCGCCGACCAACGCCGCACGCGACGCGCCGCCGACCATGATCCGAACACCATCCGCCGCAGACGACTCGCCAACGCCACCCTCATACTCCTCCGCGGCCTGGCCGCCGCCATCCGCCGCGGACTGCGCGGGCGCTAGCCCACGCCGCCGGGGTGCACGGACCTCCGCCCCCAGTCCCCCGAACCCCC
>OLQE01001238.1_pt1 | contig 14835 bp, 10 predicted proteins | sample 1643161 | NCBI WGS metagenome assembly OLQE01 (sample SAMEA3136650, study PRJEB25190) | human gut metagenome | reverse complement strand
CAATACCATTTGCTTCTCTGCCTTTTCAGTGTCTGCAGCGCTTCATAGGTCGCCGTCGACAACTGATCCAGGCGTCGCTCATCGGCGTGGATGTGCCAGCACATCAGGAAATTCTTCAGATTCTCTCCCGCATGCTGCCCCAGAGGGTAGTCATTGCTGACTGGTGTCGAGCCATATGATGCCGCGACTTGGCAGAGGTCGTCTTCGTCAAGGATCCCGACATCCAACGCGGCGAACACCGCGCGTAGGAGTCGTTCGCCTTCCTCGTCGATGAAGACGTATGCGCCGTCCGATAGTTTCACTCGCCAGATGTCGAACAGTTGCAGCACATCGGTTTTGCCCGGCACGTTGAGCGCGATGAGGCTATACGCCACGTCGGCGCCATGCGCGAGGCTATGCGCCCAGCCTTTGCCATCCACATAGCCGCGCAGATCGTTCTCGCGGGTCACGTAATCCCGGTAGGCATTCCAGACTTGTTGAAGTGTCTGGGTTGACATGTGGTGTGCTGCTCGTGTTCCCAGGATGGCATCAACGATCAGCAGGCTGAAGCTGCGGCAGAATACGTCATCGCTTTCAGCTGGGCCGATGCCTCGAAAGAGATACCGGTCCGAAATGAGCTCGTCCAATACCCATTCCAAGTCGTTGCGCTGGAAGTTTCCCATTTCTAGCACATCGCATAGGGACACGTACACCAGACTATCGCGAAGCTCGCCGTCCGTTGAGGCAATCCATGGCAGCAACCGTCGCACTGTGGCCATGGTCCATGCTGTTCGGTCGTGCTTGTTGTGGACGCGGTCGCATAGTGTGCGAATCTCGGTTTCCGTGTCCGTATGCTCGCTCGTTTTGCTTTCCATGTTCGTGCAGCCTCCCGGTCGTTGCCGCCTCCGATTGTAAGAGGTTGTGGAAAACTTTGTTCTGGGGTGATCGGACTTCGATGGCGTAAAGGGTGGTTCGCGCTATCTCGCGTTACGCAATCAGGAAGGTTGAAAAACCGGGCCTGCGCATGCGAATCCCCGAGGTAGTGCGAACCCCATCCACAGATCGATTCAGTCGTCCACCCATTCGAGGATGTCACCGGGCTGGCAGTCGAGCGTGCGGCAGATCGCATCGAGGGTGGAGAAACGGATGGCTTTGGCGCGGCCGTTCTTGAGCACGGCCACGTTGGCCGGCGTGATGCCGACGGCTTGGGCGAAGTCGCCGACACTCATTTTCCGCTGGGCGAGTAGAAGATCGATGTTCACGCGGATTGCCATCAGATCACCGCCTCCAGTTCCTCGCGTTGCGCCGTGGCGGCGGCGAGCAGTCCGCGCATCACGATCATCAGCAGGGTCAGCGCCATGCCGACGATGGCGAGTATGGTCAACGCGATCACCAGGATGGGTGGGCCGAGGGAGGCGATGAGATTATGAACCAGCAGACCGATGGCCAGCGCGGTGTCGAAGCCGATGCATCCGATGATGAGTCCGACCCAGCGGAACGCCGCATCGGAAAACACCGAAGATGACGCCGCCAGCGACAACAGTCGCCAGATCGCGATGAGGGCGATGTCGAATCCGATCATCAGCAGCTCGCAGACGATGAGATACGGTATCCGCAGATAGGCGAATTCCGGTGCATTCGCCGCAAAGTCCGCCGATATGGCGGGCAGAAGCCAGATCTGGATGGCCGCTGCGATGGCCAGCAGCAGCGCCATCAGCGCTTTGAGCGTCCGGATGGCGGTCGGGTGCGTCTGGGGCGTCGATGTCATAGCTGTTCCTTTCGAAGATGGTGGTGATGTCCGTCTGCCCTCAGTATATATCGATATTCGATAGATAACTACCGAATATCGATAGATTTGGTGAAGACGGATGTTGACTAATCGCAGCAATGCTTCGGTGCAACAGTCTGTTGCCAGTGGCGTGTGGGATGATGCGTTTTCCTTACGATGGAGCTGAAACGAAGCTTGCGAGGAAAGGAACCGGTCATGGCCATCAAGGATGTGCTGCCACGCCTGCGTCGGGAGCGTGGGCTGACCCAGGAGGAGCTGGCCAAGCGCCTGTACATCACCCGTCAGGCGGTGAGTAGATGGGAGCGCGGCGAGACGAGTCCGGGCATCGATATGACCAAGCTGATTGCCCGTGAGCTGGATGTGCCGATCGTGGAACTGCTGGAGATGCCCGAACAATATTGTCAGAGCTGCGGCATGATGTTCACCGGGCCGGACCAGCGCGGACACGAGGCCGATGGTGCCGAGACGGCGGAATACTGCCGTTGGTGCTATGACGATGGCGCGTACACCTACGAAACCACAATGGATGAGATGATCGAGGATTGCGCCCCGCGCATGGCCGAGTACATGGGGTGGAGCGTGGATGAGAGCGCCTCGCTGCTGGGCGCGGTGCTGCCGACTTTGAAGCGCTGGCGTGAGCCTGCGGCGTAAGTTTTCGGGTGTGGTGCTGTCGGGCGGTTCGCACTACTTCGGGGTTCGGGAACGGAAAGGTCAGAAATCAAGGCAGTGGATTCAGAACTTCGAGGTAGTGCGAACCCGCCCTTTATACCAGCCGTGGCCGTTGCAGCAGACTGGCCATATACACAGGCAGATACAGGATCTTGCCATCACGCTCCACGTTGGTTTCTGCGAGAACGTATGCGCTGTCGATGGCGTATCCGGGAGTATTGAGAGCCTTGTCCAAGGCTGCATGAGAATGGAACCTGCTGCCGGATTTGATTTCCAATACCAGCACTTTGCCTGCCGCGTCTTCAATGAGGAAATCCAGCTCCCCCATAGACTTGCTGGTGAAATAGTATGGCGTGAACCCATGGGCGGTCAGCTCCTGTGCGATTACATTCTCATAGACTCCGCCATAATTCATGCGTCCTTCTGCGCCAAGACCGTCGAGTATGCCGAGGGTTGACTGTTTGTCGTATGTACTTGTCAGTAGACCTACGTCGGAATAGAACAATTTGAGCAGCTTGCGTCTTTTGGAAGCAAGCAGCGGGCTTCGCGGCTCTTCGACGTTGTATACGGGCAGAGCAACGTTTGCCCGTGACAACCAGAGGAATTCGTCTTCGATCTGGCTGAAGCGTTTTACATCAGAAATATCTCCGATTTTGAATCGTCTAGTCGAGTTGTTGAGCTCGCTGGGAATCAGTTGATAAATCTCCTGAATGACGAGTCTGCGATCTTTAGGTGCGTACTGCGTGATATCCCGATTGTAAAAACGTCGGATGTCGGATTGTATGCGACGTACATTGTCGATGGTCCTGTCTCGGATGAAGGCGCTGACCGCATCCGGCATGCCTCCGGTGAGTAGGTATCTATGGAATAGCCCGGACATGCGCTCGTGCAAGTAGTCGGGGACGGGTTGCTCTTCCTGAAGGGAGTCGCGCAGTACATCGAACGCTTGTTCCGTGAGACCCATACTCCAACAGAACTCCTCGAAATCCATGGGGAACATGAGTAGTTCGGTCATGTAGCCAACCGGGTATGAACGTATGTTCTCCAATTCAACACCAAGCAGGGAGCCGGAAAGCACATAGTCATACGTGCCTTGGTCCACCAGTGCTTTGATGAAGGTGATGATGTTCGGACAGTGCTGGATTTCGTCAATGAAGATCAATGTCTTCCCCGGAATCAGGGGACCGTGCGCGGCGATGGAGATGCGGAGCAGAAGGTCTTCGGGGTTCCGCGCGGATAGGAACGATTCTCTCGTTGCGTTATCGAGCGCCAGATTGAATTCAATAAGCTGTTCGTATTCCGTTCGTCCGAACTCGCGGACAATATACGTCTTGCCTACCTGACGGGCTCCGGTCACAAAAAGTGCCTGCCTCGTCTTGCCTGATTTCCAGGCGAGTAACTCATCGTATGCTTTTCGTTTCATGTGTCCCACCCTTCATGCTGCAAAAAGATACATTTCATTTTAGCTTGTTTCTGCACAAAGTCGAATTCTGATTCGGCTCAATTCTGCACAAAGTTGTATTCTAGATAGCCTGTTTTGCGCACAAAGTCGAATTCTGGCCGCTTTGGGGAAGCGATACTACGTGACTGTGGACGGTGCTGCTGGTCGTGGCGCGTGCCAGAATCGCGTACTCAGGGAATGTTTGAAAGGATTCGCGGGAATCGATTTTCTGAGGAGCTAATTTACCGCTGAAGACGCATGTACAGCAGCGGGTAGGGGCCACCCTCTTCATCCTGCTCGGTGCGCCGGTATGTGACGAATCCCATGTGCTGGTAGAACTCGATCGCCTGCGGGTTCTGCTCATTCGCAGTGAGTTCGCTGACGTTGTGATGGGCGATGCCGTGTTCGAGCAGCTGCTTGCCGACGCCGTGTTCACGATGATCGGGATCGACGAACAGCATTTCGAGCCGTCCGTCGGCGACTCCCATGAACGCAAGGGGCGTCTGCTCCGAGCTGTCGCTGTCGGGGCGCATGACGGCCAATTCCGGTACTTCGGCGATGGCTTGCGGCACGTATTGCTTGATGCGGTTGATCTCATCATCGGTCAGAAACGTATGCGTCGCGCGAACCGACCGCTCCCACACCGCGACCAAGGCGCTGACGAGAGCGGTGTCGCGATGTTCCGTATCCTGCAGAATCATGACGACCTCCTGCGCTCGCTGATGTGCCGTGCTGACATCATATCGTGAATCGGCATGATTGTGATGCCGAGGCGCGATGTCCCAGCAAGGTAGCGGAGATTTCTCGAGGGAGTTGGTTTCCGGAGTCGATTGTGCATGAAGCTGTGGTGCGGAACGACTCGGCATGCGCTTTGGCGGTTGCGTACCGCAAGGTTGTGGTACGCAACCCAATATGGACTATGACTGAGGTTCCGTACCGTACCACAGGCAATCGTTTGAATTGCAATCCTTGGAAAATCAACGATCTTATGACGGCTCACATCCTGAGGTACGGTACGGAACGGCATATCCTCCCCTGTAGCGTTTCCGTACCACACCCATGTGGTACGGAACAGCCATGAATCGTTTTCGGCGCTACGGTACCACGCCGGCAGCTGGTGAGGAGCGTTGCAGCGCGAAATTGTATGGGGCGGCGGCGAACGTGAGGCAATATGTCCGGTGGGCTTTGTGCGTATCGGTGGAAAATGTTGTGGGGCAGAATGACTTGGACTGGACCAGCGGCAGCTGTTCTGGAGACGTTTTAGGACAATAAGAGTTCTATCCGTGTTTTTATAGTCGCAAATGCGGCTGATCTTTGTCGGACTCGTTGGCGTAATTGTAAAGTAGAACTTGCCTCTGTTGTGGTTCTAACCAAACTGATGGGATGGTAATTGATGGGGGAAAGACAATCATGGTTTTCTTGCCTCTGCCTTTGTCTGTCAGCAGTTGTGTGCATGTCGGGTTGTACCGGGGTATCGGTTCAAAGCAGTGAGGCTGGGGCTCATCTTGAATTTCGCGCCTATGCGGAGTCGGGGACCGTCAGAATCAAGTCGCAGGGTGAGACGGTTCTCGAAACCCGAGTCAGGGGAGACTGGTTGAAAGTCGCTCCGGATGATTGGCTTGAAACCGACAGACCATTCACCTTGACCGTTGAACGTGATTCCGAAGGAACGGAAGACAATGTCTCCTGCGAAATCATATTCAGCGGCCACACGGTTGACGAACGACAAATCACCGGATCCGAAACATCGGTCACATGCCAGTATGACACATGGCGGGATGCGATTGACTAAAAATGGTCGAAACCTAGCGGCAGAGCCCGTCCGAACACGAACGCACGGGTCATGTTCCGCCGGCGTGAAAACTCTTGGAAGACGTGGTTTGAGAGCCCTTGATTTCTAAGTTCCCGGATTTTTGGTTACCGCGGCGTTACCATTCGGCGGATTCCGGGAAAGCAAAAGGGCCGGAACCCTTGGGTTCCAGCCCTTTTCGCTGGTGCGAGTGGGGGGACTTGAACCCCCACGAGCATACACTCACTGCCACCTGAAGACAGCGCGTCTACCATTCCGCCACACTCGCAGACAAGTGAATAATTTACCACGCGTTTAGCGGAACCCACAAATCGGCGTGTCGCGTTGCCGCCGGTTCGTCGAGGCCGCCGTCGGGTACTTGACAATCGTCAAGTAAAAGGTGAGTGCGGTGGCAGCGCGTCAGCGGCGTGCGCCCATCACCGCCATACAACGCGGTCTCGCCCCGCCCCGACCTCGAAATGGTATTTCGCGCAGCCCAGCCCCACGTGCGCGAACAGCCCCTCCGTCGCTTCGGCGCTGACCGTGCCGTCCTCGTGTAGCGTGAACAGGAACGGCTGTTGGCTCAGCGACGTCGGCGCGAGCATCGCGGCCTCCATGCCGGCGCGGAACCAGTCGGGCATCGTCATGCCGTCCGGAATCCGGCACAGCTCCTCGATCGGCTTGCTGCGGCGGCGTCCACCCGGACGCGCGCCGTGCCCGAACGCCAGCACCCACACGATCTTCTCGCCGGGGTGCAGGCACCACCACGGGTGTTCCGCCGTGTCCGCATCGTCCAGCACGGCCCAGCTGGTCTCCAATCCCAGCTGCACGGCGCGCAGTGCCAGGCGCTCCCCGTAGTAGCCGACCCGCTCCTGCAGGGTGATTTCGCCAGCGTCGGTGGCCGCCTCATCCGCAGCGGCGGCTTTGTGCCACGCGGCCGTGGCGTCGTTCGGCGCCGTGCCGTCCGTCGCGCCGACGCACGCCGGCCGCCCGATCAACGCGATGGCGTTGTGCACGCCGGTGAACCGCCCGTAATGCGTCTTCAGTCCGAGGAACGCGTCATCGAGGCCGGCGGCCATCTGGATGTGCAGGCCGCTCTCCTGATTGCAGGCGTCGATTTCGGCCCGCAGGATGTCCAGAACCGCCTGATCGACCGGTTCGTCGGTGTAGGCGCGGATGGCGTGCCGCTGTTCCATCGCTTCGAGCAGGTTCATGATGCAGTCCTCCCTATCGCTTCGGACGATCGATTCGGATTATCAGCTTGGATCATCGATTCGGTATCGGTTCAGCCGCGGGAGCCGTTGGCGTAGAAGCGGGCCAGCGTCGCGTCGCGGAACTCGTCGAAATAGCCGCCGTCGATTGAGGCGCGGATGTCGTCGAGCAGTTTGACGAAGAACCGTTCGTTGTGGATGGTGGCCAGCGTGAAGCCGTTGAGCTCGCGGGCGCGCAGCAGATGGTCCACGTAGGCGCGCGAGTAGTGCTGGCAGGTGTAGCAGTCGCAGCCTTCTTCCAACGGGCCGAAGTCGGTTTTGAACTCGGCGCGTTTGACGTTGTAGCGGCCATCGCGCGTGAAGATCGCGCCGTTGCGGCCGCAGCGGGCGGGGGCCACGCAGTCGAACGTGTCGCCGCCGTTCTCCACGCAGGCGAAGATGTCGTCGACCGCCGCGATGCCGAGGACGTGCCGCGGTCTGTTCTCCGGCATCTCGTCGCAGATCCACGCGCAGATGTCGCCGATGATGCGTTTCTCCATCGCGCCGCCGATGCCGACGCCGTCGAAGTCGAGTGAGGCGATCTGCGATGCGGCCCGCCGCCGCAGATCCTCGTAGTTCGCGCCCTGCACCACGCCGTAGAGCGCCTGGTACGGTTTGCCGAGTCGCGCCTCGGTGAGCCGCTGGTGCTCGGCCACGCAGCGCTGCGCCCAGCGGAACGTGCGCTCCACCGACCGTTCCTGATAGCCGCGCGTGTTCATCAGCGTGGTCAGTTCGTCGAACGCGAACATGATGTCGGCGCCGATCTTGTGCTGGATGCCCATCGAGATCTCGGCGCTGAACCGGTGCAACGAACCATTGAGCGGCGATTTGAACGTCACGCCGTCCTCGTCCACGAACGCCAGACGCTCCTTGCCTTCGGCGATCACGTCGTCCGACTTCATGCCGGTCACGTCCATCGCCAGCGTCTTCTTGAAACCCGCGCCCAGCGAGAGCACCTGGAAGCCGCCCGAATCGGTGAACGTGGGACCGTCCCAGTTCATGAACCGGCCGAGGCCGCCCGCCGCGTCCAGGACATCCTCGCCCGGCCGTTCATACAGGTGGAATGCATTGGACAGCAGGCACTGCGCGCCCAGGTCCTTCATCGTCTCCGGCAGCACCGCCTTCATCGCGGCCTGGGTGGCGACCGGCACGAACGCGGGCGTGCGGATATCGCCGTGCGGGGTGTGGATGATGCCGGTGCGGCCGTACCGTGCGCCGCCGCGCCCCTTGCCGTCGGGGGAGTCGGGCAGACGGGTGATGGTTTCGAACGAGAACGCGTTGCGGTCGCCGGGCTTGCCCGGTTCCGCCCCGCGAGGGTGATCAAGCAGACTGGTCATACCGTTCACTCTAGGCGAAGCACTGCCGAAACCCCGCAGTGAGCTGCATCACATCGGGGGAGGGGACAGGGATGGGGATGCGCCGGTGGCGGTGACGCCAAAACCGCCGGAATCATTGGTATATCGGTGTTCCGGCCGGTGGTCGGGAGTCTCGTCGGCATTGCGCGCAACGGACTCCAGCGAATATCATGGCTGGCTAACGCTAACCTTCCAATCAACATTCAGAAAACTTCCAGAACCGCTTCCTTAACTCATACTTAGCGATTCCGAGACGGCGGTAAGCCGAGCAGGTTGACCGCCGGAAGTATAAACGGCATAAGAAAACAGTACGAAACCAAGGAGCAGCAATGGCTGAAGAAAACAACGGCAGCTGGCAGAACCCGCCGGCATCACAGCCGAACGAACAGCCTCAGCAGGAGCATCAGGCGCAGCAGGTTGTGGAGGGCGACCAGTTCATCATGACCAACGGCAATGGGATCTCGAACGTCGAGCAGCCGACCGAAACGATTCCGCCCACGGTCCAGACCCCGGCGGACGCCGATGCCGGACAGGATGTGCCGACGTCGGCTCAGCCCGCGGTGACGGCGGAGGCGCCCCAGTCCTCGCCGTACCGTCCCGCGCCGGAATACGGCGCATACGGCCCCACGCCCACGCAGCCGACCACGGAGCAGCAGCCCCAGACCGCGCCGACTCAGCAGATGCCCGCGCAAGGCAACCGCAACCCGTACCTGTTCGGCAACCCGTTCCAGACCGACAACGGCGGCACCCCGAACCAGGGGCAGGGCGGCACCCCGGCGAACAACGCCCCCACCAATCCGTTCATGATGCCGCAGGCGAATGGTCAGCAGGGGCCGACCGGTCCGCAGAATCCGATCTTCCCGCCGGCCTCCGGCCCGCAGCGTCCGAATCACGGGGGTACCCGCACGGCCAGCGGCGTGGTCATCGCGGTGGTGGCGGCCCTGATCAGCGCGGCGCTGTGCCTCGGCGTCGGCTACATGGCGATCACCGAAGGCTGGGTGAAGGTGCCGACGACCAGCTCCCTGCAGAACGTGGACTCCAACACGTCCGGTGACGGCAGCGCGGCGATCACCAACGACGAGGCCGTGGACTGGGTCGCCGTGGCGAACAAGGTCTCGCAGTCGGTGGTCTCCATCCAGACCACGGTGCAGAACGGCACGGCGGCCGGCTCCGGCGCGATCATCGACGAGCAGGGCCATATCGTGACCAACAACCACGTGATCTCCGGCGCGCAGAACATTCAGGTCACACTGTCGAACGGCCAGATGTACACCGCGCAGGTCACCGGCACCGACACCACCACCGATCTGGCGGTCATCCAGCTGGATGACGCGCCCGACGGGCTGGTTCCGGTCGAATTCGCCGATTCGGACAAGCTCGCGGTCGGCGAGGCGGTGATGGCCATCGGCAACCCGCTGGGCTACGACGACACGGCGACCACCGGCATCGTCTCCGCGCTGAACCGTCCGGTCAGCGTGATGGACGACAACAATTCGCAGGTCGTGACCAATGCCGTGCAGATCGACGCGGCCATCAACCCCGGCAACTCGGGCGGCCCGACGTTCAATGCGGCCGGACAGGTCATCGGCATCAACTCGTCGATCGCCTCCACCGCCAGCTCCAGCAGCGAGGCCGGGTCGATCGGCATCGGCTTCGCCATCCCGTCGAACCTGGTCAAGCGCGTATCCGACGAGATCATGAAGGACGGCCACGCCACGCATGTGGCGCTGGGCGTGACCATCACCAGCGACACGGTCGAGGCCGACGGCGTGGTCCGCGGCGGCGCCCGCATCACCACGCCGAGCACCGGCGGCAAGGCCGTCGTATCCGGCAGCCCGGCGGACAAGGCCGGCCTGCAGGCGAACGACACGATCGTGGCGTTCAACGGCAACGCGGTGAATAACAACTACTCGCTGCTCGGCTTCGTGCGCGCCGCGTCGCTCGGCGACACGGTGAAGCTCACCATCGTGCGCGGCGGCAAGACCATGGACGTGGACGTGACGCTCGACCAGCAGGAGGAGTCCGTCAACGGCACCAACCGCAGCGAGCAGAACAACGGCTCCGGTCAGCAGGGTCAGCAGGGCCAGCAGGACCAGAACGGCAACGGGTATGACGACGGCGGCGTCTATGACCCGTTCGGTTTCTGGTGATCCGAGCGGTAACAGGCAACCACGTACAGCGCCTCCCGGCGATCGGCCCATACGGGTCGACAGCGGGGAGGCGCTGCCGCATTCGTGGCGACGTGTCCTGTGGCGACGTGTCCTGTGGCGACGCGGGCGAGGCGACTGAAGCGTCGCGCTCGTGGAAACTAGGCACGCGCGCTCGGACACGCTGACGGACACGCAGGCGACCGCGCCGAAGTTGGAGTCGCCGGGCATCTGCTGGTAGGCTCATACCGGTGCCCGATGAGCGGGCCGAAAACCGAAGATGAATTGTTGATCTTTACGCCGTGTGTCGTGCGATTCTTGTCGTCGATGGGCTAACAAGGCGTGAATCAAGCACCGGCCGTGCGGACCGTTCGCATGGCCGATACCGACGTAAGGAGAGACGATGAAGACTTTCATCGCTATATTGCACAAGATATCGAACGTGTGCAAACTCGTGCCCATGCTGCCGGTCGTTGTTCTCTCGGCCATCCCCATCGCGTTGCTGTGGGATTTCCGCCCGTGGAGCAAGCCGTTCTGGTTCGTCGACCCGAGCGTCGGCCAGTGGATCGTGATCGTGCTGGTCATCTACACCGTCATCGACACGCTGCGCGGCATGATCGACGATATCCGCCACGGCCATGTCGGCGTCGACATCCTCGCCGTGGTCGCGCTGCTGTCCACGCTGGCCGTCGAGGAGTATTGGGCCAGCTGGGTCGTGGTGCTCATGGTGTTCTCCGGCACCGCCATTGAGGCGTATGCCGAGGATAAGGCCAAGAACAACCTGACCGCGCTGATGGAGGCCGCGCCGCAGATCGCTCATGTCGCCGACCTGCCGGGCGTGGGATCCGGCGTGCGGGCCGGCGATGTCGCCGCGCGAGATATGAGCCACGTCGACCGGGTGCTGTCCGGCGAGACCGCGGAGCCCCACGGTTCGGCGGACGAGACCGCGGGGGATGCCGCCGACATGGCGCATGCCCCGTTCTACACCGTCTCCGTCGACCAGGTGAGGCTCGGCGACGTGCTCATCGTGCTGCCCGGAGAAACGATCCCCGTCGACGGCGAGCTGCTCAGCGGTTCGGCCACGCTCGACCTGAGCAACATCAACGGCGAGCCCGTGCCGCGTGAGGTGTATGCCGGTGCCCGCGTGATGTCGGGCGCCATCAACGGTTCGGCCACGCTGACCATGCGCGCCACCGAACTCGCCCGCGATTCGCAGTACCAGCGCATCATCGAGCTGGTCTCCTCCGCGCAGGAGTCGCGCGCCACCGTGGTCAAGACCGCCGACCTGATGGCCGTGCCGTTCACCGTGATCTCGTTCGTCATCGCCTGCACCGCCTGGATCGTCTCCGCCGATCCGACCCGCTTCGCGCAGGTGCTCGTGCTGGCCACCCCGTGCCCGCTGCTCATCGCCGCGCCGGTCGCCTACATCGCCGGCACCGGCAGGCTCGCGAAGGCCGGCATCATCATCAAGGCGCAGGACATATTGGAGAATCTGGGCCGCGTCTCGCACGTGTTCTTCGACAAGACCGGCACGCTGACGGTCAAGAAGCCGCAGGTCGTGCGCGTGGAGATCGCCGGCGAGCATGACGGGAAAGGCGGCGGCCCGTCTGCCGCCGCGCAGCCTGACAACAAGGCGTATGCGGGGTTGGACGCCGACCATATCCTCATGTACGCCGGTGTCGTCGAATCGTATTCGGTGCACATCCTGGCCAAGGGCATCGCCACCGGCGGCACGGCTGTCATGGACCGGCTCAAGGAACGCGCCGCGGCTGGCGAAACGCTGCCGTCGGAAGACGAGTGGCTGGTGGACGCCCGCAGCTACCCGGTGGTGCGCGGCGTGACCGAGGACGCCGGCAACGGTGTCAGCGGCGAGGTCAACGGGCATCGGATCCGCGTCGGACGGTTCGCTTTCGTCACCGCGGCGGAGGATGGAGCGGCTGCGGCGCCGGATGCCGCGGTCACCGACGTAACGGAGACTGGTGCGGTGCATGGCCGTGCCGTGAACTCCGATGGTTTCCGCGCCACCGTTGACGCCGCGCGCAGGCGGGCGGAGGCCGAAGCGTCGGCCCGGGCCGCGCGCAAACTCACGGTGGCGCAGATGTTCGGCGAGCTCGCCCCTGATGAGATGGCCACGTATGTCTCCGTCGACGGCGAACTGGCCGCACGCATCGTGTTGAAGGACGTGCCGCGCGCGAACGCGAAGGAGTCGCTGTCCAAGCTGCGTTCGATGGGTGTGGAGCGCCTGACGATGCTGACCGGAGACAAGCGCGCCTCCGCCGACATCATCGCCGCTGAGGTCGGCATCAACGACGTGCACGCCGAACTGTTCCCCGAAGGCAAGGTGCAGGCCATCGCCGACGCCGCCCACGAGCATCCGTTCAAGCAGCCGTGGTGGGACAAGCTGATTGCGCGGTTCGTCGGCGAATCGACCACCCGTTCGGTCACGATGATGGTCGGCGATGGCGTCAACGACGCCCCGGTGCTGGCCGCCGCCGACATCGGCGTGGCCATCACCGACGGCACCTCGACCGCTGCCTCCGAATCCGCGCAGGTGGTGATCATGAACGACGATATCGCCGCCGTGCCGCGTGCCGTGGCCATCTCCCGGCGCACCAAGCGTGTGATGATCCAGGCCGTGTGCCTGGGATTGGGGTTGGCGCTGATCGGCATGATCGCCGCCGCGTTCAACCTGATCCCGGTGGTCATCGGCGCGCTGATGCAGGAGGCCATCGACGTGGTGTCGATTCTGTGGGCGCTCACCGCCCTCATCGATAAGGACTGAGGCTCCGGCTCGTGAGGATTCATTGAATGTCATGCGGCCTGGGCCTAGTGCGATTCGAGGCGTTGCGCTAGGCTGGTCGCGTGACTGAGAACAACGAACTTCGCATTGCAGTGATCGGCGCCGGCCCGGCCGGCGTCTACTCCTCCGATATCTTCCTGCGCCAGCTCAAGAAGACCGGCGCCGAGCTGGGCCTGGGCGAGAACGCCCGCATCGATCTGTTCGAGAAGCTGCCGGTGCCGTTCGGCCTGGTCCGCTACGGCGTGGCCCCCGACCATCCGTCCATCAAGTTCATCGCCGACGCGCTCGAGAAGACGCTCGACAATCCGAACATCCACCTGTACTGCGATGTGGAGTTCGGCAAGGACGTGACGCTCGACGAGCTGCTCGCCCGCTATGACGCCGTGCTGTTCGCCACCGGCGCGGTGGAGGACAAGCCGCTGGGTCTGCCCGGCGCCGACCTGGATGGCGTGTATGGCGCGGCCAAGTTCGTGGAATGGTATGACGGCTATCCGACCGGCGCCCGCACCTGGCCGCTCGAGGCCGAGGAGGTCGCCGTGATCGGCGGCGGCAACGTGGCCATGGACGTGGCCCGCGAGCTCATGCGCAACGCCGACGATCTCAAGGCCCGCACCGACATCCCCGACAACGTGTATGAGGGTATCAAGGCCAACAAGGCGCGCGTGCTGCACCTGTTCATCCGCCGTGGCGTGGCCCAGGCCAAGTTCTCGGTGCAGGAGCTGCGCGAGATGGAGAAGCTGCCCGGCGTGCAGCTGATCATCAACGAGGACGACTTCGAACTCGACGACGACACGATCGAGGAGGCCGGCAAGGACAAGCTCACCCGTCAGATGGTGGAGGAGCTGTTCGCCATCCGCGAGATGGCCGAGGATATGGAGGATGACGGCGACGTCGACTTCGAGGGCAACCCGGCCGACCGCAAGTACTACATCCATTTCAACTCCGCGCCGACCGAGGTGCTGGGCGAGGACGGCAAGGTTGTGGCGATTCGCGTGGAGCGCACCGAAACCGGCGCCGACGGCAGGATGCACCGCACCGGCGAGTTCGAGGACTACCCGGTGCAGGCCGTGTACCATGCGATCGGCTACCAGCCGGCATCGGCCCCGGGCATCGCCTACGACCAGCGTCGTGCTCATCTGGCGAATGCGAACGGCGATGGCCGCATCACCACCGAGGCCGAGGGCGGCGAGGTGCGTGAGCGCCTGTACGCCACCGGTTGGGCCAAGCGCGGTCCGGTCGGTCTGATCGGCTCGACCAAGTCCGATGCGCTGATGATCGTGACCAACATGCTGGAGGACCTCTCCAAGGCCGCCGAGGGCGGGTGTGTGGCGCCGGACCGTGATCCGGAGTCCATCGACCGCCTGCTGGCTGAGCGCGGCGTCAAGCCGATCGACTTCGCCGGTTGGAAGAAGATCGATGCGTTCGAGCGTGCCGAGGGCGCGAAGGAAGGCCGCGAGCACAAGAAGGTCATCGACCCTGATCAGATGCGCGAACTGGCCCACGCCTGAGGGGCGGGGTGATCTCGGCGCCTGGACTCGCTGAGCCGGATGATGCATGAACGCTCACCTTTTGCTTGACCGTTGTCAAGTACTTGACAACGGTCAAGCAAAAGGTGA
>OLQE01001234.1_pt1 | contig 14871 bp, 11 predicted proteins | sample 1643161 | NCBI WGS metagenome assembly OLQE01 (sample SAMEA3136650, study PRJEB25190) | human gut metagenome | reverse complement strand
CGCGGCACCGCGAGGAAGTCTGACCGCCGTTCCGATGGCTTATGCGGAGGGCAAGCGACGGATTCCGTGAACCCTGACTCACCCCCACGCTTCGTGGCGAAAAATGACAGTGTATGCCTTGCATGGCTTAAGACCGCTACGGGCGGGGATGATCCGGCGGCATGGTGTCGCACTGTTCGGCGGTGCGCTTCCGGCGCTTGGCGTTTTCGAATCCTTGAGAACCCCGGCAGACGAGTTCGACCGCCATCTCCTCGATGCGCTCGATTGGAATCCTCTTGCCCGAGGCCACCCACTGACGGTAGATCGCGAGTGTGGACTCGGTGACGTAACTCATGAATACGGACTGTTCGTCCGAATCCGGCGACCCGTCGGTCACGTCGTCGTCGGAACGCGTTGTCATGACGCGCCGCTGCATCGAAGCCTGGATGTCTCGATAGGCGTTGGAACAGCTGATGTTCTCGTAAGCCTTTCCCTGCGACGCGGAGAAACGGAAGAACTCACGGGTTATCTGCTCCAGGTCATCCGGGATGCTCAGGCCGCGCACCCTCTTCAGATAATCGTTGGATATATCCTCCTGGTACTCCATGAGAAGGTCGTCAAGGCACTCGTAATAGCGGTAGAAGGTCTTCTTGTTGATCATCGCCCGGGCGCAGAGCTCCTTGACGGTGATGCTGTCGTAGTCCATCTCGCAGATCATCTCTTCGAATGCCGCGTGGATGCCCGCCATCGTTTTTTGGATGCGCAGGTCCTCTTTCCCGGTGATCTTCATCGGCAAACCCTCCCTCGGCGAACGGTTCGGCACGCTAAGCAACCATTGCCGCTCGTCGGTTGCTTAAGCGACCTATCGGGCGTGATAGACCATCGACATCTCCTGATAAGGGATGTTAAATCGTGCTCAGGTGTTATGCAACCCAAGGTTCATAACGCGAAGACGCGAGACATAACGAAGGAGCCATGATGAACGCACCAGAGCAAATCGTCGAGGAGCAGACCCGCTTGACGCTGAATGATGGGAACACCATCCCACAGTTCGGGTTCGGGACATACATGATCGAAGGCGACGTGGAGACGGAGAAGGTTTGCAGCGAGGCGCTGTCACTGGGATACCGTCACATCGACACGGCGCATGCCTACCAGAACGAGCGCGGCGTAGGGGAGGCGGTGCGCAAGAGCGGCATACCGCGCGAGGATGTGTGGGTCACGAGCAAGCTCTGGCCGAGCGAGTACGGCGAAGGCGTGACGAGCGAGGCCATTGACAAGATGCTCCACCGCCTCGGCACCGGCTATATCGACCTGCTTCTGCTCCACCAGCAGTTCGGCGACTACATGGGAGCCTGGAAGGACATGGAACGTGCGGTCAAGGACGGGCGCGTGAGATCGATTGGGCTTTCCAACTTCGAGTCCGATCGCCTGGAGCAGGTGCTCGGCGCAGCCGAGATCAAGCCCTCGGTCCTGCAGGTCGAATGCCATACGTACTACCCGCAACGCGAGTTGAGGAAGCGCATCGCCCCGTATGGCACGGTCATCGAATGCTGGTATCCGCTGGGCCATGGCGACAAGGGCCTTCTGGGTGATCCGACCATCGTCGCCCTGGCGGAGAAGTACGGCAAGTCTCCCGTCCAGATCATCCTCCGTTGGGACATTCAGGAGGGTAATATCGTCATCCCGAAGACCCTGAACACGGAGCACATGGCGCAGAACATCGACGTCTTCGACTTCGAGCTGACCGAAGGGGACATGGAGAGCATCGCGAACATGGACAGCGGCACGCGCTACTTCACTCTGACGCTCGAACAGCAGGAGAACAGCCTCAGCAGGTTCGTCCCCGCCGATTAGACCACACGGTTTTTGGAAAGGTGTCCGCAATGGCCAAGAAAGTATTGATCATAGGGCGACCGGCTCCCTCGGACGGGTTGTCGCGCCCTATCTCCTCGAGTATTCCGATGATGAGTTGACGCTCTTCTCCCGTCGTGCAAACTCGCTTCCCCTCGATGATCCGATTCGCGAACGCGCGATTGCCGGAGACGTGTATGATGCGCAGGCTCTCGACGCTGCCGTCAAGGGGCAGGACGTCGTCTTCGTCGCGCTCACAGGCAACCTCGCGGATATGGCGCGGGAGATCGTGGCCTCCATGGATAGGCAGGGTGTGAGGCGTCTGATCTTCATCACGTCCATGGGCATCCTGAACGAGATTCCCGCCTGGGGAGCTGCCGGTAATGTCAAGAACGCGCCGATCCTGCAGGATTATCGGAATGCGTCGGATGTCGTCGAGGCCTCCGATCTGAACTATACGGTCATACGTCCCGGTTGGTATGACAACGGGCCGGTCGACTACGAGGTCACTACCGAAGGCGAGCCGTTCGGTGGCCACGATGTTTCGCGTAGGTCCATCGCCGATCTCGTGATGCGACTCATCGCGGACGACAAATTGTACAGCCGCGGCAACATCGGCATCAACACGCCGAACTCCTAAGCCTGCTCCTCATGCCGGCACGCACAGCATCGGGGCGCTCGGGAGAGCGCCCCGATGCTGTGCGGCGAAATGTCTCCGTGGATGGTCACGGGGACATTTCGCCGTGCGACACGCACGAAACGCTACGTAGCCATGTGCATGACTCCAAGGTGAACATCAGGTAAACTCAGTGTGTTCACTGTTGAAAACCTGAGCGAAAAAGGTGGCGAGTCCGTTGGACGTTTCATTCATGACTTTTATCCAACAGGTCCTCACCAATCCGGCGTTGATGGTGACTACGTTGCTCACGCTCGGCGTCATCTTCGTCAACGGTTGGACCGACGCCCCCAACGCCATCGCCACCTGTGTGACCACGCGCTGCATGCGTGTACGCTCCGCGGTCATCATGGCCGCGGTCTTCAATTTCCTGGGTGTGTTCATCATGACCCAGCTGAACGCCTCGGTGGCCTCCACCATCAGCAACATGGTGGATTTCGGCGGCAACACGCATGAGGCGCTGATCGCCCTGTGCGCCGCATTGTTCTCCATCGTCGTCTACAGCGTGATCGCTTCGCTGTTCGGCATCCCCACCTCGGAAAGCCACAGTCTGATCGCCGGCCTGTCCGGTGCGGCCATCGCCATCCAGAGCGGCATCGGCGGCATCAACATGGACGAGTGGGTCAAGGTGCTGTACGGTCTGGTGGCCAGCCTGGTCATCGGCTTCGCGATGGGCTGGGTCGTCTGCAAGCTGGTCACGGTGATCTGCGCCGGCATGGACCGCCGCCGCACCAACGGGTTCTTCAAATACGCGCAGATCGTGGGTGCCGCCTCGATGAGCTTCATGCACGGCGCGCAGGACGGCCAGAAGTTCATCGGCGTGCTGTTCCTGGGCATGGCGTTCTGCAACGGGCAGTCCAGCGTGGCCGGCGTGGTGATCCCGGTGTGGCTGATGCTGCTGTGCAGCGTCATCATGGGCCTGGGCACCTCGGTGGGCGGCGAGCGCATCATCAAGTCGGTCGGCCAGGACATGGTCAAGCTGGAGAAATTCCAGGGCTTCTCCGCCGACCTGTCGAGCGCGCTGTGCCTGCTGTTGATGACGGTGCTCGGCATCCCCGTGTCCACCACGCACACCAAGACCAGCGCCATCATGGGCGTCGGCGCGGTCAAGCGTCTGTCCGCCATCAACTTCGGCGTGGTCAAGGACATGATGCTCACCTGGGTGTTCACATTCCCCGGCTGCGGCATCATCAGCTACATCATGGCCAAACTGTTCATGTTCATCTTCTAACGGAAGGAACTGCTTCACATGGCAAGAAAGAACGACGCGTTCTACTTCGACTCCTTTGACAGGAGCGCCGAATACGCCTGTCAGGCCGTGCAGCTGCTGGCGGACGTCATGCGCCATTACGACCCGGATACGCTCCAGGAGCGTATGGGGCAGATGCACGCCATCGAGCAGGCGGCCGACGAGGTGCGTCACGCGTTGGTCGACGAGCTGGTCACCGCGTTCATCACCCCGATCGACCGCGAGGACATCGCGCTGCTCAGCGACTATCTGGACAGCGTGGTCGATGAGATCGAAGGCGTGCTGCACCGGCTGTACTACGACAACGTCCGTGAGATTCGCCCCGATGCGCTCGTCACCCTCGACAAGGTGGTCGAGGAGGTGGGCCAGATGAAGGACCTGGTCGCCGAGATGCGCCGGTTCAAGCGCTCCAAGACCCTGCGCGAGCGCGTGTTCACGATCAACCGCATCGAGCAGGAGGCGGATACGATGTTCGTGGATGCGTTGCGCACGCTGCACACCGCCGAGACCGACCCGCTGCGCGTGTTCGCCTGGCATGAGGTGTACACACAGCTGGAGGAGTGCGCCGACGCCTGCGAGAAGGTGGCCGACGTCATCGACAACGTGGTGATGAAGAACAGCTGAGCCTACCGCTCGCCCTTGAGCCAGGCGATGGCCAGCTGCGTGCGGTTGGTCATGCCGAGCTTGTCCAGGATTCCGCTGATGCGGTTGCGCACGGTGCCTTCCGACAGGCACAGACATGCCGCGATGTCCCGGTTGTCGAGTCCCTGCGCGACCAGCGCGACGATGTCCCGCTCGCGGTCGCTCAGATTCGGGAACGGATTGCTGGGCACGTCGCCGTCGTGGCGGTGGGACCGTTCCTCCGTCAGTTTGCCGAGCACCTCGGCGCCGAGCACGACCTGCCCCGCCATCACGGCCTGCAAGGCGGGGGCGACGGCGGACACGTCCTGCTTGATGAGGTATCCACGGGCGCCGATGGCGATGGCCTCGTCGATATAGGCCCGGTCCGAGAACGTGGTCAGGAACAGGATGCGCGCGGCATGGTCGAACGCCAGGATGCGCCGGGCCGTGTCCAATCCGCTCACGCCGGGCATCTGGATATCGAGCAGCAGCACGTCCGGCCGGTGGTGCGGGCCGGATCGATAGCGTTCCACGGCGTCGGTTCCGTTGTTCGCCGTCCAGAGCACCTCGGCCGCCCCGGTGGCGGAGAGGATGGTGGCCAGCGACTGGCAGACGATGGGGTCGTCATCCACGATGGCGGTTTTCATGCGCGCCCTCCCTCGGCGGTCCATGGTGTTTTGGGAATCGATGCGAAGACGCGCCATCCGTCGTTGAACGGTCCGCACAGCGCCGTGCCTCCCAACGCCCTGACACGGGCCTCGATATCGGCCAGCCCCATGCCACGCGGAGCGGTGGCCGCGGCGTGCGGCATGCGGCCTCCGTCATCCTGCACGGTCAGCTGCCAGAAGGCGGGGAACTCGTGCAACAGCACCGACACCTGCGCGGCGTCGCTGTGATGGGCCACATTCGACACGGCCTCGCGGATCACCGCGGACAGGCACCGCGCGACCGGCGCGGGCGCCGTCCTGATATCGTTGCGCAGCCGAACGTCGAAATCCGCCGCACCGTCGAACGCGTGCGCCGCGGCATGGATCTGCGCGGCGAAATCCGTGCCGTCATCCTCCAGATCGTGGACGGAACGGCGGATCATCGTCATCGCCTGGTCCGCCGTATCGTGGATCTGCGCGAACCCCCGGGCGGCATCGTGCGCGCCGCCGGCCTCGGCCACCAGCCGTCCCGCCTCGGCCTGCATGATGGCGCGGGTGAGCAGATGGCCGACGTTGTCATGGATATCGCGGGCGATGCGCGTGCGTTCGTTGACGGTGGCCGTATGGATGGCCGCGGCGCGTTCCTCGCTGCCGTCGGCGAGCCGGATCCGGTAGCGGCGCAGCATGTCCCGGGACGCATCCTCGATCCGGGTCCTGCCGGCGTCGAGCGCGTCGCAGCGCCTCGCGGATTCCCCGAGCAGCGCACCCACCGCCGCAACAACGACGATGAGATACGAATCCGGACCGGCCTGCCCGCGGTCGGCACCCAACCCGAACAGGCGCATCGCCAGCGGCGCGACCCACAGCCAGCACGACACGGCCATCATCCAACGCGGCTGCCCGTCCGCACCGCTCCCGCGGGCGGGCGATGCGCCGGCACGTACTGAGCGGAGGGGCCGCAGACGCATGGCGTCATAGGCGATTGTCGGCAGGAACCAGAGGAATTCGGCGGACAGGCAAGCCATAACCGCGTAGCAGCCCGGCATCAGGGGACGAAGCCGTGCGGCCGGCAGCCATTCGCACAGCGACGTGCAGCAGACCGCGGCCAGCAGCGCCACGACCGAACCCGGCCGCATATCGCCGGTGAGGGTGATATGCAGGATCAGGCACAAGGCGAACAGTACGGCCTTGTCGAGGAGTGCGCGCATGTCTCCACCATACCGTGACTTCGGGGACGGGCATGGTGACATTCGTCACGATCCGGGCGGAAACGATGACGTGTCTCACCATGCAGGCCCCGCCGGCATCCTGCATCATGGAGATACCTACACAAGACAGGAGGCAGCGATGACCACATCCGTTCCACCCGCGGTCAGCGTTCATGGGCTGGTCAAACGGTACGGCGACGTGCTCGCCCTCGACTATTTCGACCTGGACGTCAGACAGGGGGAGATCTTCGGCCTGCTCGGCCCGAACGGTTCGGGCAAAACCACCGCCATCAACTGCATCCTGGCGCTGCTGACCTACGACGCCGGGCAGGTGGGCGTCTTCGGATCGCCGATGACGCCCACCAGCTATGCGCTCAAACGACGCATCGGCGTCGTGCCGCAGGAGGTCGCCGTCTTCTACGAGCTGACCGTCGAGGAGAACGTCGACTATTTCTGCTCCCTGTACGTGCCCGACAGACGCACCCGAACCCCCATGGTCGACGAGGCCATCGCCTTCGTAGGACTCGACGACTACCGGCGGTTCCGTCCGGGCAAGCTCTCCGGCGGTCTGCTGCGCAGGCTCAACATCGCCTGCGGCATAGCGCACAGGCCCGACCTCATCTTCTTCGACGAACCCACCGTGGCCGTGGACCCGCAAAGCCGCAACGCCATCCTGGAGGGCATCATGACCCTGCGCGACCGCGGCACCACCGTCGTGTACACCAGCCACTACATGGAGGAGGTCGAGCAGATCTGCGACCGCATCCTCATCATGGACCACGGCCGGCATCTGGCGCTCGGCACCGCCGAGGAACTGAAACTCATGATCGACGCCGGCGAGCGCATCACCGTCCAGACCCTGGACCTCACCCCGGCCACCCTGGAACAGGTCGACGCCCTGCCCGCGGTCATCGAGGCCACCTACGACGGCCAGCAGCTGGACATCCGCTGCCGGCGCGGCGAGACCAACCTCATCGACATACTCGGCGTGCTGGAGCGATCCGGCACCAACATCGGACACCTGACCTCGCGCCCGCCGAGCCTGAACGACGTGTTCCTCGAACTGACCGGCACGGCGCTGCGCGACTGAAAGGAGCGGACGATGCTCACCACATTCATCGCTCAGATCAAAACCATGCTGCACCGGCCGGCCATGATCTTCTGGGCGCTCGCCTTCCCGATCATCCTGGCCACCATGTTCCACGCCATGTTCCAGAACATCGAGAGCAGCTACAGCATCGAGGCCCAGCCCATAGACATCGTGCGTGACGACGCGTGGGACGGCCTGACAGGCGCGCAGGACCTCGTGGAAGCCCTGCAGGACGCCGACACGGCCGTGCTCAAGGCCACGCAGGTGCCGGACGCGGACGCGGCGCTCGCCGACCTGCGTGAGGGTCGCGCGGTGGGCTATCTGGCCGCGCGGGACGGCGAACTGGCGTTCGTCATCAGCGATTCGGCCGCGACCACGGCCGAATCGGACGGGGCCGTGGGCATAACCCTCAGCATCATCTCGGATGCCGTGGCGCGGTACAACGACACGGCGCGGCTGGGGGAGTCGGTGGGTCGGTACGCTCCCGAAGCCTTTCTGGACGACTCCTTCACCGGGCAGCTGGGGTCCACCGCGGGCTTGAGCGAGGAGATCCGGCTCACCCGCACGGCCCCGGACGAACCCGTGCGCTACCAGTTCGCGCTGCTGGGCATGGCCTGTCTGATGACCATGACCCTGGCCATCGGCGCCATCAGCGAATCCCAGCCGAACCTGTCCACCCTCGGCGCGCGCCGCTGCCTGGCGCCGCTGCCGAAGTGGCGCATACTGACGGCGGGGTTCCTGGCCGCCTGGCTGGTGTCCGCATGCTGCATGAGCCTGTCATTCGTCGTCATCCGATACGTGTTCTCGGTGGGCGTGGCCGGGCGTGAACCGTTCGCGTTCCTCGGCATCGGCGTGGCCACGTTCATGGCGTCGTCGCTGGGCTCGCTGATCGGCGCGTTGCCGAAACTGGGCGTGGGCTCGAAGGTGGGCATCTCCACCGGCATGACATGCCTGCTGTCGCTGTTCGCCGGGCTCTACGGCCAGCCGGCCATGCAGCTGGGCGACATGATCCAGCGGGAGCTGCCGCTGCTGGCGGACATCAACCCCGTCCGGCAGGTCTCCCAGCTGTTCCACGACATCCTGTACTACGACAGCCTGCAGCCCTTCGTCCGCACGGCCGCGCTGCTGGCGGTGATGAGCATCGTATTCCTGGCCATTGCGGCGCTGATGTTGAGGAGGCAACGCTATGAACACCTTTAAGGCCGCATTGCGGGTCATCTGGCGGCACCGCGCCTATCTGCTCGTCTACCTGTTCGGACTGAGCCTGATGATGATCGTCCTGATGTCCGGCTCGGTGGCCGGCGCGCAGCAGGATGCGGCGTCCGCCGACGTCTACGAGCCCGATAGGGCCACGGTCGCCGTGGTGGACCGCGACGGCGGTGAGGCCGGCATCGCGCAGGGATTGCGCGAGGGGCTTTCCGACGGCTGCGATCTGATTGCGCTCGACGATACCGAGCGCGCGTTGCAGGACGCCGTGGCCACGAACTATGTGGACCTGATCATCATCGTGCCGGAAGGCTACGCCGCACGGTTCGCCGAGGCGGTCCGCACAGGCGGCGACGTGCCGGCGGTGCGGACCGTGACCAGCTACACCTCCGGCGTGGGGGCGATGGCGAGGATGCAGATGGAAGGGTTGCTATCGTCGCTCCGATCGGAGTACCGCGCGCGGCTGGTGCATGCGGGAGTCGACGCGGACGCCGACGGAGCGCTGCTGGCGCACAGCGTGCAACGGGTGATGGACGAGGCGCAAGCCAACGGGCGCGACGGCATCGCCGTGGCGCAGACGGGAACGGCCGGCGACTCCCGCACCGGGGCGTCGGTGTTCGGCGTGTCGATGAGATTCGGCGGGTATCCAATCATGGCGTCGATGACCGTGACCGTGGCGCTGGTGGCCGGTGTGTTCAACGCGGGTCGGGTCCGGCGCAGGCTGGCCGCGTCGGCGGAACATCCCTCTCGGCGGGGGATGGGCGTGTTCCTGGCCTGCCTGCTGCTCGGCGTCATCGCGTCGGCCTATTACCTGGCGCTGTCGGCGCTGCTGATGCTGCCGTTGGGCACGGACGCCTCGATCGCGCCGGAGTCCTTCGCGCTGTGCGCGGTGACGGTGCTGACGTACGCGCTGATGGCCGTGGCGTTGGGATTCGCGCTCGGGCAGTGCGGCGTGTCCGAGGAGGCGGCGAACGGGTTCGCGAATGTGTTCTCGCTGGTGGTCGCCTTCACCGGCGGCGCCTGGTTCCCCGCCTCGCTGATGCCGGACGCCATGCTGGTGCTCGGCCATCTGCTGCCCGGCTGGTGGTACGGCGACGCGCTGGGCGCGACGCTGGGACTGGGGGAGTATGCTGCCTCCGGCACGGACGTGGGGGCGTGGGCGTCATCGACCGGCCTGGTGCTGATGTATGCGGCCGCCTTCACCTGCGTGGGATTGGCCGTGGGCGCCATCCGGGCACGCCGGCCGCGCTCGGATACCGCGGAGAGGACCACCGAGCTGGCCGTCGGCTGAGTGCGATCGATTGACGGTTCCGGGCCGCGCCGCCGGCCGCGATGATAGAATGCGGGCGTGAGTAGAGGACACGGAACGGCTGCGGCAGCATCGGACGTCCATGCCAAGGCGGACGCGAAGTACGTCCAGATGACCCAATCCCCGCTGGAACCGCTGATCCTGCGTCTGGCCGTGCCGGCCATCGTCTCGAACCTCGTCACCGTGACCTACAACATGGCCGACACCTGGTTCATCGGCCGGCTCGGCACCTCGCAGTCCGGCGCCGTGGGCGTGGCCTTCTCGGTGATGACCATCATGCAGGCCATCGGCTTCTTCTTCGGCCAGGGCGGCGGCAACTCGCTGTCGCGAGAGCTCGGCAAACGCAACGAGGAGCGCGCCTCAAGACTGCTGTCGGTCGCCTTCTTCGGATCGGTGGGCTTCGGCGTACTGCTGGGTGTGCTGGGGCTGCTGGTCCTGCAGCCGCTGGTGCACGGACTGGGCGCCACCGACACCATCGCCCCCTATGCGGTGCAGTACCTGACGCCGCTGCTGGTCGCCACGCCCTGCGTCACCGGCTCGTTCACGATGAACGGCCTGCTGCGCTTCCAGGGGTTGTCCGCCTATTCGATGATCGGTCTGGTCACCGGGGCGATCCTGAACATCGCTCTGGCCCCGGCGCTGATCTTCGGCGCCGGTCTGGGCATCTTCGGCGCGGGCTTGGCCACCGCGATCTGCCAGACCATCAGCTTCACGATCCTGACCGTGATGTGCGTCAAGGTGGGCGTGGTCCGGCTGTCCCCGCGATGGTTCCAGCCGGACATGCTGCTCATCCGGGAGATGATCGGCGGGGGACTGCCGTCGCTGCTGCGCAACGGCGTGGGGTCGGTGGCCGTGACCTGCGTGAATCTGGCCGCGAACCCGTTCGGCGATGCGGCGATCGCGGCCATGGCGATCGTCAACCGCATCGCGTTGACCGCCAACTCGATGATCGTCGGTTTCGGGCAGGGGTTCCAGCCGGTGTGCGGCTATAACTACGGCGCCGGTCTGTTCGCCCGCGTCCGCCGCGGATTCTGGTTCGGCGTGCGCGTGGAGACGGCGATCCTGGTCTGCGCGACCGTGGTGTTCGCGCTGTTCGCCCCCGAACTGGTCGGCCTGTTCCGGGCCGACCCCGACGTGATCCGGATCGGCGAGGTGGCGTTGCGGCTGCAGTGCTGCACGCTGTGGATGAACGGGTTCAACATGATGTCGAATATGAGCCAGCAGACCATGGGCAGGACGTTGGCGGCCTCGATCCTGGGCGTGGCCCGTCAGGGGCTGTTCCTGGTGCCGCTGGTCTGGCTGCTGCCGGCGATCCTGCCGGCGTTCGGCCTGCCGGCGCTGCTGGGCATCCAGATGGCCCAGCCGATCTCCGACCTGCTGACGTTCGCGATCACGGTGCCGATCCAGCTGCGCATGCTGCGGGGGCTGAAGACGGCGGATGGTCCCCAAATGACCGCGACCTCGCTGTCGTCGACCATGCGCTGACCCGACGGGGGCCGGGGCCATCGGCCGCGGAGCGTGCCGACGACCCCGGAATCAGCGGTGTCAGGCGTGCCGGTCGCCGTCGTCGATGGCACGGATGGACGGGATCAGTACCATCGTTACGGCTAGGGCGAGTATGGCGACGCCGGATCCCATGAACCAGACCGTCGCACCGACCGAATCGACGAACAGCGAGGATACGGCGGTACCGAGCGGCAGAGCCCACGCCATCAGACTGCCGTACAGGCCGAACACGCGCCCGAGATACTCGGGGGCGATGCGTTCCTGGATGAGCGCGATCTGCGGCGCGGAGTACAGCGGCGAGCTAAATCCCATGACCACGGCCGAGGCCAGGAACGCCGGGAACATGGAGGGGGCGGCCGAGCCCGCGATCAACGTGGCCACGCCGTATGTGACCGTGGCCAACTCCACGCTCACAACCCGGCGCCGGAATCCGCCGGTGGCGCCGATGACAAGACTGCTCACCAGCATGCCGGCGGAGAATGCGACCTCGGCGGTCGCGGCTCCAGAGGTGCCGCTGTTGAAATGGTCCAGACACATGACTGGGAACAGGGCGCTCACCGGCGAAATGACCAATGAGAACGCGAATCCGCAGATCAGCAGAGCGAACAGACCGCTGTCCGCCCGGAGTACACGGAAGCCATCCCGGGTCTCCGAGAGCATGCGTCCGACCGCCACGGACAAGCCCTCGGAGTCCGTCGCGGTAGTGGAGACCGGACGGACGTACGTGGTCAGGCGCGTCATCCATACGGCCAGGGAGGCCACAAGTGCGCCGACCACATCGATCAGAGCCATGACTCCCAACCCGAATATCGGATACAGGACGGCGGCCATCGCGTAACCGGCGATGTAGCCGAGCGATTGCACGCATTGGGCGATGCCGGACAGCCGACCTAGCTGCTCCGCCGGGGCCACCATCGGGGTGAGCGCGTTGAACGCCGGCGTATGCAGGGACGAGCCAATCGCCCGCAGGAACAGCGATGCCATGATCAGCCACACCGGTGCGTGTCCGAGCAGGGCCGCCATGGCCACGACAAGACTGATGGCGGCGATGAACAGGTCCGAACCGATAAGGGTGTCCGTAATCGGATGCCGGTCCACAATGACACCGGCGAACGGGCCGATAAGCGCCAGTGGCAGGAACCCCGCCATGGAGGCGAGCGTGATCGTGCCGGCGGAACCGCCCTGCGCCGCAATATGCCAGATCAGCCCCATCTGCACGATGGAACTGGTCAATACGGAGAAAAGCTCGCCGCCCCACACGATGGCGATGGTCGAAACCCAGGCATATGGGCGCGACGGAACAGGTTTGGGGGTATTCATAACAAACTCCTATGGTCTGGTACGGAATCGTGATGCCGATGCCACGCCACGGAGCACGGGTCCGCGGCGGATCAGACCAGACGCATACGCACGATGTACATCCAAATCTCCTTTGACGAAATGGAACGATGCAAGTCATTGTAGCGCAGGCAAGTCGTCGGTATATGCATTGGCGGCGGACAGGCACCCCAAGCCCTCCGCCGCCAATGCATATACCGGAGATGCTCAGACCGAGGCGTCGTTCTTCGCCGTCGGAGCGCTCAGGAAATGCTCCTCGCTCGGCAGGACCAGGCTGAGGATCAGCGCGACGACGAAGGCCACCGCAATGCAGTTCGAGGCGAAGATCTGCTGGAACAGGGCGGGGAAGTGCACGAAGATGTCGCTCACCTGCGTGAAGCCGATGCCGATCGTCAGGCTCAGCGCCGCGATGGTGATGTTGCGCTGGGTGAAGCCCGCCTCGGCGATCATCTGGAATCCGGAGAGGATGATGTTGCCGAACATCATAATCGTGCAGCCGCCGAGCACGGCCTGCGGCATCGAGTTGAACACCTCGGCGATGGCCGGCACGAAGCTGGCCAGGATCAGGATCAGACCGCCGGAGAGGATCACCTTGCGGTTGACCACCTTGGTCATGGCCACCAGGCCGATGTTCTGGGCGAAGCTCGTCAGCGGCAGGCATCCGAACAGGCCGGAGACCGAGGAGATCAGGCCGTCGCCGGCGATCGCGCCCGCCGTCTCGCGTTCGGTGGGCAGACGGTTCAGACCCACCTTCGTCAGCGCGGCCGTGTCTCCCAGCACCTCCACGGAGGAGACCACGTACAGCAGGCCCAGCGAGATGATCGCACCCGGGTCGAACTCGACATCGAATGGCATGAACCGTGGCACGGACACAATCTGAAGATCGGCGAAACCGGAGAAATCTACCTTGCCCATGATGATGGCGACCACATAGCCGACCACCAGGCCGAACAGTACCGAAAGCTGCTTGGCCGTGCCTTTCATCAGCAGCTGGAACGCCAGACAGGCGACCAGCGAGATCAGGCCCAGCGTCAGGTTCTGCCAGCTGCCGAAATCCTCGGCATCGGAGCCACCGCCGAAACTTTCGGCGCCCACGGTCAGCAGCGAGAAACCGATCGATGTGACCACAATGGCCGAGACGATCGGTGGAACGAACCGACGCCAATATTTGGCGGTCAGACCCAGGACCAGCTCCAGCAGGCCGCCGACCAGCACAGCACCGACCACGGCGCCGTATCCCTTGTCCGCGCAGATCGCCACGGCGGCCGCCACATAGGTGAACGAGATGCCCGTCACCATCGGCAGACGGGAGCCGATCATCCATGCACCGTACAATTGCAGGCATGTGCCCAGACCTGCGGTCAGCAGACCGGCCTGAATGACGGTGGCCGACTGCTCCGGCGTCATGTTCGCGGCGGAAGCGACGATGAAAATCGGCGCCAGATTGGCCACGAACATGGCCATGACATGCTGCAATCCAAACGGTATTCCGCGCCAGAACGATACCGGCGCATCCAGACTGCTGAGCGCCTCGAACGAAATACCCGAAGCCTTACCGCTTTTCTTCTCACTCATTCGGTGTTCCTTCCGCACGCCGTGCTGCGTGTTATCTCTTCATCGGACGGGCGATCGACGTCGCACGACCGTGTCTACGATCAGTGACGGAATTCGATCGAACCGGTCTGCGGATCCATCGATTCCACGATCGCCAGCGAGTCCACGTCGTAACCCTCCTCGCGCAGCTTGTCGCCGCCGCCCTGGAAGCCCTTTTCGACGGCGATGCCGATGCCCTCGACGGCGGCGCCGGCATGCTCGCAGATATCGATCAGGCCGCGCAGCGCCTTGCCGTTGGCGAGGAAATCGTCGATGAGCAGGACGTGGTCCTCGGGGCCCAGATACTTCCTGGACACGATGACGGGGAACTCGCGCTGCTTGGTGAACGAATACACGGTGGACACATACTGGTCGCCGTCGAGGTTGATCGACTGCGCCTTCTTGGCGAACACCACGGGCACATTGCCGAAATGCATGGCGGCCACGCAGGCCATGCCAATGCCGGAGGCCTCGATGGTGAGGATCTTGGTGATCTGGCGTCCGGCGAAATGCTCCGCCCAGGCCTTGCCCATGGCGTCATACAACGCCACGTCGCACTGATGGTTCAGAAAGGCGTCGACCTTGAGCACATTGC
>OLQE01001233.1_pt1 | contig 14890 bp, 14 predicted proteins | sample 1643161 | NCBI WGS metagenome assembly OLQE01 (sample SAMEA3136650, study PRJEB25190) | human gut metagenome | reverse complement strand
GCTGTTCACTTTTGCTCCAGTTTTGTTATTTTTTGAACAGTTTCAGTATAGCATGAGAACACGAACGCACAAACGTGTGTTCGTTCGCGCGTTTCCTCTATAACTAAGGGTATGCAGGAAGACATTCGTGAACAAGAGGAATCCCAGCTGTCCGCGGACGTGACGCCGCAGGAGGCGTCGCGGTCCGACGGCGATGCGGGGCAGGAGGCGCGGCGCGGCCGTCCGGTGCTTTCATTCGTCCGGCGCTCGGGGCGTCTGGATGCGCGCCTGCAGCGGGCGTGGGACAGGTATGCGGGGGAGTATCTGCTGGACGTGAACGCCGGCGAGGGGTCGCTGACCGTACGTCCCGGCGTGACGTTCGACGGTGCGTACGTGCGCGAGATGTGGGGCAATGACAACCCGCTGATCGTGGAGATCGGCACCGGGCAGGGCGAGAACGTCGTCGCGGCCGCGGCCGCGCACCCCGAACTCAACTTCCTGGCGCTGGAGGTGTACGATCCGGGCGTCGCCCACACCCTGCTGCTGGCCGGCAAGCAGGGACTCGGCAACCTGCGCGTCGCCCAGGTCAACGCGCCGGAACTGTTCAAGGTCATGGCGGACGGCGTGGCGCAGGAGGTGTGGACGTACTTCCCCGACCCCTGGCCCAAGATGAGGCACCACAAGCGCCGTATCGTGCAGCCGGAGCTCGCCGGGCTGGTCCATCGTGCGCTGGTGCCCGGCGGCGTATGGCGCATCGCCACCGACATCGAGGACTACGCGCTGCACGTCCATGAGGTGATGGACGCGATGCCGGGCTTCGAGAACGTGGGCGGCGTGACCGTGAGCCTGCCGACCGAGCATGTCGGCAAGGGCAACGCCGAAACGGCCGTGGACCTGCCGCACGCCGACTTCGTGGAATCGCCCCGGTTCGAGGGGCGCGTGCTGACCAACTTTGAGCGCAAGGGACTCGAGGCCGGCCGTGTGATCCATGACTTCGCCTACCGCACCGTATAGGCGACACGCCGTGTTGCGAGTGCGATGGCGCTCGCCTATACTTTCTAATTCGTTGCCCCCATCGTCTAACGGTTAGGACACCAGACTTTCAATCTGACAACGAGAGTTCGACTCTCTCTGGGGGTACAAACCTGAAAAGCCCGCTTCGGCGGGCTTTTCTCGTATTCCGGCCCATGTTCCCCGAATGGGGAGGGCGATGAGAGAGGAACGGATATGACGGACGACAAGAGCGTCAACGAGCCGCAGTCGACGGGTACGGCGGTCAAGGCCGCGCTCGCGGTCGTGATCGTCTCCGCCTGCCTGGAGGGATGGGGGCTGCACACCTCCATCCGCGAGGCGCATGAGCGCTGCGGCGCGTGAAGGTCGAGGAGGGGTCGCTGATCGGCTTCTGGCGGCGCACCAAGTCGGCGGAACTGGCCTCGGTGATGATGGGGGACACGCTCGCCCTGATCGGTCTGGCGTTCGCCGGACTGGGCATCGGCCTGTCGATGATCACCGGGGACGAACTGTATGACGCGATTGGCGGTCTGCTGGTCGGTCTGGTGCTGATCGCCGGCTCAGCGGCGCTGATGTTCAAATTCGGGTCGCTGCTGCTGGGCGAGAGCATCAGCGACCGCACGCGTGGCCGTGTCGTCGTCGCCGTCGAGTCGACCGAGGGCGTGGAGCGCCTGATCAACATGCAGGCCCTGCACATGGACGAGGACGCGGTCCTGCTGTGCCTGAAGGTGCAGACCTCGAAGCTGGATCGCGACTTCGACGTCGACACGGTCAACAAGATCGAGGCCAACATCCGCAAGGCGCTGCCTTGGTACGAGTGGGAGATCTACGTGGAGCCCGACCTGTGGCGCAAGACCGGCGAGTGGCGGGGCGCATCCGACGACTGATACGGAAGGCCGCGGAATCCGAAAGGAGTCCGCGGCCTTGCTCGTATTGCGCCACCAGCGGCATGATTGTCTACACTGGACAACACCGGAATCCGGCTCGAGGATGCCGGGCGGAGCGGAGCGATCGGAGAACGGAGACGGATATGGGCACATCATCGGCGGACAGCGGCATGTCGTTTACGTCTTCGGACTTGGCGTTGCTGGATGACGACCGAAGCGGCGGCCGCTCGAACATCGACCTGCGCGTCCTGCGGTATTTCCTGGCGGTCGCCGATGAAGGCAACATCACCTGGGCCGCCGAGCTGCTGCGGATTTCACAGCCCACCCTCTCCCGGCAGCTCAAGGGATTGGAGGATGCGCTGGGTGTGACGCTGTTCCATCGCGGCCCGCATCAGATTTCGTTGACGCCGGAAGGCCGGCTGCTGCGCGAACGCGCCCAGGAACTGGTGCAGTTGGCGGACAAGATGGAGCGTGAGGTGCGGGAGCTGCATGGTTCGTTGTCCGGAATCATCGCCATCGGTTGCGCGGAGACGCACAGCATGGATTGGCTGGCCCGGTGCATCGCGGCGTTCCGGCGGCGGTACCCGGAGGTGGAATTCGAAGTGCGCACCTGCACGGCCGACGTGACGGGTGACCGGTTGGAACAGGGGCTGGCCGATCTGGGATTGGTCACCGAACCATTGGATGTGAGCAAATACGACTACCTGCGCACGCACATCGATGACAGGTGGGGCGTGCTGATGCGCGCCGACGATCCGTTGGTGGAACTGGATGAGATCCGCCCCGATGATTTGGACGGAAGGGCGTTGATTCTGCCATTCCGCGAGGAGGTGCGCAGCGAGCTTATCAGCTGGATGGGCGGGTCGTTGCGTTCGGTGGCGGTCGCCGGCCTATGCGACCTGAGCATCAATGTGATGACGATGGTGCGCGGCGGGGTCGGGCTGGCCATGTCGTTCGGTCTCGGCGTCGCCGAGGACCTGCGCTTCAAACCGTTGAATCCCGTACTGGAGTCCGGTGGCGCCGTCATCTGGAAACGGGGGCGGACGTTGAATCCGGCCGCGGCCGCCTTCGTGGAGTTCCTGCGCACCGAAGGACGGCATATCGCCTGCTGAGTGTGAACGATCAGGCCATACCCGGCGCGCATGGACATCCCGATGGGTTGCGATTCGACGCTCCCGGGCAGGTTGTAGTCAATATTCCAAGGCGATGCCGATGGCTCACAGTTCGCAATCGCCGGATTGAGTCATGCCCGGCACGTATGGGCGACACGGCCCGACGGACATTGGCCCGGCCAGGGCTGTGCGGATACAGTCGATGGATTGACGAATCACGGTGAAGGAGGAACCATGGATAGAATCGAACGCACGGAAGCCACGATGCAGGAGCTGTTCCACCAGCCCGCCGTCACCACGGAGGGCGCGGACCCGGAGTTCATGCGCATCCTGCAGCGCTTCATCTTCGGCGATGTCTGCCACACCGGCAGTTTGGACAACCGGATGCGCGAGCTGGTGACCGTCACCGTACTGGCCACGCTCAACACGTTGCCGCAGCTCCAGGCGCACACGCAGGCCGCATTGAACGTCGGTTGCACGCCGGTGGAGATTCGTGAAGCCGTCTACCAGTGCGCGCCGTTCATCGGATTCCCGAAGACGCTCAACGCCATCGGTGCCATGAACGAGGCGTTCCAGGCCGCAGGCATCACGTTGCCGTTGCCCGAGCAGGCCACGGTGACCGAGGACACGCGCCAGGAGAAGGGGCTGGAGCTGCAGGCGCCGCTATACGGCACGGAGATCAAGGACCGATACACGTGGCTGCCCGGCGACTTCGCCGCATTCGTGCCGCGTATGCTCACCGAGCTGTGCTTCGGCGACTACATGAGCCGTGGCGGTCTGGACGGCAAGACGCGTGAACTGCTGACCGTGGTGCTGCTGGCCGCGTTGGGCGGCGCCGAGGTGCAGGTCAGGAGCCATGTGGAGGGCGCGTTGAAGGCGGGCAACTCCAAGGAACAGATCGTCTGCGCACTCGTGCACGCCGGCTGCTACATGGGTATTCCGCGTCTGTTCAACGCGTTGAACGCCTGCAAGGATCTGCTGTCAGAGCGCGATGCCGTGTGATTGTTCGAGCGTGGCGTAGGCCATGCGGTATTTCTCGACGCGGCGGCGATCCTCGTCGGTCACGGTGCGCAGACGGCTGAGGTTCATGTTGTCCCGCAGGTCGCTCATCTTGACCTCGCGGGCGATGCGTCCGGCATGGGCGACGGCTGGATCGCCGGAGGCGCAGGCGTCCGCGATGCGGCGCACATAGTCCATGTAGGAGTCGCCGGGCCTTCGCGTGTCCAGCTGGACGGCCGCCACGATCTCGGCGGGGAATCCGAGGGCCAGCAGTTCGTCGGCGGTCGTGCCGGTATCCTCCAGCAGATCATGCAGCCATCCCGCGATGCGGCCTTCCGGGGACGTGCACCCCTGCGAGACGCGCTGCGGATGCGTCCAATAGTCGGCACCGGCCTTGTCCACCTGGCCGGCGTGACGTTCCCGGGCCAGACGTTCGGCGAGTTTCAGCAGGTTTGTGGTATGGAGCATCATGACTCCTAATATATAAGGTGCGGCATGCGGTCGTGCGGCGCGCGACATGCCTGCGATACCTAGCGATTTCCCAGTTTCATCGTTAGAATGAAACCGTTGGCCGCCCTCGATGGCGAGCGGCCCGCAGTCATATGACACAGACTCAAAGGAGATCTTGTATGGTCTATCGCATGATTCTCAACCAGGAGGCGTACTTCGGCCGTGGGGCGATCAAGCAGATCCCGGATGTTGCCAAGGCGCACGGCTTCACCAAGGCGTTCATCGTCACCGATCCGGTGCTGATCGAGACCGGCACCGTCAAGAAGGTCACCGATGTGCTCGACGAGGCCGGCATGCCGTATGAGATCTTCAGCAATGTGCAGCCGAACCCGCCGGTCGAATGCATCAAGGACGGCGTGGCCAAGTTCGCCGATTCCGGCGCCGACTTCCTGATCGGCCTGGGCGGTGGATCCCCGCAGGACACCTGCAAGGGCATCGGCATCGTCACCGCCAACCCGGAGTTCTCCGACGTGCTGTCGCTGGAGGGTGTGGCCGCCACCAAGAACCCGTCCGTGCCGATCTTCGGCGTGCCGACCACCGCGGGCACCGCTTCGGAGACCACGATCAACTACGTGATCACCGATACCGAGAACAAGCGCAAGTTCGTGGCCGTCGACCCGCATGACATCCCGATCGTCGCATTCGTGGATCCGGATCTGACCGACACCCAGCCGCGCGGTCTGAAGGTCGCCACCGGCCTGGACGCGCTGACCCACGCCATTGAGGGCTACATCACCCCGGGCGCGTGGAGCCTGTCCGACTGCCTGTCGATGCAGACCATCCGCATGATCGCCAAGAACCTGGCCAAGTCCGCGGACGGCGACATCCCCGCCGGCGAGCAGATGGCCTACGCCTCCTACATCACCGGCATGGCCTATTCGAACGTCGGCCTGGGTCTGGTGCACGGCATGGCGCATCCGCTGGGCGGCCGTCTCGGCGTGGCGCACGGCGTGGCCAACGGCATCCTGCTGGCGCCGGTCATGGAGTACAACAAGGACTACACCGGCGAGAAGTACCGCGACATCGCCGACGCGTTCGGCGTGGAGGATGCCTACACCGGCGACCTCGAGCATGTGCGCGACGAGGCCGTGGAGGCCGTCCGCAAGCTCACCAAGGATCTCGGCAACCCGACCACGATCTCCGAGGTCGGCGCCACCGAGGCCGATCTGGAGGGCCTGGCCCACGACGCGTTCAACGACGTGTGCACGCCGGGTAACCCGCGTCAGGCCACCGAGGAGGACATCTACGCGATCTACAAGTCGCTGATGTGATTCGATCGACGCCATAGCGTCCGGGCCCGTTCCGTTTCTCCGGAACGGGCCCTTTTGATGCATGATTCCGGTGTTTATGCGTCAGATGGTTCATTTCGGGTGGTGGTTCTGGTCTTTTTGTTGCACTGGTGCGGTGTTCGTGCGTCAAATGGTTCATTTTGCATGGCGTTTCTGGCCCTTTTGCTGCAGGGCCATGCTGTTTATGCATCAAACGGACTCCGGGCCTCTTCGCCATTGGCACATCGGAGGTTCCCGCCCGTACCCCGCCGTACAATAGGGCCTCATGAGCAATGACCAGGATGACCTGAAAATCGATTTCGCCTCGGTGTTCCCCGCGAAGGGCGACGCCCGCCGCCCCCCGGAATGGTACGGCCGCGCCCTGCTGTACACCGCCATCGCCGTGTTCCTGGCCTATTTCGCGTGGCAGTCGTGGGGCAAGGTCTCAGGCGTCGTGCTCGATGTGGTCATCTCCCTGTTCCTGGCGCTCGCCATCGAACCGGTGGTGTTGCTCTTGGTGCGTCACGGGTGGAAGCGCGGCGTGGCCTCGGCGGTCAGCCTGGTCGGGCTGGGCGCGGTGATCGCGGCGCTGCTGGGGCTGTTCGGCAACATGTTCGTCCAGCAGGCCATCTCAATGGTCAAGGGGCTGCCCACCATCTACGATGAGATCTCCCGCGCGGTGGCGCAGTATACGTCGTTCAAGCTGCCGGAGATGCAGCGCCTCGGCAGCGAAATCCTCAACAACATCCAGACCTCGTGGGTCACGAATTTCGCCGGCCAGGCGCTGAGCACCACGGTCGGCCTGTTCAGCTTCCTGCTCGACCTGCTGACCGTGGTCATGGTCACCTACTATCTGTCCGCCGCCGGCCCCAAGCTGCGCCGTAGCCTGTGCCAGTGGCTCGGACCGGCCACGCAGCGCCGTTTCCTGCTCGGCTGGACCATCGTGCAGGATCAGATTTCGAACTTCCTGTTCTCCCGCACGATCCTGGCCGCCATCAACGCGGCGTGCACCGCGGTCTTCCTGGAACTGATCCATGTGCCGTACTGGCTGCCGTTGGCCCTGTTCTGCGGCATCGTCTCCCAGTTCATCCCCACCGTCGGCACCTACATCGGCGGCGCGCTGCCGGTGCTGTTCGCCTGGGGGTCGAACGGCATCATGTATGCGGTGGGCGTGCTCGTCTACATCGTGGTCTATCAGCAGATCGAGAACCTGATCCTCTCCCCGAAGATCTCCCAGCGCACGATGGACCTCAACCCGGCGATCGCGTTCCTCGCCGTGCTGGTGTTCGGCGGCGTGTTCGGCGCGTTGGGCGCGTTCCTGGCCCTGCCGATCACGGCCAGCCTGCAGGCGATCTTCAAGGTGTACACCATCCGTTACGATCTGGTCGACTCCCCGCTGATGAACGATCCGAAGCCGGTGAAGAAATCGAGGATCGTCGCCGGTGCGGAGGCGTTCAGCGACCATGTCATCAAACCGGTGAGCGACCATATGCCGCGCGCGGCGAAGGGGTCGAGCACCCGCGTGCCCTCCGACGACAATTTCGAACGGCTGCGCGAGCTGTATCGGATGCCCACCTCCGAAGACCTCGACGGTTCTCAGACCGTGGCCATCCCCAAGCGCACGCCGTCCGCGTCCAACGGCAAACCCGTGCTGTCGGGCGCCGAGACGGATGCCGGGGATGCCACCGACGCGGATGGTGCCGAAGCCGCCGCGGCTTCGGCCGACTCGGATGCCGCCGCGCCCAAGCCGAACGTCGACAATCCCAGAAGCGGGTGGCGCTGATGGTGCTGCTGAGTGTACTGGATGTTCTGCTGGCCATTGTCGGTGCCGCGGGATTGCTGTATCAGGGCGTGTGCATCCTGATCTCCCTGTTCAGCAAACCGGTGCGCTTCCCGGAGGCACCGATGGATAAGCGCTTCGCGGTGCTGATCTCCGCGCGCAACGAGTCGAACGTCATCGGCAATCTCATCGATTCGATTCACGCGCAGACCTACCCGACCGATCTGATCGACATCTGGCTGGTGGCGGACAACTGCACCGACGACACCGCCGACGTGGCCCGCGGCCGCGGCTGCCATGTCATCGAACGGTTCAACCAGGAGCAAATCGGCAAAGGCTACGCGCTGACCTACCTGCTGAACCGCATGCAGTCCACCGGGGACGCGCAGCGGTACGACGCGTTCTTCGTCTTCGACGCCGATAACCGGCTCGACCCGCACTATGTTGCCGAGATGAACAAGGCGTTCCAATCCGGGTTCCGCATCCTGACCAGCTACCGCAACTCCGTGAACCTGTCCGACAACTGGGTCTCCTCCGGCTCGGCGTTGTGGTTCATCAGGGAATCCCGGTTCCTGAATTCCTCGCGCATGCGCCTGGGCACCAGCTGCCATGTGGGCGGCACCGGGTTCATGTTCTCCCGGGAGATCATGAACCGCAACAAGGGCTGGAAGTTCCACCTGCTGACCGAGGACCTGGAATTCACGATGGACTCGGTGCTGCATGGCGACCGCGTGGGGTACTGCGGCACGGCGATCCTGTATGACGAGCAGCCGGTCACGTTCCGTCAGAGCTGGCGGCAGCGTCTGCGTTGGAGCAAGGGGTTCCTGCAGGTGTTCCGCTATTACGGGCCCGCGCTGATCAAACGTGCGGTGAGGGAACGCGACTTCTCCGCCGTGGATCTGACGCTGCTGATCTGCCCGTTCACGGTGCTCGGCGTCGTCCGTGTGGTGTTGGGGCTGCTGTTCGCGGCGTTCGGTTTCGTGACCTGGCCCAGTCAGCTGGTGTCCATGACCAGCTGGTTCTCCGTGATCCTCACCAGCATGCTCTCGCTGATGGCGCTCGCGGCGTTGACGATCATCGTGGAACGCGACCAGATCGGCGCCACGAACAAGGAGCTGTTCGCCTACGTGCTGAGTTTCCCGATCTACATGCTGAGCTACGTGCCGATCTCCTTCCAGGCGATCTTCTCCAAGGCCGAATGGAAGCCGATCGTGCACAAAGGGTCCTGATTGTTTCCACATCGCGAACATTCGGATAACACGCCGGGGAAGCCGCGGGGGGGGGGTATACGCTTATGAGCATGACATTAGACAATGCAATGCCATCTGCCGCATTTGGTCCGGCGCCGGTGCCCGTGGTGCCGGCGGACCCGTCGGCGGCCATATCGATCCGTGGCCTGTTCAAAAGGTTCGAGAAGAAGGTGGCCGTCAACGGCCTGTCCCTGGACATCCCGACGGGCTCGTTCTACGGTCTGGTCGGGCCGAACGGCGCCGGCAAGACGACCACGCTGAACATGCTGACCGGGTTGCTGGTCCCGGACGCCGGCACCGCCATGATCCTGGGGCATGACGTGTGGAGCGACGTCAACCGCGCCAAGCGCATCATCGGCGTGATGCCGCAGCCGGAGCAGATCTTCGACCGGCTGACCGGCATGCAGCTGTTGGTGTATTCGGGCATGCTGCGCGGCATGAAGCGCGCCGAAACCGTCAAGCGGGCCAAGGACCTGCTGGCCGCGTTCGATCTGGAACAGGCCGCAGGCAAGATGGTCGCCGACTATTCGGCCGGCATGACCAAGAAGGTGTGCCTGGCGGCCGCGATGATCCACAGCCCGCGCATCCTGGTGCTGGACGAGCCGTTCGAATCGGTCGATCCGGTTTCCAGCGCCAACCTGAAGGACATCCTCATCGAGTACGCGCACACCGGCGGCACGGTGATCATCTCCTCCCACGTCATGTCGCTGGTCGAGAAGATGTGCACGCATGTGGCCGTCATCAACCAGGGGCAGGTGTGCGCCGCCGGCACGGTGGACGAGGTCGCCGCGGGCGAGGAGCTGGAGGACCGGTTCCTGCAGTTGGTCGGCGGCCGGCATGCCGCCGCGCACCTGTCCTGGCTGGACGGCGGCGCCGATGAGCCCGCCGCGCAGGCGTCGGATTCGGAGGCATGATGGATACGGTGCTGACCATCGTCCGGCTGCGGTGGGCGTTGACCTGGGCCGCGTTACGCAAATCGGTGTGGCAGACGATCGGGTACGCGATCTCGATGCTGATGGGACTGTCCGTGGTCGTCGGCGCCGGCGTGCTCGCCTGGTTCCTGGGCGATTCGGAGGTCGTGGACCAGGTGCAGGGCTTCGCCCGTGGACTGGAAGTGGCGGTGGTGCTGATCGGCTCGTTCGCCATGGTGATGACCGCGTTCGCGCAGCTCATGCTCATCGGCGAGAGTTCCACGATGAGCCCGCGCCGGCTCGAGCTCTACGGCATTCCCGACCGGACCCTGCAGGCCGGCCTGCTGTTGTCCGGATTGTCCGGCATCCCGGCCGTCTGCGCTACCGTGGCGCTGATGCTGTGGGCGATGGCCTACCGGTGGATGGGTGCGGGCGTGGTGATCGCGGCCGTCATCGCCGCGCCGCTGGCCGTCATCACGTTGATGAGCATCTCGAAGATGATCATCAACGCGGCCACCACGCTCGTCAAGTCGAACCGCGGCAAGAACCTGTTCTATCTCATCGTCACCGTCGTGTTCGTGTCGGTGTGCTACGTGCCCAGCATCACGTTGAACTCGTCCGCGGATTTCGACGGTTTCGACGTCGAGACCCTCGCCGCGCCGGCCGCCGTGTTCGCATGGACGCCGTTCGGGGCGGCCTTCCAGCTGCCGTTCGACGTCCGGCATGGCGCGTGGGGGCCGTTGGTCGCGCGTCTGGCGATTCTGGCCGCCACCTGGGTGCTCTGCTTCATGGCATCGACCTGGTGTCTGCGCCATGAGCGGCTGGTCGCCGGCGCCTCCACGACCGCGGCGTCGGTCAAGGGCATCGGGGCGTTCTCCTGGATGCCGGACAGCGTCTCCGGCGCGGTGTCGGCCCGGTTGCTCACCTACCTCAAACGTGATCCCCGGCAGAGCCCGATGTTCGTGTTCCCGCTGATCTTCGTGGTCCTGTTCGCCTTGCAGGCGCACGGCGTCACGCCGATGGTGTGGAGCGCCATGATCCTGTCCTCCATGTTCCTTGCCCTGACCGAATCCAACGGTCTGGCCTATGACGGCCGCGGCCTGACCATGCAGGCGATCAGCGGCGTGCGCGGCGTGGATGACAGACACGGCCGCGTGCGCGTCTACGCGGGCATCATCGTGCCGTACATGCTGATACTCACCGTCGTCTGCTTTGTGGTGACCGGGGATTGGCGCACGCCGGACGGCATACTGATGGGCCTGACCTTCGCCGCCTGTTCGACGGGCCTGGCCCTGTGCAGCCTGGGCCTTGCCGAGGTGCTCTCCTGCGTGCTGATGTATCCGGTGCCGTCGATGGACAAGCCGTTCTCCACCCCGCAGGGACGCGCCGTGGCGCAGGGATTCTTCCCGTTCGTGCAGATCCTCGGCATGTTCGTGCTGATGGCGCCGACTGTGCTGGTCGGCGTCGCGCTGCTGCTGAGCGGCAACGGGGACCTGTACTGGGCGCTGATCCCGGTCGGCCTGGCCAACGGCGTCGGGTTCCTGATCCTTGGTTCGTGGCTTGGCGGTAAGCTGATGGATGCTCGGATGTTGTCGATCATCGCCACGGTCGATTCGTTCGCATCCCTGCAGAAGTAATCGTTCATCCATCAGGAAGGGGAGAGCGTGGCACGGAGAGCGGCAAGACGGCGTCGGCGTGTGCCGGCGGTATCCCGTCGCGCCGTCACCGTCGCGGTGTCCGCGGCGCTTACGGTCGTGCTCGCGTTCGGCTATCTGGTCGCCGACCTGACCGATGTGCTGCCCGGTCCGCTGACGTTGCGTCCGGCGCGGATCCCCGTGGTCCCGGACGCCCGCGCGGCGGTCGCATCCGGCGACGTCGTCGGCGACGTCGATCGTGCGGCCGTCATCGACCAGGCGGCCGCGGACGCGCTCATCGACACGCTGACCGGTGCCGACGGCGTCGGCGATGACCTGTCCGTCGCCATAGCGGACGCGGAGGGCACCATCGTCGCGGAACGCAACATCGGCACGGCACGGGAGCCCGCCTCGACATTGAAGACGCTGACGGCGCTGGCCGCGTCGGCCACGCTGGACCTGTCGGACACCCTGGACACCGAAACCTATCTGGACCAGCGCGAAGGGCAGATGCCGACGCTGATCCTCAACGGCAACGGCGACATGCTGCTCGGCGCCGGCGCCAGCGATCCCCATCACGTCAACGGCCGCGCGGGCCTGGGCACGCTGGCCGAACGCACCGCGGAGGCGTTGCTCCAGCGCGGCATCGACCGGGTGCGCCTCGTCTACGACGACACGTTGTTCGGCGACCAGCGCAGTCCGGCGAACATCGAACGCAACAATCCCGGCAACCTGTACTACGCGCCGGTCTCGGCGATGGCGGTGGACGGCGGCCGTCACTGGGAGGACGGGCAGCCGGAGGATCCCGACCAATACACCGGGTATCCGGAACTGTCGACGCAACCCGCCGCGGAGGCCGCCGCGACCTTCGTCGCACGGCTGGGGGAGTACGGCATCACGGTGGAGGGAGAGCCTTCCGCCGGGGACGTGCCGGAGGGGCTGTCGCCGCTGGCGAGCGTCAGCGGCGCCCAACTGAGCGAGGTCATGGCGTTCATGATGCGTCATTCCGACAACACGCTGGCCGAGGAATTCGGGCGGCTGACCGCGATCGCCGCCGGATACGACAATTCGCCGTCGGGCGCCACGCAGGCGGTGGCCGACATCGTCAGCGGGCTGGGCGTGGATACCGGCCAGCTGACGATGGCCGACTGTTCGGGGCTTGCCCCCGGCTCCAGACTGAACGTGCGGACGCTGATCGGCGTGCAGACCGCCGCGCTGGCCGGCGGATCAGCCTCGTCCCTGATCGAGGGCATGTCCGTGCCCGGGCTCACCGGCACCGCGGCGGACCGGCTCGACGATGACGCCGCGGCGGGGCTGCTGCGCGTGAAAACCGGCACACTGGACGCCGTGACCGCCATGGTCGGCAACGTCTCCCGCACCAATGGCGGCGTGCTGTGCTTCGCCGTCGTGGTCAACAATCCCGAGAACGCGTGGGAGGCGGCCCGCGCCGTGGACGCGTTCATCGCCGACTTGCCGGGGCTTTGAGTCGGATGGCGTACAGCAGGCAGATGCGGGCCGCGGTGGGCATGGTGCGCACGGCGTTGGCCGGCGTGGGACTGGGCGTGCAGGATCGGCGGTTCACCCGCCACGGCGAACATGACCCGTTGCCGGACGCGCCGCTGGTGCTGGTCGCATGCTCGGGCGGGCGGGATTCGATGGCGTTGGCTGCCGTGGCACGAATCGTGTGCGCCTCGCTGGGGGTGCGGTGCGGTGCGGTGATCGTGGACCACGGCCTGCAGGAGGGGTCCGCGGATGTCGCGGGATGTACGGCACGGCTCTGCGGAAGCCTGGGGCTTGCCCCGGTGCTGGTGCGCACGGTTCAGGTGCGACGGGACGGCGCGGGTATGGAGTCCGCCGCCCGGGACGCCCGATACCGCGCATTGGCTGCGGCGGCCCTGGAGTGCGGCGCGGCGGCGGTGCTGCTGGCCCACACGCGTGACGATCAGGCGGAGACGGTGCTGTTGGGGCTGCTGCGGTCCGGCGGCGTCGATGCGATTGCGGGGATGCCCCCTGCGTTCCGTCGTGACGGGATGGTGTTCGTCCGACCGTTCCTGGACCTGAGCCGCGAGGATACGACGGCGATCTGCCGGCAGTCGGACCTGACGTGGTGGGACGATCCGACCAACGGCGAGGATGCGGAAGGGGAACTCGACGGGCGATATCCGCTGCGTTCCCGCATCCGGCATGATCTGATGCCCGCGTTGACGCGGTTCGCGCGGGCCGATGTGGCCGCGGTGCTGGCGCGTGGCGCGCGGACCGCGCAATATGACAAGGCGTATCTGGACGCCGAGGCGGAGCGTGCCCTGGCCGATGTGGCGAGGTTCGCGGAAGGCGAGAGCACGCCGGCGTTGTCGTTCGACGCGGCCGGGTTGGACGCGCTGCATCCGGCGATTCGCCGGCGCGTCATAGCGCATGGGCTGGCCGCCGTCGGCATCGCCGGCAACCAGCGCCAGATCGAGTCGATCGAACGTCTGGCCACGGATTGGCACGGGCAGGGGGCTGTGAACCTTCCCGGCGGATATTCAGCGAAACGTCAGAAACACGTCATTCGCCTGTGCCAAGATGGAATGCATGAAAATCGCGGATGTTCAGGACCAGATCGACCACGAGCTGGTCAGCAGGGATCAGATCGACAGTAAAATCGCGGAATTGGCCGCGCAGGTCAGTGAGGATTATCGGGGGCGTGACCTCCTGCTGGTGGCGGTGCTCAAGGGGGCGGTCAACACGTTGGTCGCCTTCTCCCAGGCGCTCAGCATTCCCGTGCAGATGGACTTCATGAGCCTGTCCAGCTACGGCGACGGCACGACCAGCAGCGGCACCGTGACCGTGCGTCAGGACCTGTCCGTCGATGTTCGCGGCAGGCACATTCTGATCGTGGAGGATATCGTTGATTCGGGACGTACGTTGGCCTGGCTGGTCGACGAGCTGAAGCGCCGCGGCGCCGCCTCGGTGGAGGTGATGGCCCTGTTGCAGAAGCCGTCCCGGCGCGAGGTGGACGTGGACGTGAAATACAGCGGGTATGAGATCCCCGACGAGTTCGTGGTGGGGTTCGGCCTTGATTACGCCGAACGGTACCGCAACCTCGACTCGATCGCCGTGCTGAAACCGGCAGTGTATCAAGGAGCGTGACTATGGGTTTCCCTCAGGGGCCTCAGCAGCCGTCCGGCGACAACGGCGGCAACAACAACGGCAACTGGCCGATGAATCCCTTCAACCGTAACAATGACGACAACCGCGGGGGCAGCAACGGCCCCAAGCCGGTGTGGCGTTCGCCCTGGCTGTGGGGTGTGGCCATCGTGGTGCTCGCCATCCTGATGTTCCAGATGTTCGCGGGCACCGGCCGTCAGACCATCGACACCAAGGATGGTCTGGAACTGCTGGACAACGGCGTGGTGACCTATGCGGACATCATCGACAACCGCCAGCTCGTCCAGCTCGACCTGAGCCAGAACTTCACCAAGCAGGATCCGGACACCGGGCGTCAGCGCAACTATGGCAAGGAGGTGCAGTTCTACTACACCTTCGCGCAGGGCGGCGACGTGGTCACCA
>OLQE01001229.1_pt1 | contig 14918 bp, 9 predicted proteins | sample 1643161 | NCBI WGS metagenome assembly OLQE01 (sample SAMEA3136650, study PRJEB25190) | human gut metagenome | reverse complement strand
ATTCCACGATTTAAATTTTCATCATCTTCAACCACGAGTATACCTGGCATAGCATCTGCTCCTCTCTTTATTAACTATTCATCTTAAAATGATTCAATGCCTCCACAATTGCACTCTCTTTATCTTCTGGACACTGCGGTTGCCTGCTATCTTCATTTTTAGGTAAATTATAATTCTTTCCAACCTCAATTCCGCATTTTCTCTTTACCTGTGAGATATACAGATTGGAAACCTTCATGCCGGCATTATGTTCAGCCACATACTTCTTTATCTCATCATATGTAGCCTTAGTCTCTGCAGATGTTATATCCATATCATCAAGTTCCATCGTGACATTAATGTAATCATCCGGCTTTTGTTTCAGTTGGGACAAAAGAACAACCGTCTCCACATGCACCGTCTGAGGGAACTGGTCAACTCCACAGACTTTTTTTAACTCATATCCATTGTCACATAAAAATCTCAGATCCCTCGCCAGTGTTGCACTGTCGCAGCTTACATATACCACACGTTTCGGCTGCATTTTCAGGATCGTCTTAAGAAGCATTGCATCGCATCCCTTTCGTGGTGGATCGACTACGATCACATCTGCATACACACCATTTTTCTCATATTCACGCGGCAGCACTTCTTCTGCCTTTCCGACAAAGAACTCTACGTTGTCAATTTCGTTAAGACGAGCATTTCTTCTGGCATCTTCGATGGCTGCCGAAACGATTTCCACACCACGGACAAATTTGGCCTTCTGCGCGAGGAAAAGCGAAATGGTTCCGATTCCACAGTAAAGATCCCAGACTGTTTCCTCTCCATGGAGATCCGCATATTCCAGTGCTTTGGAATACAGTTTCCATGTCTGATGCGGATTTACCTGAAAGAAAGACAACGGCGAAATCTCATAAGAAATATCTCCGATCTTATCTGTAATGTATTCTTTTCCCCAGATCGTTTTTACCTTGTCACCGAGAATTACATTATTTCGCTTTTTATTGATATTCAGGGAAATGCTTGTCATTCCCGGAATTTCGCCAAGCTTTTCCACCAGTTCTTTCTGATGCGGAAGATCCTGCCCATTAATGATCAAACAGACCATCAGCTCTCCAGTAAAAAATCCATAACGGACAAAAATATGGCGAACCAGACCTTTTCCGGTCATTTCATCATAAGGAGCAATGTTATACTTCTCCATATGTGCGATTACACGATCCAGAACTTCTTTATTCTGTGGAATCCCGAGTGCACAGTCACGATTCTCGATAATGGCATGTGTGCGGCCTGCATAAAAACCGGTCACGATCCTGCCTTCTTTATTTCTTCCGACCGGAAACTGCGCTTTATTACGGTAGTGATACGGCTCGTCCATTCCGATCAGTGGCTCCATCGGAAGCTCCTTAAATCCCCCAATCCGTTCCAGATGTCCGCGAAGCTTTTTCTCCTTAAAAGCCTTCTGTTCTTCATAGGAAACAGCCTGCAGCTGGCAGCCACCACACTGACGGGCAGACGGACAAATCGGATCTACACGATATGGAGATGGTTTCAGAATCTCCATCAGGCGACCGTAACCGTAGTTCTTTTTTGCTTTCATGATTTTGGCTGTAACTGTATCTCCAATGACTGCGTCCTTTACAAAAACAGTGAAGCCATCAGCTTTGCCAATGCCTTCACCGTCTGTTCCGCAATCCACAATTTCTAACGTAACAATGTCATTTTTACGATATTCCATGAGGATCAAACGTCTCCTGTTCTTCTCAGATTTGATTCAAAAAGTCTGTTATATCCAAGCCATTCCTTCTTGCCCTTGTCTGCTGCAAAAATCTCTGTCAGCGTCTCCATCCGGGCGTCTGTATTATCCGCAAGGTTCAGCGCAACTGCTTCTGCAAGTGCAGGTTTTTTCGGTGAACCATACTCCAGTTCTCCATGATGCGCCAGAATGCAATGCACAAGCTGATTTTCCAGTGTTTCAGGGAAATTCGGAATGTCTTTTGCCAGATCATGGATCATCTGTGCACCGATGATAATATGTCCAAGAAGCTGGCCTTCATCTGTATAGTCATTTAAAGGAAAAGAAGAAAGTTCTTTTGTCTTGCCGACATCATGAAGAAGTGCAGCAGTAATCAGCAGATCTCTTTTGAGCAGTGGATAAGCATTTGCCATGTAATCACAAAGCTTCGTAACACTTAAAGTATGCTCCATCAATCCACCGATAAATCCATGATGAACCGTCTTCGCAGCAGAATGTTCCTGAAAAGATTTCAGAAATTCTTTATCTTCCACAAAGAGTTTATTCAAAAGTGCGGACAGGTATTCATTTTTTACTGTTTTGATCATGTTTAAAATCTGTCCGTACATGTCATCTGTACTGTTTTCGCTGACCGGAAGATAATCAGCCGGATTATACTCTCCTTCGGAAGCTTTGCGGACTCTTTTGATATTCAACTGCATTGCTCCTGCAAAAGTCGTAACATCTCCAACTACATCAATATAATCCAGTGTGTCAAAATCATCAATTCCGAGAGAATTCGGATCCCAAATTTTACCATCCAGTACACCTGTCTTGTCCTGCAGGATCACATTATCGTACGGCTTGCCGTTTTTTGTCATTGCTGACTGTTTCTGCTTGCAGAGGTAAATTCCGCTGACACGGTCTCCCTCATGTAATTCATTGATAAAACGCATATATTTTTGCCTTTCTATTTTGCCTTTCTATTTTTCCTTTATTATTACATTCAATTCTACGTTCACATATGTACCATAAGAATTTCTACGATAGATCTCAAGTTTGACTTTTGAGCCTCTGTTCAGACTCTGAAGCATCGAAGAGTAGTCGTCCATAGATCGGATTTCCTGTCCGTCAAGTGTATGTACAATATCTCCGCTTTGAACACCGGCTGTCATTGCCGGAGAATCAGATTCAACTGAATCCACATAGATGCCCTCCGGAAGTTCCAGATTTTCTACCTGATATTCTGAAATCGTTGCTCCGTGGATTCCGATATAACAGATATCGTCTCCATTCGCCATGCCCTCCAGAAGCGAACGAAGCTGCGTTGCCTCGACTGCACGAATCACACTGTTGTTCTCATCTTCCTGTCCGCCGCAGATGATCCCGACTACCTCTCCTGACATATTTAGAAGAAGTCCGCCTCCGTCTTCACTTCCTACCATATTTGTCGTCAGCATTCCATATTCTTCATCTGCCACTTTCATAGTGCCCGTAACAGAAGTAATCATCCCACTGACAAGAGAATCATAATCTCCTGTCGGACTTCCCACTGCGATCACAGCATCCATCTGTTCGATGTCATCGTCTCCGGCAAGTGCTACCTGCGGAATCTCTTTTGCCGTTGCCTCTTTTACATCAGTAAAAGGAATCTGGAATACCAGGAAACCGGTGCGGCTGTCACTCTTGCAAAGCGTAGCATCTGCCATATCTCCATTCGAAAATGTCACCTGAAATTTTCCGGCATCATCCATATTGTCAGAATACGTCATGATATAAAACGCCTTATCATTTTTGAGGAAAACAAATCCCTCTTCTTCACCGTATTTCAAAAACGAATCATCCAGAAGATCCGCATCATTTCCCAATGCCAGAATTCGCACCAATGCCTTACGTGGTACTTCTGCAACATTTCGCACCAGTTCTGCCCATGCATCATCTGCTGCCGTGTCCTTAGCAGCTATGTCTTCTGCTGTAGATGACTGCGCTTCATTCTGACCGGATTCCTTCGTATTAGCCGTTCCTTCTCCTGTTTCTGTCTGCTCCTGTTCTTTCAGATCAGCCGGTGCTTCCGTAACAGCCGGTATCAGGGTGACTTCTGTATGATGATCTGTCGAATCTTCAATCGTTTCAATCACTCCCGGCAGAAATAATGCTACAGTTCCAACCGTACAGCCGCCAAAAATCACACCACATACAGCTGCAGTCAGAAATTTCTTAACAGGGCTTTTTCTGTCTGTCGGACGTTCCTTAATTGTCTCTTTTATAAAAGAATAATTCTCCGAGGATGGTTTCTTATCACTCCGCTTAACCATAAGAATCCTCCTATAAGTTCAAACCTGATAATTCATAAATTATTTTAGCAAAATTTTATGAAGTTTTTATGAACAATTCTTTTCGATTTTTATCATGTTTCATCAAGTGGATTTTTCCTTTTATTTACGGGCTTTTCGGGACTTTAAAATTGTCTTTTCGTTGAAAGAATTTATGTTTTCAAAAGAAAACGTGATCACCCGGGTACCCAGGCTGTTTTTCTTACTATGTTCGTGATAAAATTACAGTAACTACAAAAGCTTCCCATTGTTTTCTTTTTACAGGAGGATTTTTCAATGCAGGAAATACATCATTTTTTCACTCATTATTCAGCCTCACCCTTGATTTCCGTGTCCGTCTGTTTAATATTCTGGCTTTAGGAGGCACTGTGATCAGCCTGATCATGATTTTTCTGATTGTTTTTCCGGCGATGTTTTTTTCCAGCAGCGGATATCATGGCGGCATGCCGGCCTTCTTCGTGTTTGCCATTATTTTTACCGGGCTGATGCTGGAAAAAAAACGGGCTCTGATCGTTTCTCTGCTGGAGATTGTCCTATATATGGAAATGTAGATGCGCTTGCATGCCAGACTGATGATTATACATTTGGACTTTTTATCCTGACTCCGTCAGACTCCTATGATAAGGCCGCTGAAAAGGAAGCCACAGAGCTGATCAAATCCATAGATTTTGTTTACGCAGAGTCTGTGGATATGGCCATGACGGATTACTTCCAGATTCTTACTCCGGAGCGCTGGAAATCTCTCTGCCGTTATGAAACAACCGAAACCGAAAATGGTGGATATAAACTGACTTATTACAATGAGGATGTTCCTGTGCTGACCCTGGAAGCCATACCTGATTCCCCTGTCGGGTTCGTGCACCTCTAAAACACAAAAAAGAGAGCCCTCAGAGTTCGCACCTCCGGGGGCTTTTGCCTGTATTTCTGTGTCTGCGGGTACAGGCTGTCGCTTTTAAAAAAGCTATTGCCTTATAACTTCCGCTAACATCGGCAGCAACTTATCAACCTGGATCGGCTTTGCGATATGACCATTCATTCCGGCTGCAATAGCCTCTCTCTTATCTTCTTCAAATGCATTTGCTGTCATTGCAATGATCGGTATGCACGCTTTATCCTTATCTGGCAGGTTTCTGATTGCCTGCGTTGCTTTATAACCGTCCATTTGGGGCATCTGGATATCCATAAGGATCATATCATATGTTCCTGTTGGCATTTCCATTATTCTGTTTACGCACTGAATACCATTCTCCACACGCTCTGTCTTAAGGCCGGCACGCTCAAGGATTGCCTCTGCAATCTCCGCATTCAGATCATTATCCTCCGCCAGAAGGATATTCCTGCCTTCAAGGATTTCACTTCCTGTTCCGGACTCTTCAATGTACTCTTTTACATAATAGCTTTCATCCGCTATCCTGTGCTTTAATGTAACTGTAAAAGTGCTGCCCTTTCCAAGTTCACTCTCTACATTTATTATTCCACCAAGCAGCTCAACATATTTCTTAACGATTGACATCCCAAGTCCGGTTCCTGCGATTTTGCTCTTTGTGGTGTTCTGCTCACGTGTGAATGCTTCAAAAATCTTTGTCTGATAATCCTGACTCATACCGATTCCGGTATCACTGACACTAATCCTCACTATCATGTATCCAGACTCATCACAAGATAATTCATCTACATCTACCATAACAGAACCACCGGCCGGAGTATATTTTATGGCATTGCTGAGGATATTGACTAATATTTCTTTTACCTTGGTAACATCTGTCAGTACATGCTCATGTTCTACATTCATCGCGTAATGAAGCACAATATTCTTTTTCATTGCTTTCTCATCAAACACTGCAAACAAAGACTTCCAGACATCTTCAATCCGGCAGTAATTCTCATCAAGCTCCATCCTTCCACTCTCAATTCTGGCCATATCCAGTACATTATTTATGATTGACAGAAGAAGATTTCCTGACTGCTGTAGTTTTTCCAAATGCTCTGAAGTTTCAGGCAGCCCTTTTCCTTTCAGCTCATCCTCCATAAGCTGTGCATAACCAAGAATTGCATTCATAGGAGTACGGATGTCATGTGACATATTGTTAAGAAAACGGGTCTTTGACAGACTGGCATCCTCTGCTTTTTTCAAAGCGATTTCCAGTTTGTCATTGAGCTTTTGTGCATCATTTGCCGCAAGCTTTGCAACAGCTTCTGCTTTCCTTACCTTCCGTAAAAGTACGAAGATAATACTAATGATGCTGAGTGAAAAAAATCCTATGGCGACAAAAAATGCAAACATGTTGTCTTTTACAAAGTCACAAAAAGTCACCTTGTCTTCTGTACTGTCATAGATAGCAAGTGCGCTTGTAAGCATGTCAGACGGCATGGCCTTTAAGGTTTTATTCGAATTCGATAAGAGGGTTCCTTCTCCACCTCTTACTGCAAAACACGCTTCCATTGTTTTGGTAAGTGGAACACTCTTGAAATCTCGATTGTTATCATACTTCAGTGCCTGACTGGTTCCTATGAGAAAACAGTCTGCTTTTTCATTCATGACCATATCTGCGGCATCCTCAAGCGAATCATAATCTACCAGCTTCCATTGCGGATAACCGAAAGCAATATGCTGTTTTAAGGCGTCTTTTTCCTTTGGTACAGCTACTGTATACACCCTGTTCTCATCAAACTTTCCCTCATCCGTTACCGCCATCAGGCTGTAGGTCCAGGCTGTGTTTGTAAGTGCATACCCGTTTTTTTCTGCGAAATCAGGATTTCTGCCGGCATAAAAAACCATATCAATCTCACAATTCTGCAGAGCCTGCGTCATTTCGTCATAGCTGTCATATTCCTGCATATAAAATTTCAGTGCCCGATTCCCCAGACAGTCTTTGGCATAAGAGGTATATTCTGCCAGCATACCCGTAAGTTTTTCAGTTGCTTCGTCCCTGTAAAAAATTGCCGGATCATTGTTCAAAAATCCTATACGGATGTCACCATGCTCTTCCAGCCATGACTTTTCTCCGCCTGTAAGGCTCTGGTTATAATCAAGCGTAAAATACTTCTTATACAGGTCTGCCTTAAAAAAAGGACTATCCTGTTCCAGCTGACGCATAGCATAATCCAGCTCTGTCTTGATGTCGCTGCGCTCTTTATTTATTGCAAAATATATGCCTGATTTGCCGATCGTGGTAACGGATGCTATTCCCTGTTCAGACCAGATGGATTCTTCCAGAAATACAAAACAATCAATCTCATGATTTGCTAATTTCTTTTCGACATCATCATTATTGTACACATTTACATGCTCTGTATGTATGCCATTCTTATTTTCCCATTCTGTCAGCATGATTTCAGGTTCTGTATCTATGAGCACACCTACACGTTTACCATCCATAAACTTGAAATCAGACGTCCCAATATCCATATCCGATAAATCAGCATAAAGGATATATTTTTCCTCACCCATCGGTTCATCCGAGAAAAGCATCTTTTTTGCACGTTCCTCGGTGTAAGAGATATCACCCATGATATCAATCTCACCATTTTCAAGCTTATCAAAACAGTCAGACCAGTCGCATTTCACATACTCAAATTCCCATCCGGTATAACCTGCCAGAGCCTGCATGAGTTCGTAGCCATAACCTCGTCTGACACCGTTTTTGTCGACATAATCAAAGGTATCTTCAAATGAACCGACACGTATGATCTGTGACTGCTTTTCATCGTTATCCGTCTCAGCAGCCTGGCAAAGTACTGTCAATATTATCCATATTACTAAAACCACAAATATACCTGCACATAGTACGGTTGATTTTTTTCTATTATTATCCATATTTTTTGTTTCCTTTATTTGTGGGGGCTAATACTCCGGACACCTAATTCAGGTTTCTCTGCAGGGTGCTGATCAATTCCTCTATGACAATTGGTTTGGACAGGAACCCATCCATACCGTATTCCAGTGCTTTCTTCCTGTCTTCATCAAAGGCATTGGCAGTCATGGCAAGGATAGTGATTCCCGACAGTGCAGGATCATCCAACGCACGGATCTGCTTTGTAGCTTCATATCCGTTCATTACCGGCATCTGCACATCCATCAGCACCAGATCATACTTACCTGATGTTGAATTTTTAACTTTCTCCACTGCCTCTGCTCCATTTTCTGCGGTATCAACCAGGAATCCATATTCATTAAGGATCTCCACCGCAATTTCTCTGTTCAGTTCATTATCTTCCACAAGCAGTATACATCTGCCTCTGAAATCTGAACCTGCTGCCGGAAGAACCGAATCTTCTGGTTCAGACTGACTCTGGCCGATGGCAGTCATCAAAGTTTCTCTGATATCCGACATGAACAGAGGTTTCGCACAGAATGCAGTCACTCCTGCTGCCCTGGCCTCTGCTTCGATATCAGACCAGTCATAAGCAGTCAGGATAATGATCGGTGTATCATCACCAAGGCTGCGGATCTGACGGGTGACCTCAATCCCATTCATATCCGGCAGACGCCAGTCGATGATATAAGCGTGGAATGCATCTCCCAGTTCCATAGACTGTCGTGCACGTAGAACAGCTTCCTTGCCGGAAAGTGTCCATTCCGAACGCATTCCAACCCTCACAAGCATTTTTGTCACGCTGTCACAGGTATTAAAATCGTCGTCTACAACCAGCGCCTTAAGGCCCTCCAGTTCAGCAATCTTCTCTATACGTTGGTGCTCAGACTGAATCCGGAATGGCAGACGAACAATAAATTCGGTGCCTTTGCCCTGTTCTGTCTGAACCTCAATGGTTCCGCCCATCATATCCACAATGTTCTTAGTGATGGCCATGCCAAGTCCTGTGCCCTGGGTCCTGCTGACTGTGGAAGTACGCTCCCTCTCAAAAGGAGCAAAGATCTTCTGTACAAATTCCTGGCTCATGCCGATTCCGTTATCCTTTACCCGGATCTCGTACAGCTCACTGCCTTTCTGTGTTCCAGGACGCTGTCTGATCCGGACAGAAACGGTTCCTCCTGCAGGTGTAAATTTAACTGCATTTGACAAAAGATTCAGCAACACCTGGTTCAGACGCGTCTTGTCACAATAGACATCCTCATTCGTAATATCCATTGCATCCATATAAAGTTCCAGCTGCTTCGCATGAATCTGCCCACTGATGATCGTCTTCAGGTCATGAAGTACATCCGACAGACTGACTTCTGTTTCTTCCAGATGGATCTTTCCACTCTCAATCCGGCTCATATCCAGTATATCGTTGATCAGTGAGAGCAGATGGTTACTGGAAGAAAGAATTTTCCCAAGATAATCCCGTACTCTTTCCTTATCATCAATATTACTTACAGCCAGTGTAGTAAAACCGATGATTGCATTCATTGGTGTCCGGATATCGTGAGACATATTGGAAAGGAAAGTACTCTTTGCCTTATTTGCTGTCTCTGCAGCACGTACTGCCTCAGAAAGTGCCTGATTCATATTCCTGTCAGAGGTACGGTCCGACATAACCAGAATATATTTCTTCTTCCGGTTCACCTCACTGCCCATTGCCACAATATGAAACCAGCGTCGTTCTCCTGTTTTCTGATGAAGATATTCAAAATCCCATTCCTGCTGTTCCGAAGTCTGGATTCCCTCCAGATAATTCTTCTTCGAATTCTCAGAATCCCATGGATGCAGTTTTCCCAGAATATAAATATCCTTCCGGATCTGTTCTACCGTAAATCCCATCAGTTTTTCCACATTCGGGCTGACATAATCTGCCTGATATGTTTTGGCGTCCAGCATCAGGAAAACATCATCCACATTCATTGACAGCTTTTGAAACAGCTCATCCCTGTACAGGATCTCTGTATCTTTTCTCCTGAGACTTGCCCTGCTTTTTTGAATAATAAAGCTGATAAGTAAAGCTGCAATACAGAGCACAACCACACTGACAAGAAGCATTGTACTGCGCTGCAGACTGTTCATACTGGCGTTGACGATATCCTCCCTTACAAGTCCCAGAAACATCCAGTCCTGGATATCCGATTTTTCATAGACCAGATAGTAATTCTCTTTATCCAGATTCACCAGCATCGCATCGGTACGTCCTGCTTTAAACTTTTCCGAAAGCTCATTGATTTCTTTTTCGGACATGTCTGAATGTTCTCTCAGAACGCCAAAGAAGTTATACACGTTCCCCCATGACTCAGAAGAATGATCGACCACAACACGGCCATCCGGATGAACAGTAAAACTCTGAGCATCTCCATTGAAGGCAGAAATATCCAACACATCTACAATATCAGAATTTTCATACGCAATGGCAATTGCATCATATTCAAATCCCTGATAGATTCCATGCGCCCTGGGAGTGGCAAAAACAAGCAACTGAGATTTTCCGGGAACTGTTGCATTCGCAATAACATCATTTCCCTGCCGAATCTCCTCTTCAGTATTTCCCTGTAATCCAAGGTACCCGTTTTCCCCTGTTGCCGTCTTATAGTTCCCGTCAGCTGACAGAAAAAAGAATTCCAAAAAGCCGGCATCTTCCTGCGCTTTCTTAATATAATCACGAATTTCATCTTCGCTGGAAATATTCTGCAGATTCTCCCCCCACATATGAAGATAGGTCAGGTTCTTATCTGTCAGTTCCCTCAGCATGTTATCAGACTGATGAAAAACTTCCGTCAGATGAGAAACACTTTCCTCATAAATAGTTTTCGACACAAATCTGGAATACCGGAAAACCAACAGAACAATTCCCAGTAAAACAGCTGTAAAGACAGCTATCCGGAATCGTTTTCCCATGACAGGTTTCTTTCTGCCTTTATTATGATTCTTAATATCCATTCTTCTCACCTCAGAGTCATGTAGTCTTCAGGCTCTGCAAGAATGGCATCACCATCTGAAATATGTCCTGTCCAAGTATCTTTCACAGTGGTATCTCCTCCCTCAAACACAATATTCTCATCTGCAGGATAAGCTTCCATATGTTTTGGTGTCGCAAGGCAGGTTACCGTAAAAGTATCCTCGTCCTGAACTTTTTTTCCATCTTTTGTAACTTTACTCAATGTGTAACCATCATCTGTTTCTTTGACTTCCACGGAAATGCCACTGACCACAGGCAGAGAGCCCCGGTTAAACGGAGTAAATCCGCCCTCATAGCCTTCTACAAAGTTTTTAACTGTCTCTTTCAGTTTGGCTCCGCTCATCTTGCTGCTGTAAGCCGAAAGACCATTTGGCATGATCATGTCTCCCGCCATTTTTTCTGTATAGCCGGCTTTCAGCACATTTCCCGTAAAGCTGTTTCCGGTTGCGATCAGCACATCCGTCCCATAAATGCCACGCAGAGTGTTTGCCATAACAGAATATGCCGTGTTCCCGCCGCTGCTATGAAAACGGTTGGAATAAGATTTCTGTGAATCCAGCACGATATCCTCAGAAGCAGATTCTTCTTCAAGAAGCTGCGTGTTAAATGACTCATAGGCCTGCCCTGCATCATATTCTCCTGAGATCATCTTAGACACCACATCCCTGGAAACGGAGAAAAAGTCATTTGATGCAATGCGGATATACATATGGTTTTCTTCGATCACAGGTTTCACATCCTTCAGGTATTCTGTAAGCTTAAGATCCACATCCTGACTGTAGCTTAACAGATCCTGTCCATCATAAACAATCCTATTCTGCGCATCCGCTGAAAGCATTGTGTTCAGCACCTTCATTGCTTTCTTTCTACGTGTTTCATCTTTTGTCAGATCACGGTTTAAAGCCACCTGGAAATATGGCGTAGTCATAATCCACTTTTCACCGTTCTCCTGAAAGAATGGAAGAAATGTCGTGTTTATGCCCTGATCCTGAAACATTTTTACACCGGCAGAGCTGCCAAAGTACATGGCAAGCTTGCCACTTTGATACATTTCAACTATGTCATCATAATTCATATCCAGATCATCCTGACTCAGACCGGTATCCTGGATAAACTGCTCCATACGTTCAAAAGCCTCCGGCCAGACTGTACTGTCCAGACCTTCTCTTTTTGTGTTATCCGGGTCACTGTAGGCAGTACGCCACTTACGTCCTTCCACAGAAGACAACTCTGATGCTGACAACCCCTGCAGTGTCTCCATACAGGTATAATCATAATAATAGTCTGCAGTAAAGCCACGAATACCCACTTGTTCAAATGCCTGGCAGGCAGAGACAAAACTTTCATAATCTGCCGGAAGAGGAATATCATACTTTTCAAAAAGGTCTTTGTTCACTACAAAACCATGCGCATCCGCACACACCGGAAGCCAGTTTACGCTTCCATCCTCATTCATAAAATTGCTGAGATAGGTATCATAGACAGCACCTGCCTCATTGGTTGTGGAAAGATCCATCAGGCTGTCTTTCAGGGGACCTGCATCATGAAGTGAAAAACGACAGCAGGTTATAATATCCGGCAATCCGCCATTTTCATTCAGAAATCTGTAGAAATCAAGATCGTTATTGCCTACAACAAATTCAACATTGATATCCGGAAGCTGTTCCTGAATGTATGGTGCATATTTTTCATACAGATTTGTGCTCCATAAGTACACCGTGATTGTTTCTGCATCTTCTTTCTCCGCACTTTTACTGCCACATGCTGACAAAAGTGATATGGCTGTCACCATTGCCAAAAGTACAGCCAAAACTCTGTTCCATTTTTTCTTTTTCATTACGAGTCCTCCTTAATTTGCCCTGTCAATATATCCAACAATTCCTATATAGCCGTCTTTCTTTAATGAAGACCACAACGTATGCAATTTCAGATTATACAGCTGACGGTTATTTTCCATCTTCGCTTCTATCTGCACAGAGATTTCTTTATCTTGCACAGATGTATGATCCAGTAAATCTATGATATGTTGAACATCTTCTTCACTCACTTCGAACTCTTTGAATACATCAAATTTTGGATCATCTCTCTGATATAGTGTCTGCTGATTTTCATTTATTATAGTCAGCTGACCTGAAACTGCATTGTAATCAACAGAGTTCCTGCCACTGTTTTTCTTAAAGAAATCTATCTTTTCCTGCATGACTTTGATGAGATGCTGGGAATAGTTTTTGCGCGGTAAAGATTTTTCACTGAGAATTTCATTAGAGAGTCTCTGTGCTTCATAATACTGTTTACTATCATCCGTCTCGTTGCTGAACATTTTGAAAAGCCGGGGGCTTAGCTCTTTCAAACACCTAAGAAGGATTGGATTAAACTGGCCGCACTGTCCATCCAGGATCATTTTGATTGCTGTATCATGATCAAATGCTTTCTTGTAACATCTTTCACTGGTAAGTGCATCATAAACATCAGTAATCGATACAATCTGCGCAGAAATCGGTATCTCTTCACCTTTCAGTCCATCCGGATATCCCTTTCCATCCCATCTTTCATGATGCCATCTGCAGATTTCCCATGCAGTATGCACCAGAGGCTTTTCTTGTGGTAAGTGCATATCCTGGATTATATCTGCTCCAAGCTTACTATGAGTTTTCATGATCTTAAATTCTTCATCCGTCAGTCTTCCTGGTTTATTCAGTATTTCTTCCGGGATATAGATTTTACCGATATCATGAAGTGAAGATGCAGTTGTGATCAAAGCAATATCTGCTTCTGTCAGATGATAGACGTCCGTTATTTTTATCAGTTGTCTCAGCATCATTTCCGTTGCTGTTTTAATATGCAGGATGTGTTCCCTGCTCTCACTGTTACGGGATCCCAGAATACTACTTAGAATTCTGATCATAATATTATTATTTTCTTCTTTTTCATAAATCTGGTCTACAACCACATTGACCAGATTATTTTGATTTGCATAAAGGCTCAGCGTGTTCTGGACCCTTTTCTTTACAATAAAAGAGTCAAACGGCCGTGTGATATAGTCTGTGATTCCCATCTCATATGCTTCTCGCATAGTATCAACAGATTCTTCAGAAGAGATCATAATTACAGGAGTTTCTTCAATACACTGACTTCTTTTCATTATTTTCAGGACTTCAAAGCCGTTCATCTGTGGCATATTGATATCCAAAAGCATCAGATCAATCCCAATATTTTCTCCTATCATCTGGATTGCCTGATTTCCATTTTCAGCTTCCAGGTAATTATATTTTTCTCCGAGAATCTCCTTCAATATATCCCTGTTAAATTTTGAATCATCTACAATCAGTATGTTTTGTCTTTTATCCATATTTTTTCATCTCTCCACCAATCTATGAATTACTTTTATCAGTAATTCCACATCAACAGGTTTAGCAACATGTTCATCCATTCCTGCTTCTTTTGCTCTCAGTCTGTCCTCCGTGAAGGCATTCGCTGTCATTGCAATGATCGGTATTGCCTTTGCATCCTCTCTGTCCAGAGACCTGATCATCTTTGCAGCTTCATAACCATTCATGACCGGCATCATGATATCCATAAGAATAACATCAAACTCACCAGACCTGCTTTTTTCGAATATCTTAACAGCTTCTTGTCCATCCCAGGCTTTGGTCACCTTAGCACCTTCATTCTGAAGCATAAATTCTGCAATTTCCATGTTCAGCTCATTATCTTCCGCCAGAAGAATGTGCAGCCCGCGGATGGAAACTTCTGTTTTTTCTCCGGTTTCAACTTTGCTGTCCCTGTCTGTATCAATCCGGAATGGAACCCTGATCACAAATGTCGTCCCTGCGCCTTCTACGCTTTCAAAGGTAATCGTTCCACCCATTTTCTCAATCAGTTTCTTTGCAATCGGCATTCCCAGACCTGTTCCGGCAAATTTTGTACGGCTTCCTGAATGTTCCTGTGCAAATGGTTCAAAAATATGTTTTTGGAACTCTTCTGTCATTCCGATTCCGGTATCCCGGCAGACAAATTCCATTGTCGTCGTTTCTGGCTGT
>OLQE01001223.1_pt1 | contig 14998 bp, 9 predicted proteins | sample 1643161 | NCBI WGS metagenome assembly OLQE01 (sample SAMEA3136650, study PRJEB25190) | human gut metagenome | reverse complement strand
TTAGAATATTGATTGATACAAAACTGCACTCAGGGATATTGTGGGTGCAGTTTTGTATTAAAATTATTGATTACGATACAGTTTCTGATATGCAGTAGGTAATATCTGAAATATATCTCGGAAAGCCGATGTAAATTTACTTTGGCTTTTATATCCCACAGCGGCGGCAATTTCCGAAATAGATTTATCTTCCTGCAACAGCATATTTGATGCCGACTTCATACGGTATTCTTTCATGTAAGAAGCGATGGGCATTTTATTGTTATTTTGAAAAGCTGCGAGGCGTTTCAGGAAGAGCAAACTGTTGAAGTCAAAAAGTGGCTGGGAGCGTTATATTTAATTCACTTTGGCAGGGTGACATGACTGTATGGATCAAGGTTGGTTGCAGCTTCTGACTTTTATAGCCGTAATCCTTTAATATCTTTAATGCGTGATAAGATCATATTGCAACTGCAGCTGATAATGCCAGGCAGTGTATCAATGACATTGTGCAGGAAGTATTCCATTTCATCACCTGATGAAGCAACGGCATGTACATGAAGCCTGTCTCTTCCTGTGACACGGTAAATCTGTGTGACTGTATCATTTTTGTACAATATATCTGTCACCTGCGCCAGGTACTCCGGTTTTGTTTCAATTTCAAAATAGCATGATACAGCCCCACTGATTTTTTGCGGATTAATAATTGTTGTATATTCTTCGATTACGCCTCTTTTCTCCAAAGCCTGGATACGGGCTTTTACTGCCACTCTGGAAATACCGGTTTCTTCACCGATATCAGAGTAAGAGATACGTGCGTTTTCTATAAGCAGCCGGATAATCTTCTGATCCAGCTTATCTAAACCGTCCAGGTACATAAGTTCCCTCCTGTAAAATAATATAAAATATATCCATCTGATAGCAGCTTTTTTCAATATCAAATATCATATCATTTATATTACTAAAAGTAAACAGCAGCTTGACTTATTTGTTGTAACTACATATAATTGTTGCGTAACGAAATCTTAAACTTACATTTTGAAAATACAATCGTGATTTCGGATAAAAAGCAGGAATTGATGGAGGAAAATGAGAATGTCAAAAGATGAATATTTAATCACAGATGCCCCTCTTAAAGCACTGACTGTTTTTGCAATGCCTATGATTCTGGGCAGCTTCTTTCAACAAGTATATAATATGGCTGATTCCATTATCGTCGGTCAGTTTGTTGGATCCTCTGCACTTGCGGCAGTTGGAGCCTGTGCCGCTTTGACCAATGTTTTCATCTGTGTGGCTTTGGGAGCCGGTGTAGGAGCAGGTGTACTTGTGAGTCGCTATTTTGGAGCTCAGAATTATAGCAAAATGAAAACAATTGTGTCAACATCGTTGATCTGTTTTCTGATTCTGAGTATACTTCTGGGGGTTTTTGGCTTTGTTTTTTCTCATTTTATGATGAGTTTATTACAAACACCTGCTGACATACTGGATGAAGCGGTACTGTATCTGCGTGTTTATTTTGTGGGATTTCCCTTTCTGTTTATGTACAATATCCTTTCAACGATGTTCAATTCCATCGGTGAATCGAAGATTCCGTTGGGCCTTTTGATATTTTCTTCTGTTTTGAATATTGTTATGGATCTTTGGATGGTGGCAGGTTTAGGGCTGGGTGTGTTCGGTGCCGCCCTTGCAACTCTCATTGCGCAGGGGATTTCCGCAGTGTTTTCGCTTTTGATTTTCTTTAACCGGATGCGTCGATATAAAAGCCGCTTTAACTGGTTTGACAGGCAGGAGTTACATTCCATGCTTCGTATTGCAGTACCATCGGTTCTTCAGCAATCTACAGTGTCAATTGGTATGATGATCGTACAGGCGGTTGTAAATCCCTTCGGTACACAGGCGCTGGCAGGTTATGCGGCAACCATGAGAGTAGAGAATGTTTTTTCACTGATATTTGTATCCATTGGAAATGCGGTTTCGCCCTATGTTTCCCAGAATCTTGGAGCAAAGAAAATTGAACGTATCAAAAAAGGATACCATGCTGCACTGGTGTTGGACCTGTGTTTCGCAGTCCTTGCTTTCATAGTCATTGAAACACTGCACACCCCAATTTCTTCCTTATTCCTTGGAAAAGATGGAACCGCTTTGGCATATCAGGTGTCCGGGGATTATATGAAATGGCTGGGATATTTCTTTATTTTTATGGGTATTAAGATGGCAACAGATGGAGTTCTTCGTGGACTTGGAATTATGCGGCCGTTTCTCATTGCCAATATGGTAAACCTTGCCATTCGGCTGTCAGTTGCCTTGATTTTTGCACCGCGTTATGGAATTGCATTTGTCTGGCTTGCTGTACCGGCCGGATGGCTTGCGAATTTTCTGATCTCCTATGGGGCACTTAGAAAATCATGGCCGGTTGATGAAGGAGTTTCATTCCGGTAAATTTCTCTTAAGTTTTGATGGGAAGCTGGATTTGTATGTTAAGAGGTATATTTTCGTTACTGTTCACTGGCAATATCCCGCGAAGCGTGTTGCTGTGAACAGTAACATATTTTCTTATAGACATGATATAGTATGAGTGCTATAATAAAAAAAATTTTTTATGGCATTTATTGGCAAACCGGTTGAAAAGCCGGAGCGCAAAGCCAGAAGGAGCTAAAGTCAGATTGAAATCTGGCCATGCCAGCCGGTTGCATCATGCCTCAGTAATAAAAAAGGTAAATGTTAAATGGGCATTATGGAAAAAGTTCCTGTAAAATTTTTTACAAGGAACTTTTTTGTGTCTTCAAGCGGATATTCGCAACCTCCGCAGGGGACTTACCTGATTCGGTTAAATTTGAGAAAAAATAGAAAAGAATAGCAGGAATGGAGAAAAGATGAAAGGGAAAAAGGTGATTGCAGGCATTCTGCTTGTGGGAATTTTAGCAACTGCCCTGGCAGGGTGTAAAAACACAAATATCACTAAAAAAGAAAGGGAAAAGCCCGTCATCACCCTGGGCAGTGACAGTTATCCGCCATACAATTATCTGAATGAAGATGGGATTCCCACAGGAATTGATGTGGAACTGGCTACAGAAGCTTTTAAAAGAATGGGTTATCAGGTGGATGTTGTCCAGATCAACTGGGAGAAGAAAAAAGAACTGGTAGAAAGCGGAGAGATTGACTGTATTATGGGCTGTTTTTCCATGGAAGGACGCCTTGACGATTACCGCTGGGCAGGACCCTACATAGCAAGCCGCCAGGTAGTTGCTGTAAATGAGAGCAGTGATATCTATAAACTAAGTGATCTGGAGGGAAAGAACCTTGCCGTCCAGTCCACAACCAAACCGGAAGGCATCTTTCTGAACCGGACGGATGAAAGGATCCCCAAACTGGGCAATCTGATCAGTCTTGGGCACAGGGAACTGATCTATACCTTTCTGGGAAAAGGATATGTAGATGCAGTTGCTGCACATGAGGAATCCATTGTCCAGTACATGAAGGATTATGATGCAAGCTTCCGTATTCTGGAAGATCCGCTGATGGTGGTCGGGATAGGTGTTGCTTTTGCAAAAGAGGATGACAGAGGAATCTGTGAGCAGATGGATCAGACGCTGGAAGAAATGCGTCAGGATGGTACATCCCTGAAAATCATTAAAAAATATCTGGATGATCCCCAGAAGTATCTGGAGGTGGATGATCTTGGATATTAGGAGAAGAATAAAAGTAAAGCGATTCTGGATATTCGGCATTCTGCTTGGAATCTGTGTGACTGCAGCTTCCCTGTATTACTTTTTTCAGGCAGAGAAAAAGGAAGCAGAGAACAGGATGGTGAAAACTGTAAACTATGTCAAAGTGCAGTGTTCCACCTACACCCATTATAATGAAGCTTCGGAATCTAAAAGTCTCCTCCGCGCCATTGAAAGTGCCAGACAGATGAGTACGAATATCGACATGGAAACAGAAAACGGCGGCCGGCTAAGCCAGGAGTTTCTGAAAGAAAATCTGCAGACCCTCTGGGTGGATGGTATCCTTGTGCTGGATGCAGAGGGAAAGACAGTCTGCAAATACAGCATGGATGAGGCTCTGACCAATGAGATCACAAATTACCTGCAAAAAGACATTATCATGGATTTTACCGGATATGAAGAAAGATCTTATTCGGAACGGATTGACCGAGAAGACGGATCACGTATCGACATTGCAGCCTGTGCCAGAAAAGATGCACCAGGTATGGTTGCAATTTATTATTATACATCTTCGGAATTTGTCAGAAATTATACCCTGACAATACAGAACCTTTTAAATGGCTATAGCACTCAGAAGGATGGAACGATTATTGTTGCAGACAAGGGAACCATCGTTGCCAGCAACGATGAAAGCCTGCTGGGACAGGATACTGCCGGCAACCAGGTTGTCCAGGCAATGAAAGAGCATACAGACAGTCAGCATATTTTTCATTTAAAAAATGAAGGAACCGGAGGTTACGGAATCATGCTGAAGCAGCGGGATTATTATATTTATGCCTATCTTCCGGATACGGAAGTATTCCGTAACCTGCCACTAAATGTAACAGCTGTCGTTTTTCTTTATTTACTCATATTCGGTATATTCTGCTTCTGGGGTTACAGAGCGGATCTGGCACACCGGAAACAGGAACAGGAAAAAGATGAAAAATATAAAGCAGAACTTCTGAGAACAGCAAAAAAAGCAGAAGCAGCCAATGAGGCAAAAACCGAGTTTCTACAGCGAATGAGCCATGATATCCGGACACCGATCAATGGAATCTGCGGCATGATCAATGTGGCAGACCATTATGCAGACAATATGGAGAAACAGACGGAATGCAGGGCAAAGATCAAAGAGGCATCTCATCTGTTGCTGGAACTGATAAACGAGGTTCTGGACATGAGCAAGCTGGAGTCAGATGAAGTGGTTCTGGAAGAAATCCCATTTAATCTGAACAGTATTTCTGAGGAAATACTGGGTGTGATCGAACATATGGCTGCAGAGCAGAATATCCGGATCCTTTGGGAAAAGAAAGAAGTTACACACTGGAATCTTATTGGAAGTCCGGTGCATGTGAAACGGATTCTGATGAATATTTTGTCCAATGCGGTGAAATATAACAAAGAAAACGGATATGTCTATATCAGCTGTCGGGAAATCCCATCGAAACAGACAGCAATGACCACATTGGAATTTGTCTGCAGAGATACCGGGATCGGAATGGCAGAGGCATTCCAGAAACGCATTTTTGAACCATTTGCACAGGAACATGCAGGAAGCCGCACAAAATTCGCCGGAACAGGGCTGGGAATGCCAATCACAAAAAAACTGGTGGAAAAAATGAGCGGAACCATTTCCTTTGAAAGTAAAGAAGGCACAGGGACTACATTTGTAATCCGGATTCCATTCCAGATTGATGCAGATATGAAGGACAGGACTGAAACGGAAGAAAAAACAGAAACTTCTATCCAGGGGCTCCATGTTCTTCTGACAGAGGATAATGAGCTGAATATGGAGATTGCAGAATTTGTGCTTCAGAATGAAGGCGCTGTGGTGACAAAAGCATGGAATGGACAGAAGGCTGTTGACATATTCAGAAAAAACAGACCTGGAGAATTTGATGTCATTCTTATGGATATTATGATGCCTGTCATGAATGGATATGAAGCAGCAAAGATGATCCGCTCTCTGGACAGAGAGGATGCAAAAGTGATACCGATCATTGCCATGACAGCAAACGCGTTCACTGAGGACAAAATGAGAGCAAAGGAAGCAGGAATGGATGAACATATTGCCAAGCCTGTTGATGGGAAATTATTAGTAAAAGTGATCAATGAGTTAGTAAAACGCGATCAGAGGGAGAAGTTATAATGAAAAAGAAAAAATGGAACAAGTTAGTTTCTGTACTTTTGGTGATGGTGACAGTCATGTCACTTCTGTCTGGCTGCGGCAGGAAAAGTACGGAAAAAGAAGACGCGGAAACTATCACAGTGTATCTATGGACTACAAATCTGTATGAAAAATACGCATCATACATCCAGGAACAGCTTCCGGATATCAACATTGAATTTGTAGTAGGCAATAATGATCTGGATTTCTATCGTTTTCTGAACGAAAACGGTGGATTGCCGGATATTATAACCTGCTGCCGGTTTTCCCTCCATGATGCAAGTCCTCTGAAAGACAGTCTGATGGATCTTTCCACAACCAATGCTGCAGGTGCTGTCTATGATACATACCTTAACAGTTTCAGAAATCAGGATGGCAGCGTAAACTGGCTTCCTGTGTGTGCAGATGCCCATGGCTTTGTAGTGAACAAAGATCTTTTTGAAAAGTATGATATTCCTCTTCCAACGGATTATGAAAGCTTCGTTTCTGCCTGCCAGGCATTTGATGAGGTGGGTATCCGTGGGTTTACTGCAGACTATTACTATGATTATACCTGTATGGAAACACTGCAGGGTCTGTCTGCATCAGAGCTGTCTTCTGGGGATGGACGTAAGTGGCGTACCATCTACAGTGACCCGGACAATACAAAGAGAGAAGGTCTGGACAGTACCGTCTGGCCGGAGGCTTTTGAACGTATGGAGCAGTTTATTCAGGATACAGGGCTGAGCCAGGATGATCTGGATATGAATTATGATGATGTGGTTGAGATGTACAAAAGTGGTAAGCTTGCCATGTATTTCGGCAGTTCTGCCGGTGTAAAAATGTTCCAGGATCAGGGCATTAACACAACATTCCTGCCATTCTTTCAGCAGAACGGCGAAAAGTGGCTGATGACTACACCATATTTCCAGATAGCTTTAAACCGTGACCTGACAAAGGATGAAACACGTCGGCAGAAAGCAATGAAGGTACTGAACACAATGCTTTCAGAAGATGCGCAGAACCGGATCATTTATGATGGGCAGGATCTGTTAAGCTATAGCCAGGATGTGGATTTCCGGCTTACGGAATATCTGAAGGATGTGAAACCTGTGATCGAAGAAAACCATATGTATATCCGTATTGCGTCAAATGACTTTTTTTCCATTTCCAGGGATGTGGTGTCTAAGATGATCTCAGGAGAATATAATGCAGAGCAGGCTTATCAGTCATTTAATTCCCAGCTTCTTGAAGAAAAATCCACTTCTGAGGATATTGTGCTGGATTCAAAGAAAACTTATTCCAATCGCTTCCATACCAGCGGAGGCAATGAAGCCTATTCTGTTATGGCAAACACTTTACGCAGTATTTATGGGACGGATGTGCTGATTGCAACAGGAAACAGCTTTACGGGAAATGTACTGAAGGCCGGTTATACAGAAAAAATGGCGGGCAACATGATCATGCCAAACGAGCTTTCCGCTTACAGCAGTGAGATGAGCGGGGCAGAACTGAAGGAAACGGTCAGAAACTTCGTAGAAGGCTACCAGGGAGGCTTTATCCCCTTTAACCGCGGCTCTCTGCCTGTGTTCAGTGGTATTTCTGTAGAAATCAGGGAAACGGATAATGGTTATACATTGAGTAAAGTTTCAAAGAATGGAAAACAGATTCAGGACAAGGATACTTTTACTGTGACCTGCCTTGCAGCACCACAATATATGGAAGCTTATCCGGCAGAGGAAAATATTGTATTTGATGGAGGGGATACCTCTGTGGAAGATACCTGGACAACATATGTTTCAGATGGTAATGCCATTCTTGCAGAGCCTGAAGACTACATTACTCTGAGGTGAGAAGAATGGATGTTAAGAATCATAATACAAACAGAAAGAAATGGGTTGTGAGAAAACGATGGAATGCAGCAGTTCTTATTGCCCTATTTGTTGGAATCCTTTTGACTGTTTTCCAATATTTGGGGTTTGTATCGAAGACTGTTTATGAGGAAAGTGTTTCTCACCTGACAGAAATTTTTCATCAGTCTGATAATATGCTAAGTGAGCTGACAAATAGGAATCTGACTTATCTCCATATATGGGGGGAATATTTGCATAACACTTCCGATGAAAGTGAAATTCGTGAGTATATAGAGAAAGCACAGGAAGATGCAGGCTTTTTAGATTTTTATTTCCTGTCAGCGGACGGGAACTATAAGATGGCAACAGGTGAAACCGGGTATCTGGGATTGCAGGAAAATATTGAAGATGAGATCCGGCAGGGAAATGATGTGATAACCAATGCAACGGTTCCCGGAAAATCCCAGCTCCTTGTTTTTGCTACTCCCAGGCCTCATGGAAGTTATCAGGGTTTTGAATATGATGCTATTGCCATTGCCTATGAAAACTCTGATATCGTAAATGTGCTGAATATTTCTGCTTTCAATGGAAATGCCCAGAGTTATGTGGTTCATCCGGATGGCCGTGTTGTTGTGGATCATTCTTCTGAGGCATGGGGAGAGGTGTATAATTTCTTTGGGATTCTGAGAGAGCATTCTACTCTGTCTGAAAAAGAGATCCTTAAACTTTCAGAAGAGTTTAAGGAAGGACATACAGATGCAATGCTGATAAATCTGGATGGAGAGGATTACTATCTGGTCTATGAGAAATCCAAACCTCAGGACTGGATCTTTCTGGGACTTGTCCAGGCTGATATCGTCAATGCCAGTATGAATGCTCTGCAGCGCAGTACTATAATGCTTGTGAGTGTTGTAGCATTGTGTATTGCCGGTCTTTTTATCGGATTTATTCTCCGGAAAAACAGGGTAAACCTGAAGAGAAAGGATACGGAGATCCTGTACAGGGACGAAATGTTTCAAAAGCTTTCAATGAATGTAGATGACGTTTTCCTGATGCTAGATGCAAAAACATATCAGGCAGATTACGTCAGTCCCAATGTGGAAAAACTGCTGGGAATTACAGTAGAACAGATTCGTAAAGATATTTGTGTCCTTGGAAAACTGCATCCCGGGGACGTTGAAGATCCGGAGAAGAATTATCTGGAAGAAATCCAGGTTCATGAACAGCAGGAATGGGATTTTGAATATGTTCATCAGAAAACCGGAGAACAACGCTGGTTTCATAACGTTGCAATGGGCAGCGAGGTAAACGGAAAAAAGAAATATATCCTGGTTATGTCAGATCGCACCTCTGACAGAAAAATGAATCAGGCCCTTTCTGAGGCGGTCCGCGCTGCGGAGACTGCAAACAAGGCAAAGAGCACCTTCCTTTCCAATATGTCTCACGATATCCGGACACCAATGAATGCGATTATTGGTTTTACCACACTGGCTGTAAGCAACATTGATGATAAAGAAAGGGTTCGGGATTATCTGGGTAAGATTCTTTCCTCCAGTAATCATCTGCTCTCACTGATCAATGATATCCTGGATATGAGCCGTATTGAGAGCGGGAAAATCCATCTGGAAGAGACGGAAGTCAGTCTGTCAGAGGTTCTTCATGATCTGAAAACCATTATCAGCGGACAAATCCATGCGAAACAGTTAGAGCTTTACATGGATGTCATGGATGTTACCAATGAGGATGTTTATTGCGACAAGACCAGGCTGAATCAGGTGCTGCTGAATCTTTTGTCCAATGCGATCAAGTTTACTCCTGCAGGCGGAACCGTTTCTGTCCGGCTGAGAGAGTATCCGGGTACACAGAGAAGCTGTGAACTGTACGAAATCCGGGTAAAGGATAACGGAATCGGCATGAGTCAGAAATTTGTACAGAAGATCTTTTCTCCTTTTGAGAGAGAGCGGACTTCCACTGTAAGCAGGACTCAGGGTACAGGACTGGGTATGGCTATCACCAAGAACATCGTAGATATGATGGGCGGAACCATTGAGGTTCAGACAGAACAGGGCAAAGGTACTGAATTTATTATCCGTCTGCCATTGCGGATCCAGCCTGAGAATCACCGTATAGAGAAAATCGCAGAACTGGAAGGTCTGAAGGCATTGGTAGTAGACGATGATTTCAATACCTGTGACAGTGTGACTAAGATGCTTGTGAAGGTTGGAATGCGTTCGGAATGGACACTTTCCGGCAAGGAGGCTGTTCTCCGCGCACGACAGTCTATGGAAATGGGGGATGCATTCCACGCTTATATCATTGACTGGCGTCTGCCTGATATGAATGGCATTGAAGTTACCCGTCAGATCCGCAGTCTTGGTGATGATACGCCGATCATTATCCTGACTGCTTACGACTGGTCAGATATTGAAGTGGAAGCCAGGGCAGCAGGGGTGACTGCGTTCTGTGCCAAACCTATGTTTATGTCAGATATCAGAGAGACTCTGATGGCTGCTATCGGCCAGAAGCAGGCCGGGGCAGAGGATAATATTCTTCCGGCAGCAGATTCAGATTTCAGAGGCAGGCAAATACTGCTTGTGGAAGATAATGAACTGAACAGAGAAATTGCAGTAGCACTCCTTAGTGAATATGGTTTTCAGGTTGATACAGCGGAAGATGGAGCAGAGGCTGTGGAGAAGGTTAAGAATTCAAGACCAGGTGATTATGATCTGGTGCTTATGGATGTGCAGATGCCTGTAATGAACGGATATGAGGCTACTGAGCAGATCCGTTCACTGGATGATCCGGCACTGGCGGGAATTACGATCCTTGCCATGACTGCCAATGCTTTTGACGAAGACAGAAAGAAAGCACTGGCATGTGGTATGGATGGATTTCTATCCAAACCAATTGTTATAGAGGAATTGATCAGTACATTACAAAACAGTCTGGGGTAAGTTTTCTGTTTGAACTGTGATAATGGGATATGAAAAGTGGTTTGATGAAAGCAAGGAGGAGCAACGAATGATTTGTGGAATGACGTATTTTCAGATATGTCTGTATTTTCTTATTTATTCTTTTGGCGGCTGGGTTGTTGAAGTTATTTTTCATGCAGTAGCGTTGGGAAAAGTTATAAACAGAGGTTTCCTGAATGGACCGGTTTGCCCGGTATATGGATTTGGGGTGCTTTCTGTTTTTGCTTTGCTCAATACAATTCAGGGCAGCGGGCGTCAGATGAGTGATGGAATGATTTTTGTGTTTGGAATTGTCCTGGCAACTGCGGTGGAACTGGTCGCAGGCTGGCTGCTGGATGTGTGTTTCCACGCAAGATGGTGGGATTATTCAGATAAACCCTTTAATTTTCATGGCTACATTTGCCTGGAGTTTTCTCTGATCTGGGGACTGGCTATCGTTATGGTAGTAAAAATTTTCCAGAAGTATGTAGAGGCACATGCGTTACATACACCTGCAACCTGGGAATGGATTGTGATAGCAGTTTTGTATGCTGTGTATCTGACAGATTTTATTGTGACGGTAGCAGTGATCCAGGGACTGAATAAAAAGCTTACCAGACTGGATAAGGTTCGCTCAGATCTGAGAATTGTAAGTGATAAACTGAGTGATACACTGGCTACGACTACGATTGGCACAGCACAGAAAGTGGGAGAAGGAAAGGTTCAGGCAACTCTTGCAGCAGCAGAACTGCGTGATGCAACTGCCGCACAGCGAGAAAAATCTATCGAAATGCTTCGTATAAAAAGAGCGGAGCTTCAGGCTCAGTTTGAGGAACTGTCCAGTTCTATTACCAATCATACCGTTGTCGGTCAGGGGCGTATCATCAAGGCATTTCCGAAGATGCAGCACAGAGACTATTCCGAACTGATTCAGGAGCTGAAAAAGAGATTAAAATAGATTAAAATGCAGAGGGAGGCTTCAGGTGAACAGACAGGCAGTACAAACCTTAAAGACTTATTTTGGATATGATACATTCAGAGAAGGGCAGGAGAGTGTTGTGGAGTCCATTCTGGAACACCGGGATGTGCTTGCAATCATGCCGACAGGAGCCGGAAAATCCATCTGTTATCAGGTACCGGCACTGATGCTGTCAGGAATTACGATTGTAATTTCTCCTCTGATCTCACTGATGCAGGATCAGGTAAAGGCTTTGAATGAAGCGGGAATACATGCCGCATTTATCAATTCTTCACTGTCGGAAAGTCAGATTAGCAAGGCGTTGTACCTGGCAGCAGGAGGAAGATACAAAATTATTTATGTTGCACCGGAACGTCTGGAAAATTATGAGTTTCTGGAATTTGCCAGACAGGTGGAGATTTCCATGGTGACAGTGGATGAGGCACATTGTATTTCACAGTGGGGCCAGGATTTCAGACCAAGCTATGTCAAAATCGTAGACTTTGTAAAAAATCTTCCCGGTCGTCCGATCGTCAGTGCTTTTACCGCAACTGCAACAGAGGAAGTAAAGAACGACATTCTCTGTACTTTAAATCTGGAAGATCCGAAAGTAGTGATCACCGGGTTTGACAGAAAGAATTTATATTACAGCGTGGAAAATATCCGGCGAAAAGACGATTTTGTGATGGATTACATAGACAGACATCCAACAGAGAGCGGGATTATTTACTGCTCTACAAGAAAAAATGTGGACAATCTTTTTGAACTGCTTTTCCAAAAAGGAGTTGCTGTTACCAGATATCATGCAGGACTGAATAATGAAACCAGAAAAAAGAATCAGGATGATTTCATTTACGACAGAACCCCCGTTATTATTGCAACAAATGCATTTGGAATGGGGATTGATAAATCCAATGTGAGATATGTGATCCATTACAATATGCCACAGAGTATGGAGAATTATTATCAGGAGGCAGGACGTGCAGGGCGTGACGGAGAGAATTCCCAGTGCGTTCTATTGTTTTCTGCACAGGATGTTATAATCGACCGAATGCTTCTGGATAACAAAGATTTTTCCGATGTGGATGAAGAGGATGAATTTCTCATTCGTCAGCGGGATATACGAAGGCTTCAGATCATGGAAGGATATTGTAAAACAACAGGATGTCTGCGAAATTATATTCTGGAGTATTTCGGTGAAAAGACCTTCGGTCCCTGTGATAATTGTGGAAATTGTCACAGAGAATACCATGAGACAGATATGACCAGAGAGGCGAAGTGGGTAGTGAACTGTGTAGCTGAGACGAGAGGAAGGTATGGACTGACAATTGTGATTGGTACTCTGCTGGGGGCTAAGAGAGCCCGGTTGAGGGAGCTTGGAGCAGATAAGTATAAATCTTATGGAGCATTGAATGATCACAGTGAGGCAGAACTCAGGGCACTGATCAGCCAGATGACTGAGATGGGATATCTCTATCAGACACAGGAACGTTACAGTGTGCTGAAACTGGGCGATATTTCTTCGCTAAGAGATGAAAATACTCACGTGATCATGCGTACTTACGAGGAAAAAGAACCGGATAAAAAGAAAAAGCCCCAGAAATCTGTCAGAAAACGCAGTACAGATACGCTTACGGCAGCAGGTTACGATTTATTTGAAGCCCTGCGGAAACTTCGTCTGGAAATTGCAAAAGAGGAAGCCATGCCTCCATATATCGTGTTCAGTGATAAGACGCTGATAGATATGTGCATCAAATGTCCATCAAATGAAGAAGAAATGCTGGAGGTTTCCGGTGTGGGCGAGAATAAGCTAAAGAAATACGGTCAGAGATTTCTGGAAGAGATACAGAAGTTCTGCCTGGAACGTCCGAATGCGGTTTTGAGTATGTCGGAAGATGAAAATGGTAATCCCTGAGAACAAAGGTTGGAAAACAGATGAATATAGAAAAATATACGGAAGAATTAATCACATTGAGACATTACTTTCATCAACATCCGGAGCTGGCACTTCAGGAAGTGGAGACGTCTGCATATATCCGGAAATATCTGGAGAAACTGGGATATGAGATTGTGCCGATAGAACCTACAGGATTGATCGCGGAACTTCCATCTCTGAGAAACAGGGAGAAACTGGTTGTACTCAGGGCGGAGATGGATGCATTGCCCATACAGGAGCAGACAAATCTACCATACGCATCAGTAAATCAGGGATGTATGCATGCCTGCGGTCACGATATGATCCTGGCAGCAGCACTGATCCTTGCAAAAATTGTGGCAGAAGAGCAAAGAATGCAGGAAAGTTTTCCGGTCAGACTCCGGTTCCTTTTTGAACCTGCAGAGGAGATTGGTGAAGGTGCAAAAAGAATGCTTCAGGCCGGAGCATTAGAGAATCCGAAAGCAGATGCATTTCTGATGTTTCATTACGCAGCGGACATGACATTTGGAATGGCAGTGCATCAGGGACAGGCATCTTCCATGATCAACAGTATGCAGATTCATGTTCATGGAAAATCCAGTCACTGGTGTGAAGCGGATAAGGGGATTGATGCAATTTATGCAGCTGCTCAAGTGATAAGTGCCATTCATGATCTGAATGAAAGTTTTGGAAAACAGCATCCGGATGCAGGAAAATATATTGTGGGTACGGGTACGATCCATGGCGGTGAATATACGAATATTATTGCAGACCATGTGGTATTAAACGGAAATATACGCGCAGTTCATGAAGAAACTTACATGGCACTTGAGCACGAGCTGGAGAGAAATCTGCAGGAAATTGAAAAGCAGACTGGCACACAGATCCGTATGGAATTTCCAAAAGATCCGGTATATGCGTTTGCCAATGATGAGGAACTTACAGAGACAGCAAAGGTAGTGGGTGCAGAAGTATTCGGAGATAAATTTGTTCTGGAAGGAGAAGATGAGTTGTTTCTTTCCGGTGACAACGCATACAGATATTTCAGAGAAACCAGAGGACTTTTCACAGTATTTCTTGCGGGAATACCAGGAGAGAATCATCCTCTGCATCATCCGAAATTTCAATTGGATGAGAGAATACTGCCGTACAGCGTGGAGACATTGTATAAGATTATAACTACATTATGAGTATTGCAATTTTGGAAAATAATGAATTGTGATGTGGTTCAGCAGAGCGTGAAATTCTACTGAACTGGATTAATATATTATTTACGCAGATTGTTATGGAAGGAACGTCAGCAGGATGGATAATTTGTATCTGTTCTGCTGTTTTTTGAGTATACTCGTAATAATTTCAGAGAATACTGTAAATTAACCAAATTAAGTAAGCCCTGCTTCAATTGAGGATATCCACCTGACTCTATGAAAAATCTCGTTACTGTTCACTCCGTTCACAGTAACGTAGCCAAAATTCATTCCAGATTGCC
>OLQE01001219.1_pt1 | contig 15047 bp, 15 predicted proteins | sample 1643161 | NCBI WGS metagenome assembly OLQE01 (sample SAMEA3136650, study PRJEB25190) | human gut metagenome | reverse complement strand
CCATATTCATGAAATCAGCTGAAAGAATTGATGGTGCAATTTTTATTTCGCCAAACACCGCTGACCCCTTTCCTATTTTTGTGATGTAGGCTGATTATATTCAATTGGATTCTTTTGTTGATGCTTCTCTAAAACTTTATTTCTTTCTTGTGCGTTATATCGTATTGAGTGCTTGTGCTTCCAAAGAAATTAAGAACTGCTTTACCGCAGGATTGGTAACAAACCCTCCCATATCTCCATGCATCCCAATAACACGATGGCTGGGAATAAAAAATGGCAGAGGATTATGGCTGCATGCAGAAGAAATCGCATGAAGACCCTTAGGCGTTCCCAAATCGGAAGCCACTTGAGCATAGGTGCATGTTTGCCCATAGGGAATAGAAAGCACATATTCCCATACTCTTTTTTGAAAAGCACTTCCTGCAGGGTTAAGAGGTAAAGAAAACGAGGTGCGTTTGTGCGCTAAATACTCCAAGACTTGGCTTGATGCCTTATTGGTTAGCGCGCACGCCTTGTATTCGCCTTCAAATTCCGCAACACCAAAGGCAACATGAGTAAGCGCTGATCCATCGCACGCTATAGTTATTCTGCCCATAGGAGTGCGATAAATAAAATACGAATGATGAATGCTGTTTACCTGCTTTGCAAGCATAATTCACTTCATTCACTGAAGCTCTTCAGGGTTCTTTAGACCCCAAAATTCTGTAGTAAGTGGCCTGCTAAATAACTCTGTTGCAATAGCATCCAATGCGCCATGTTCCCACACAATAGAACGAACCGCTGTCGTTATGGGAAGTTCCACACCATAGCGCTGAGCTAAAGGACAAATGGTTTTACAAGCAAGAGCACCTTCTACCACCATATGAGTACGTTCTTCGTATGCTTCAAGCGTACCGCCTTGAGCAAGCGCTTTTCCAAAAGTTCTGTTTCGTGAATGCTCTGAAGTACAGGTAGCAATCAAATCGCCTGCACCAGCAAGTCCCATTACGGTAAGAGCTTTACCACCGCATGCCGTAACCAGACGACTCATTTCTGCCATACCGCGAGTCATAAGCATTGCTGCTGTGTTATCGCCATATCCCATGCCATACGAAGCGCCTACTGCAATTGCAATAACATTTTTGAAAGCAGCACACAGTTCAACTCCGATGTAGTCTTCAGAGGTATAGCAACGAAACGTTGGCGTTGTGAATAGATCGCGGAAATAACACGCAATCTCGGTATTAGGTGAAGCTATAACAGTACCCGCTGGAATACCAACCACCACTTCTTCAGCATGATTGGGTCCTGAAAGCGCGGCAAGTCTATTGATGTTGCCTAAAACTTCCTCAAAAACCTGCATAGGCACTAAACCCGTATCTTCTTCAACACCTTTTGAGCACAAGATAATCGGAGTGACTGAAGAAACAAGTGGTGCCAGTTGTTGAGCAAAAGAGCGCATAAGGCGAGAGGGAGTTACCATCACGATTGCCTCTGCCCCATCGACACACGCAGCTAAATCATCAGTAGCAGAAATAGTTTCCGCAAGCATTATGCCCGATAAATAACGGGGATTTCGATGCATTTGGGTAATACCCTGAGCAACTTCAGCCTTGCGCGCCCACATGCATACTTCGTTTCCACCTAAAGCCAATGTTTGCGCTAGAGCAGTTCCCCACGACCCGGCGCCTACAACTGCAATCTTTGTCATAGTATGCCTCTTACTTTTACTTGGTTTCTTTTGTCTCTTCAGGCTTCTCTTTCTTATTGGACTCTTCGAGCTCCTCAGATTCCTCAGATTCCTCAGACTTCTCGGATTCCTCTGCAGTCTCGGACTCCTCTGCGGTCTCGGACTCCTCTGAGGCCTTTTTGTCTTCTTTAATTTCTTCCGTCAGATCTTCTTCAGCTTCTACTAAATCCTGATCAGCTTGTTCGTTGCTTTCTACATCCTCATCAGTTTGCTCTTCGGCATCGGCTTTCTTGTCACCAATTTTGTTTTCATTACCCGCAAGAAGTCGCTTGATGTTTTCGCGATGAGCCCAAATTACCGTCAGTGCCGCTATGGTACAAATAACAACAGAAATGTAATTACCCGCAAGATAATACATTGAGAAGAAAGGACATGCTGCCGCTGCCGCAATGGAACCTACCGAGACATACTTTGTCGTAGCAACCAGCACAACGAATATCAGTAGCTCGAGCAGCGTTCCCGTTATACCAAAGGTAGAGACAAGGCAACCCACCGCAACAGCGATTCCTTTCCCTCCTTTAAATTTAAGCCATGGACTAAAAATATGTCCCCAGATACAACCCAAGAATGCAACGCTTAAACAAATTTGTGTCAGACGATAATGCAAAAAGTTGTTTTCGGGGTTTGATCCTGTAAGACCTAAAGAGATACAAAATTCGCGTAATGCTGTCATATCGGTAAGCACTTGAGTAGCAAAAACCGTAGCAATAATGCCTGCTACAACACCCTTACCAAAATCAAGTACAAATACCGCAGAACCGCCCACTTTTCCAAGCGTCCTCATGGCGTTTGTCGTACCAATATTGCCTGAGCCATGTTCACGAACGTCTGTATGATAGAATCCGCGAGAAATAATTACGCCCCAAGGGATAGAGCCCAACAAAAACGCAATTAAAAACAACAATCCCAGATAACCAAGACAATCAAGCATCACATTAGTCCTTCTTCTTAAACTTCATGCGAATCGGCGTACCTTCGAAACCAAAGGTCTGACGAAGACGGTTTTCCAGGTAGCGTTCAAATGAGGGCTCAATTAAATCGGGGTGATTGCAGAAAAAAGTAAAGAAGGGCGGTTCCGTACCCGTCTGTGTTACATACTTGAGCTTGAGAATACGTTTTCCTTTTGAAATAGTATGACCAAACTCACGAATATCCTGGAGCCAAACATTTAAGCGGCTCGTAGAAATAACCGACGAATACTGTTCGTAAGCAGTGTCAATCGCATCCCAAATACGATGAACATTTTTGCCTGAAAGCGCTGAAATCGCGATAACAGGAGCATAACCGACAAAGGTTAAGCGATCTTCGATGCGTTCACGAATTTCCGCTTTCGCTTCAGGCCCCTCAACCAAATCCCATTTATTAAGCAATACAACCATTGCGCAGCCACGTTCTGCTGCCATACCAGCAACGCGCTGATCCTGGTCGGTAAGACCAAGAGTTGCATCTATCACTAAAAGAACTACTTGGGCTCGATCAATGGCACGCATAGCGCGAACAAACCCGTAGTATTCCACGTCTTCATGGACTACGCTCTTTTTACGAAGACCTGCGGTATCAACGATAGTGTAATACCTGCCTTCATGTTCTACCGTAGTATCAATAGCGTCACGCGTTGTTCCTGCCACATCAGAAACAATAGAGCGATCATTGTTGGTAAGCTTATTGGTAAGAGAAGATTTTCCCGCATTTGGACGACCAATAATTGCCACATTAACGGAATCTAGCTCGTCTTCTTCAATCTTATCTTCAGGGAACAACGAAACTATGACATCCAGCAAATCACCTGTACCCGTTCCATGAAGCGCAGACACAGGATAGGGATCACCCAAACCAAGCTGGTAAAATTCCCAGATTTCACCTTCTTGCTTTACGCTATCAAGCTTATTAACCGCCAACAACACAGGCTTCTTTGAACGACGTAAGATACGAGCGACTTCTTCGTCATCCGCGTTGATACCAGTTTGACCATCAACCAAAAAAACAATGACATCTGCTTCATCGGTTGCGGCAAGCGCCTGAGAGGTGATAGAGCTCTGGAAAGCATCATCACTTCCCATTTCTATACCACCGGTATCAATAAGGGTAAAAGAACGACCATTCCAGTCGGCAGTGTGATACGAACGATCGCGCGTTACGCCACGCATTTCATGAACAATAGCTTCATTGTTTTCCGCAAGGCGGTTTACCATTGTTGATTTGCCTACATTAGGACGTCCAACAATAGCAACAATAGGCAATGACATATTCGCTCCTCATAGGCGGATAATTGCGGATATTTCTTTCTCAAGCTTTCAGGATACCACGGGATGCGGTTATAACTGATTTAAAAAGGCTACTACGCTTTCAATTTGATTGTCGGGAGTAGAAGCACCCGCAGTTACTCCCACTGTTTTGAGACCATTAAACCATTGAGGGTCTATCTCTTCGGGAGACTCGATGTGATAAGAATGGCTACAGTGCTGAGAACATATTTCAAAAAGACGCGTGGTATTCGAAGAATTACGTCCCCCAATTACCACCATAGCATCAACTTGTTGAGCAAGCGCAATAGCAGATTTTTGTCGTTGCGTTGTAGCAGAGCAGATAGTGTTTTTAACCTCAACATCTAATCCGCGGCCCTCCAAAGCAGAAAGCACTTCGGCAAGCTTGGCTTCAGATTGCGTTGTCTGTACTACTACGCCGATTCTTTGCGGTAAATCAAAAGGGATATCTTCCACACCACCAACAATAGTGCATTGACCACCCGCAACACGAGCATGAGCAGAAATCCCTTCCACTTCGGGATGTCCCGCTTCACCCACCACAATGACATGACGACCATCGCTTGCCAATTTAGCAGCAGCACGCTGAGCACGCATCACATGAGGACACGTCGCATCAACTACTTTAAATCCACGGTTTTTGATATCGGTTATTACCTGAGGTACTACTCCATGAGATCGAATAACCATCTCGTCAGCATTAATTGCCTCTACAGAATCAGCGACACGAATTCCCTGTTCCTCAAGCTCAGCAACAACCCGAGGATTATGAATAAGAGGACCTAAGGTACAAACCGATCCGCTTTCAGCTGAGGCTTTCAAAGTCATATCAAGCGCTCGCTGAACACCATAGCAAGCACCAGCATGTTCTGCACGAATAACGCTTAATGTAGCCACTTATGCCTCCTTTTTGTAATCAGGCAAGGTAGCTGGATCAAAAGGCTCAATGGGATGCTGTTCAAACAGCGCAGTGTAATCCTTAGCATCAGGGAATAGCTCAACCATATTAATGTCCTGAGCAGGACAGTTAAACGTAAGGGCATAGGCTTCACGCATGGTGTACCACGCACAAGCATCCATTCGCTCATCTTTGGGTAAAAAGTCAAACGAATCAAGCGAAATAGGCTCTCCAAAACGTACGATTACCTTAGGAAAGCGCACACGCTCCCCTTTGCGTTTGATATTAGCTACATTTTCTAAACCAAGAGGAACAATAGGAGCTTTGCCCATACGAGCAATCAATACCGCACCAGCATGAAGTTCCGGCTTGTTGCTACCCTTGCTGCGCCTGGTACCTTCAGGAAAGATACCAACCCATTCGCCATTTTTAAGCATACGAGCGGCTCGTTTCATTGCGCTACGATCGGCAGTATTTCGCTTAATAGGGAACGCTCCTGCACGAGAGATGATTTCTCCCAATAAGTTATTTCCCGCTACAAAAAGCGAATCGCGTGCCATCAATCGCAGCCACGCACGAGGCCGAACCGAAAGAAAAGCAACAACCACATCAAGATACGAATAATGAGGCGCAATAAGTACTGCACCAGTTGTCTTGCCCTTGAATTTATCTATCACTTCTTGGTTTTCGATTTTCATGCGGAAAAAGACACGAAAAATGAAGTTCAAAATTCCCGCAATAATATAAATTAGCAGCCGTGGAACATGGTTTGTTTGATCGTTACCCATACAGGGACGATCCCAAAATTCCTCATGAACATTAAATTTCATGAATTACATCCTTGCTTGTGCCTGAGCGCAAATCGTTGCAATAATATCTTCAATATATTTGCCCGTGGAGTCTATCTGAACAGCATCTTCTGCAGGACGCAACGGCGCTGTATCACGGCTCGAATCCAATTCATCACGACGAATAATATCGGCAAGAACTTCATCGTAGTCAATAGAACCAACACCACGATCGACATTTTGACGCACACGCCTGTGCGCGCGTTCTTCAGCTGATGCCGTCAAAAATACCTTTACCTCTGCCTGAGGAAAAACTTCCGTTCCAATATCGCGACCTTCAACGACATAGTTCCCTTGAGAACCAATGCGGCGCTGCTGTTCAAGCAACGCTTGGCGAACGGCAGGTACCGCAGAAACAGGAGAAACACTTTTATCAATTTGTGCCGTGCGAATTTCGTCAGTAATTTCCTGCCCATCAATAAACACACGACGCGGAACGGGATCTCCCTCGACATGACCAAAGCTAATTTCATGGTCGCGCGCTATTTCTCCAAGTGCTGCTTGGTCATCGAGAGCAACACCGTCATTGAGCGCTTTCCAAGCTACCGCGCGATACATCGCACCGGTATCAAGACAAGAAAAACCAAGATTTTTTGCTACCGCTTTTGCGACGGTAGATTTACCAGCACCCGAAGGTCCGTCTATTGCAATAATCATTGAGCAAGCCCCCTTAATACATCCAAGAAACGAGGGAAGCTTACCGAAATGCAGTCAAAATCGATAATCTCTACCGCATTGTGCGAGCACAAACCAGCCAAAGCCCATGTCATGGCAAGACGATGGTCTTTGCGAGAATCGAATACCAAACCTTCAGGTATCTCCAGATCGGGTTGGCCTTCGATATAGAGATTATCGTTTTCCGCCCATGCGTTAATACCCATAAGCTCTAGGCCCTCAATAATAGCCTCAAGACGATTAGACTCTTTTTTAGTTAATTCATTTACTCCACGAAATACCGTTATGCCCGAAGCATGTGCTGCCACAAGCGCAAGAACAGGAATTTCGTCAATTTCTGATGCAATATGTTGTGAAGGGATTTCACAACCGCGCAAATTAGGCGTATAAGCCGCCTCGATAATACCGATAGGTTCTTTGCCCTCCGCGGTAAGGTAACGAACCTCAATAGAAGCACCCATACGTTCAAGGGTGCGAATGAAACCAACGCGACCAGGATTCAGGCTTACGTTTTCAATCTGAATTGAGCTTCCTGGCTTTAGCAATGTTGCGCAAATCAAAAATGCCGCTGATGAAGGATCGCCTGGAACATCAATTTCGTTTGCCTGCAAGGTCACAGGACCTTCTACCCATGCACGACGGAAAGCCATACCAGCCTTAACGCCAAATTCAGGCAACATCAGTTCAGTATGATTTCGCGAAATAGCGGGTTCGTTAATAACCGTTTCACCTTTAGCTCCAAGCCCCGCTAGCAGTACCGCCGTTTTAAGCTGTGCTGACGCCATAGGAGAATCGTAGGTAATTGCCTTGAGGTTTGGTGTTCCCATAATGGTTACAGGAAGCGTTTCGCAGGCTTCAGGCTCAAAACGAACACCCATTTTCATCAATGGCGCAATAATGCGGCGCATAGGGCGCTTCTTTAGAGAATCATCACCTGTTATTTCAACGCGAATATTCCAAGGCGCCAAAATGCCCATCAAAAGGCGTGCTGTTGTGCCAGAATTGCCGCAATCGATAGGCTCGCTAGGCTGCTTTGGACCGTCAGATCCCCAACCGGTGATGCCACCTGCAAGTGAACCATCAATTTGGCGTTCAAGAGCAACTGTTGCACCAAGCGCTGACATTGCAGCAATAGTAGAGCGCACATCAGCAGAATCCAATACACCCGTTAAACGAGAAGTACCTTGCGCCATAGCAGCAAACATGATGGCACGATGGGAAATCGATTTATCTCCTGGAACCACCGCAGCGCCATCCAAAGGACGCGCCAGAGGTTCTATACGAGTTGCATTTGGCGAATTCATGAGTTACTCCTTAAACAAAGGGTTGAATGAAACACTAAATCCAGCCTTGATAAGCTGAGTCGAAAGTTTACCAATATCTCCTTCATCAGTAAGAATAAGATCAAGTACCGCACTTGATGACGTAATATGATCTATATCTATAGACTGTACGTTACAACCCGCCTGTGATGCAATAGTTGTTATTTCTGCAATAATGCCAGGACGGTTTGTAAGAGGAATACGTACTTCTAACAAATCCTCGGTTGCAGGCACCCATTTTGCAGGTAAGGCACGACGCGCATTTGCCGCACGATCAAGCAAGGCAGTAAACTGAGGTTTGTCGCCATCACGCAATGTATCCGCGTAATCCTTCAAGATGGACTGAATTTCATCAAGTCCCTCTACGATGGCACTACGGTTGTCAAAGGCAATGCCTGTCCAGAGCACAGGCGATCCCGCGGCTATACGGGTAGAATCCTTAAATCCACCAGCTGCCAAGCGGAACAGTGCCTCTTGATCTCCCGCGTGGCGAACTGCCAATTCAACAAGAGAAGAAGCTACAAAATGAGGAACATGGCTTACTATTGCCACTACCTCATCATGGGTATCTCGAGGAAGCGAAACTACGCGAGCACCAATGCCTGTCAGCATTTCATGCAAATCAGCATAATCTTCAGCGGAAGTTTGCTCATCCGGGCACAAAACCCAATGAGCACCCTGGAACAAAACGTCACTTGCCGCTTCAATACCACTCTTTTCTGAACCTGCCATCGGATGACCAGGGATATAGTTTTCAGAGCGAACAAGAATGTCTTTTGCTTGCTGACTTACCAATGCCTTAGTCGAGCAGGTATCGGTTACAACTCCTTGGAAATCCGCATCAGCAATCAGCTTAAAGTAGTCATGAACCACAGGTACGGGCGTTGCGATCATTACCAAATCGCATTTATTCAAAGCCTGAGAAAAATCCTGCGAAGCCTCATGCGGGGCCAACATGCCCTCATCAATCCACCCACGCTCTTTAGCTTGAGCAATTGCTTCTTCAGAAGAATCAATGCCAATGATATAGGAATCGGGATATGCCGCACGATACGCTATCACAAACGATGAACCAATCATTCCAAGACCGATAGTCATTATTGTTGTAAATCGCGTATTCATAATTACGAAATCCTTTTTCCTTTCTTGCGTTCGATTCCCTAAAACAAATCGTCTAATTCGAAAATTTTACCATTGCATACTTTTGTTTAGGCGCATCTATCCATAGAGAGCACGTACGTTCAAACCGTTCTCGAACTTATTTACCCGATGCCGTTTCTTCCGCAGCGTTTGCCGTTTTGCCCACAGCGTTTCTTAGATGGATAAGTTCCTCTTCCGACAGAATGCGATAGCTTCCTTTGGCAAGCCCACCTAAATCCAGAGGGCCAAATTTAGCCCGATGAAGACGAATGACAGGATGTCCCACCGCTTCACACATACGCTTTACCTGACGCTTTTTTCCTTCATGGATGGTAATGCTCAAAACGCTGTTGCCTCCAAGGTGTTTCATAATTGAAACATTTGCAGGTGCCGTTATTCCATCATCAAGTTGTACCCCTTCGCGAAGCTGCAATAAAGCATGTTCTGTTGGCTTTCCTTTAACTAGTGCGTGATATTCCTTGTTCACATGGAAAGAGGGATGAAGCAAGGTATTTCCTAGTTCCCCATCTGTAGTAAACAGCAGCAATCCCGTAGTGTCATAGTCAAGCCTTCCAATCGGAAAGAGACCAGGATAGTCTTGCACGGGAACCAACTGCGAAACACAAGGTCTGCCGCGATCGTCGCTCATAGCGGTCAAGTACCCTTCAGGTTTGTTAAGCATAAGTACTACTGCCTCATTTTTAAGTGAAACTTGAACACCATCAACACTAACGCGGTCTTTTTCTGGATTAACTTTAGTACCCAGCTGAGAGACGATCTCTCCATTCACCGCAACACGACCATCCAGGATAATTTGTTCGCACGCTCGCCTGCTTGCTACCCCTGCACGGGCAAGAAACTTTTGTAAACGCATAAGAGATTCAGAATCAGTCATCTTCATCAAAAACCAATTCATCAAAGTTGATTTTTTCTACCGCACCTACCCCTGCAGCAAGTGCATCTGAAAGCATCGTCTGCATTGCTTCTTGCATAGATTCCGCACGAGCAAGCTGCTCGACCTGCTTTTCGGTGTCGTCTCCTAAGGAATACGCCTCATCTTCAGGACGCACCACATTAAGCCGTTCAGCAATAAAGGCGCGTGTTTCTTCGTCTGGCGCGAAAGATTCTAGCGGGGGCAAATCAGCAACAGAGCGCAAACCAAATTTCTCCAAAAACGTTCGCGTTGTTGCATACAAGACAGGATTACCAGGAGCATCTTGAGTTCCCGCTTCTCGTAACAGCCCTTTTTCCACTAATGAATTAATAGAACTATCCGAGCTTACCCCACGAACTGAAGCAACTCCGTTGCGCGTAATAGGCTGACAATAAGCAACCACCGCTAGGGTTTCAAGAGCAGCCTGAGACAGTTTACGAGTATCCCAAGACACCACATATTTTTCTATGAGCTCATGATATCGAGGATGCGAATACAAACGCCATCCACCCGCTACTTCACGCAACTGAATACCACGTTCATCTTTTTCCAGAAGCTGCTGCAACTCCTCTAACGCCGCCTGAATACGAGCAGGTTGTACTTCAAGCATGTCGGCAAAGGTAAGTACCGTTACGGGCTCATCAGTTACAAACAGCATTGCCTCAAGAGCACCTAGAAGCCAGGATTTTTCTGATTCTTGTATGGGTGACTCCCGAATTTCAGGTTCTTGCATGGGCGATTCCTGAACTTCAGGTTCTTGCATTTCGGATTCCTGCATTATTCATCCTCTAATACCGAATCGAACTCATTATCTTCATCTAGTATTTGACGACTTCCGCCTTCAACATACCGTATCTCTATATCGCCAAATAATTCATCTTGGCGCAATGAAACCATATTGCGTTTAAACAATTCCAATACCGCCAAAAAGGTAACAACAATAAGATGAGGATCATCATTACTGGAAACGAAATCTGAAAAGTGCGCTCCACCTTGTTCGCACACGCGATCATAAACACTTCTTACCTGGGTTTCTACTGGAATTACGCGAGCTGCAATATGTTCAGATTCAAGCAAAAAGACATCACGGCGCGCTATGCATGCCGCACAAAGTTGCCCAAGCTGTTCTATCTGCACCCCTTTTAAATAATCGGGAACCAACGTTAAAAAGGAACAGTCTGGACCAAAAGGACGTGCATGCATCCTTTCTTCGGCATCATAGCGACTCTGAAGAGCACTTGCTGCATTCTTGAACTTTTTATACTCCAACAAATGCTCAACCAAAGCATCACGCATTTCACTAGGAGAAAGATCTTCGTATTCCTCATCTAGTTTTTCTGCTTCATCATGCGGGATTAAACTAGCTGCTTTAATTTCCAGCAGTGTTGAAGCAACCAATATAAAGTCGCTTGCCACATCCAAGTCAACGTTTTTCATCCGTTGAACTTCGGCTAAGTACTGATCAGTAATTTCCGATAACGAAATAGAGCCAATATTGACCTTTTGACGACTCACTAAATAGAGCAACAGATCAAAAGGTCCCTCAAAGCTTTCTATGCGAACGCGATACGACATCTATTCGAGCCCCTCAAAGTTGTTCTGTCGAAGCGCTTCATATATCCCCAAGGCTGCTGCATTCGACAGATTAAGAGAACGCAAGCCCTCGCGCATGGGAATACGCACGCATTCATCTTTGTGTGCCTCTAATACATCATCATCTATTCCGCGGCTTTCGCGACCAAAGATAAGGTACACTTCCCCTTCATAGGTTTCATCACTGTAGGTTTTGTCTGCTTTGCCAGTGAAAAAATACATTTTCTTACCCGCGTTGTCTTCCAAAAACTGCGGTACGCTAGCATGGCGAACAATTCGCACCTTATCCCAATAATCAAGGCCAGCACGCGCTAAATTGCGTTGTGTTGCACGAAACCCCATGGGTTCCACCAAATGTAGCGTTGCACCAGTACAAGCACATGTTCGAGCAATATTTCCTGTATTCTGAGGAATTTCTGGCTCAAACAGCACTACATGCAAGTCAAGACTCACGACAGTGCCTCCTTGCTCTTTTTCATTTCCTCTTCTATTTCCTCAGAAAGCATAATCCATTCTTCTTCATGGGCAGCCAAGGATGCTTTTAATTGCGCATGCTCAGCTATAACATCACTTGATGCGTCTTCATTCATATAGAAATCAGGATCCGCCAACAAAGCTAAAATTTCATCCATGCGCTTAGATTCGCGCTCAATAAGTTTATCGAGCTCTGCCACACGTTTACGCTGAGTTTTAAGTGCCGCATACACACGATTTCGTGCTTGTGCTTCTAAGCGCTTTTGCTCTTTTGTTTTGGGAGCCGAACCCTTCGGTGCAGTCAGGCCCTCGGTTGAAGTTTTTCCACCTTGCAAGCCTTGAGAAGCCACATTAGAAATCTGATTGCTTTGCGGATTCGAATCGCTCTTTTTGGCAAAAGCACCTGAAGCTGCCTGCGCTGGCGCCTTAATTGCACGATGAACCTGCTTAGCGTTAACGGAAGCATCAAAACGCGAAGACCCTTCCGCACTAGCTTGCGCTTCCTGCTCTGTCTTGAACAGGTAGTAATCATAATCGCCCGCAAACGAGGTTACTTTTCCTGGTTTTATTTCGATAATGCGATTAGCAACCGATCGAATAAGATGCCTATCGTGGGTAATTAAAACGATAGTGCCTTCAAAGTGCAGCAGGGCCTGTTCAAGAATATCCGCACTTGCAATATCAAGATGGTTGGTTGGCTCGTCTAAGCAAAGCAAAGGTTTTGGCGCCACCAACATTTTGGCTAAAGCAAGACGGCACTTTTCTCCACCAGAAAGAACCGAAACCTTTTTATCCACATCATCGTTTTGAAACAGAAATGACCCCAACAATGTGCGAACTTGAGAAATACTCCAACCTGGAGCAACGCTGTCCAATTCCTCAAACACCGTATTACCAGGATGTAATTCTTCTAGCTGATGCTGAGCAAAATAGGTTTTGCTCACGTGCGTTCCATATCGTATAGATCCAGCATCGGGCTCAAGAACCCCTGCGATCATTTTCAGCAACGTAGACTTACCTGCGCCATTCGGGCCTACCAGTGCTATCTTTTCGCCACGATAGAGCGACAAATCCAAGCCGTCATATATTACTTTTTCGCCAAAAGCCTTGTGAATATCTTTGATTTCCACCACAAGATCACCCGTACGCGGAGGCTGCTGGAAATTAAAATGAACGCTTTTACGCTCTGGTGGAACTTGAATAATTTCCATGCGTTCAATTTTTCGAATACGATCTTGCACCTGCTTGGCTTTAGTAGGCTTATAACGAAACCTATCAATAAATGCCTGCATGTGAGCGATTTCTTCAGCCTGGCGAGCAGCTTGTTCTTTCAGCTTTTCAATGCGCTCTTCGCGCTGTTGTAAATATGCAGAATAATTACCCTTATACAGCTGAACATGGCCCAAATCGATCTCAGCAACACGATCTACCATATTGTCCAAAAAGTCACGGTCGTGGCTGACTACGATAACGCTGCCAGAATAACTACGCAAAAACCCTTCCAGCCAACGAACACTTTCAAGATCAAGATGGTTAGTAGGTTCGTCCAATAAAAGCACTTCAGGATTGCGGGTAAGAAGCTTAGCAAGCGCAATTCGCATTTGCCAACCACCAGAAAAATCGGTGGTCAAGCGCTCCATGTCGTCTTCACCGAATCCCAGACCAAACAAAACCGCACGTACGCGCGATTCTAATTCATAGCCACCCATAGATTCGTAAACATCACGCGCCCTGCCATAAGCAGAAAGCTGTTGTTCGGTAGGGTTATCCCCTAAAGCAAGCTCTAAACTGCGGACCTTCTTTTCCTGACGCATGATTTCATGCTGAGCGGACAGCACCTCTTCAAAGATGGGATTTTCTCCCATTTCGATTGCTTCCTGCTCCAAATAGCCTACTTTAGCCCCTTTAGCAAATAAAACGCGACCACTATCGGCATCTTCGTGACCCGTGATGATATTGAGCAGCGTTGTTTTACCTGCCCCATTAGGGCCCACTAAAGCAAGACGATCATGTTCTTCAAGCTTGAAGGTTACATCAGAAAATAACGTTCGAGATCCAAACGATTTGGTTATATGTTCTAGTTGCAAAATCATAACGATTAATTATAGCAACGTTCAGCCGTAGCTGAGCGCGCACAATTAATCAATAAAAATATGATCCGTATTAGATAGATCAAGTTTGTGATCGCGAACAAAATCAATAAAGTGATCAACGCAATAAGGACGATAATTCTTTTCGCTAAATATCAGGTACACCATATGTGAAAAACGACGCTGCTCTTCGGCGTTGTTATACAAAGGCTTAATCACAATATCGTCCACCGTATGCGGGAAGAATGTATCCAGCATAACCGCATAGTCCGAACCTGTCGCGGCAAGACCTGCCAAGATTGATTCGTCTTCGTATGAATAGCGAACGTTTTCCACACCATAGCTATCAAGGAGTCGTTTTACCGATGCGCCCAAAGGCACTTCTTCACGATAGGAAATAATAGATTGCCCAATCAAATCTTCAGGAGTTAAAAATGGCTTTGCGGCAAGCGGAGAATCTGGATTCATTGATACCACAAGAAGCTGCTCTGCCACTGGAATTTTCTGGATGCCCGTTTCCGATCCGTCGCAGGCACAAAATGCCACATCATGCTTTCCTTCGTAGATACCAGCTATTAGTTCTTGAGAAGGCCTTTGGTTGATATCGAAAACTGTTTCATGGTCGTTACTCGACAAATACAGCTTCAATAAACGAGGCAAATAGTCAGACTGCAAGGTAACAATACAACCGATATCAATCGTACCTCCGTCACCTTCACCAGAATATCCCTTCATGATGGCAATGCCTTTATCCAGCTGTTCAAGCGAAGCGTTTACATACTCCAAAAACTCAGAGCCATATTTCGTTAACTCAACATTGCGTCCTGCTTTTTGAAAAAGGGAAACACCTAATTCTTGTTCGAGCGACGAAATAGAGCCCGACAACGTAGGCTGAGTAATAAATAACTCTTTAGCAGCACGGGTATAATGCTGCAGCTCTGCTAGTTTTCGAAAATAATACAACTGAGATAGATTCATGCCTCGTACACCTCTGGAATGAATTAATACACAGAAATTATAACGTAATACCGATAGATTGGTCGCAATTCATAAGAAAGAGCCCAATTAAATACAAGAAGA
>OLQE01001217.1_pt1 | contig 15053 bp, 12 predicted proteins | sample 1643161 | NCBI WGS metagenome assembly OLQE01 (sample SAMEA3136650, study PRJEB25190) | human gut metagenome | reverse complement strand
TGTTTGCAGAATTGCGGGAGCTGCTTCGCAGCGGAGCAATTCGTAGGCATCAGTTGAGGTCAAAATACCTTTCGACCCCAACATCATATGATATGAAAAAACACAAAAAGGAGGATTTCCCCGTGAGCCAGACATTTGATCAGTTTCAGGCCCTCTACAGCCGGATCCGGCACTTCAACCGTGCCGCAACCCTGATGAGCTGGGATCTGTACACTGCCACCCCAAAAAACGGATATCAGGACATGTCCGATACCCTGACTTATTTTTCATCTGAATCTTTTTCCCTGTCAACTTCAGACGAATTCCGCGCCCTGCTTACGTCCTTAAGTCAGCCGGAAGAAATAAATGCGCTCTCTGAGGGCATGCAGTACACCGTAAAAAAGCTGAAAAAACAGATGGAAAAGAACAGCCGCATTCCGAAAGATTTCTATGAAGAGCTGATCTCCTTGCAGTCCGCTTCTATGCAGGCGTGGGGAGAGGCAAAGCGGACCGCTGATTTTTCAATCTTTGCCCCGTATCTGGAAAAGCTCATTGATAAGACAATTCAGCGCTGTGCTTATACCGACCCCGGAAAGGATACTTATGAAGTACTGCTCGACGAGTACGAGGAAGGAATGGATTCTGCTTCGATCGACCGTGTTTTTTCGGAACTGAAGGAAGGGCTGGTGCCGTTGCTCGATCAGATCCTGGCTGCGCCTCAGCCGGATAGCAGTCTTTTTAAAGGATACTATGACCCGGATGCGCAGAAAAAGGTCCAGGAGCTGCTGCTTACCTACATCGGTTTTTCGCTGGAATCCGGTACCGTTGCTGAAAGTGAGCATCCGTTTACACTCGGATTTTCCAAACATGATGTGCGTGTAACAAACCATTTCCGGCCGGATGATCCACTCTGTGCCATGTTCTCTGCCATCCACGAGGGTGGTCATGGCATCTTTGAGCAGAATGTCGATTCCGCGCTGCAAAACACAGAGGCCGACGACTGCCCGTTCATGGGTGTTCACGAGAGCCAGTCCCGCTTCTTTGAAAATATGCTTGGACGCAACCGCAATTTCTGGCTCCCGATCTATCCTCAGATACAGGAACTGCTTCCGGAACTGAAAAGAATCTCCCTGGATGATTTTGTCCGTGAAATCAATCATGTCAAAAACAGCTTCATCCGCACGGATGCCGACGAAGTGACTTATCCACTCCACATCATCATCCGTTATGAGATCGAACAGGCAATCTTCCACGACCACACCCCTGTTTCCGAGCTTCCGTCACTCTGGAATCAGAAAATGCAGCAGTATCTGCACATTACTCCGTCCAACGATGCTGAAGGAATTCTGCAGGATATGCACTGGTCCGACGGTTCTTTTGGATATTTCCCGTCCTACCTGCTCGGAAGCATTTATGACGGCATGTTCCTTCAGGCTATCGAGCACGACCTCGGAAGCATCGATGAGCTGCTCGCGGCCGGACAGATCCTGGAGATCACTCACTGGCTGAATGAGAAGATTCACCGCTACGGCGGACTGCGCCTGCCAAAGGACGTACTCCGCGAGGTATGCCATGAAGAACTCTCGGCACAGCCACTGCTGACGTATTTCCGCGAGAAATATACAAAGCTGTATCAATAAAAATCAGCGGATTGCGAATGTCCGCTTTACTATTTGTAGAATTGCGGGAGCTGCTTCGCAGCAAAGCCTCAAGAATATCAAGGCTTTCTTGAAGAGTTCACTCCTCTTCCTTTACAGCTTCCGCATATTCTTCCCGGTATTTCTGATTCAGCCATGCGACCATCTCGTCAATGCCCTCCTTCGTATGCGGGAACAGCTCCGACTCTTTTTGCTCCTTTGGCGTCGCCTCCCAGCAATACGGCTCCGGATACACAGTCGCCTTCATCTTGCCATCCTCCATCATCAACATATAGCGCATACCGCAAAAGGATCCGGCAAACCGTTCCTTTTTAATCAGCTCCAGAGAAAATTTTCCTTTCAATGAAATCTCTTCCATAGCTTCTCTACCTTTCCTTCCTTTTCTGTATTTCTTTCCTCGCCGCCTTCCAATCGGTCTCTGATTGCACTTGACAGAACCGGCCCGGCCTGTTTATCATAGAAGCCAGTCAGAAAACATCAGAGATGCGCAGAAGAAATATGTCATGCGTTGCATGATGTGCATCTCGCAGCAAGAATGCCGAGACATTCTTGAATTTATGACATTCCCGGAGGATTTCGCATATGAACTGGAAAAAAGCAAAGCGAATCATCGCACTCATCGGCGCACTGATTCTCATCGGCCTGTACCTGGCCGTCCTGATTCTCGGCATCACAGCCAGCCCGGCCACAAAAGGCGTGCTCATGGCCGCTATTGGCTGTACTATTGTCCTTCCCTGTCTGCTCTACGCGATGATGCTCATCGCACGCGTGCTCAGTGGCAGGCGGGAAAATGAGGATGAGTCATCGGATAAAAATTGATGCACGGCCCCTCAGTATAGCCGTAAAGATTATTGGCCTGGCTGGCAGAAAAGCCGGTACTTGCATGTACCGGCTTTTTTTACGTCCATGAATGCTCCGCCCCGGAGACTCATTCACTCTTTTCTTTATCTGTAAATAATGTCCTCTCTGCCCGGTCCGTTGGATACCATGGTGATCGGGAAACCGATGTGCTTCTCGATAAACTCGATATACTTCCTGCAGTTCTCCGGCAGATCCTCGTACTTCTGGATACCGCGGATATCACACTTCCAGCCCGGCAGCTTCTCATAAACCGGCTTTGCTTTCTCAAGCAGCGCGGTCGTCGGGAACTCAGTCGTCACCTCACCGTTAATCTCGTAGCCTGTGCATACCGGAATCTCATCCAGATAGCCAAGCACATCCAGAACCGTCAGGGCAACATCCGTCGCACCCTGCAGTCTGCAGCCGTACTTGGAAGCTACACAGTCATACCAGCCCATACGTCTCGGACGTCCGGTCGTCGCACCGAACTCTCCGCCATCGCCACCGCGTCTTCTGAGTTCATCCGCCTCGTCACCGAAAATCTCACTGACAAATGCGCCTGCTCCGACTGCACTGGAGTATGCCTTGCTGACCGTCACGATCTTCTTGATCTCATATGGCGGGATACCTGCTCCGACTGCACCGTAGCCAGCCAGTGTGGAAGAAGACGTAACCATCGGATAAATGCCGTGATCCGGATCCTTCAGAGAACCGAGCTGACCTTCAAGCAGGATGGTCTTCCCTTCCTTTAGTGCGTTGTACAGAAATGCAGATGTATCACATACAAACGGCTCGATCATATCACGATAGGAATGCAGCTCCTCGAGCAGTCCTTCCGGCGTGAGTACCGGCTTGTGATAGAGATACTCCAGAATCGGATTCTTCAGATCGCAGATACGACGTACCTTCTCGTTCAGCAGCTCCTCATCAAAGAGCTCACTCACCTGAAAACCGATCTTGGAAAATTTATCAGAATAGAACGGAGCGATTCCGGACTTGGTCGATCCGAAAGAATTCTTGCCAAGGCGCTCTTCCTCATACTGGTCAAACAGAATATGATAGGACATCACGATCTGTGCACGGTTCGATACCAGAATCTTCGGCATCGGAACGCCGCGATCTACAATGCTCTTTACCTCTTTGAAAAGCACCGGAATATCCAGTGCCACACCATTGCCGATGACACTCGTCGTATGGCTGTAAAATATACCAGACGGAAGGGTATGAAGCGCGAACTTTCCATAGTTGTTCACAATCGTATGGCCTGCGTTTGCACCGCCCTGAAAACGGACGATAATATCGGCCTTCTCGGCAAGCATATCTGTGATCTTGCCCTTTCCTTCGTCTCCCCAGTTGGCTCCTACTACTGCCTGTACCATAATTTTTCCTCCTGAAATCAGCCGCTTTTTCGGCTGTCCTTCTAACTCATTTACGGGGCAAACCCCACAACAGTTTCAGTATACCACAAAATCTTTTATAAGTAAAATTAATAATTATTATATTAATCATAATTTATGCTAATGTAGCTAAGTGGTAATCTCCAGCAGTTCCAGAAATTTTGCCGATGCCGAGGTCAGCGGCAGCTTTTCGTTTGTCACAAGCTCCATTGCGCGCTCCGGAATGGAAGTCTCGAAATGCAGCTCGAACAGCTCACCGCGTTCCAGATAAGGGGCGGCAAAGTCCCGCATGACGCAGGCGACGCCGAGGCCGCGCAGGGCAAACTGCACGATCATGTCGCTCGTGGCCAGTTCGATCTCCGGATGCAGGGCTGCATCGCGAGCCAGAAGGAACTCGTCCACATAGCTGCGCGTGCTGCTGTTTTTCTCCAGGCAGACGACCGGCAGCTCCCGCAGGCGGCTCCACGGAATTGTCTGTCCCTTTAAGGCACGGAATCGCTCGCCGGCAACGAAAACATCCTGCACCATCCGCACCGGTGTCGCCTGAAATCCCTTTCGGTGGCTTAAGGGTGTCGTCACGAGACCGAAGTCGATCTTTCCCTCACTTAAATAATGCATCGTCTCCGGAGTCGGCCCGTTCGTGACGCTGATCCGGATCCCAGGATAGCGCTCGTGGAAGCGCTGCAAATGCGGCAGGAGATAAAACTGCAGGGTCATATCGCTCGCACCGATCCGGATCTCGCCGGTCTCCATGTTCGTCATCTCCAGCATCTTGCGCTCACCCATCCTGATCTGTTCATAGCCACGTTTCACATAATCATAAAGTACCTCACCTGCCGGGGTCAGCTGCACGCCTTTCCCATTGCGCACGAAAAGCTCCGTACCAAGTGCCTTTGCAAGCGCACGAATCGCCTGACTGACCGCAGGCTGCGTGACAGAAAGCACCTCTGCGGCCTGTGTGATGCTGCCACATTTTGCCGCATAGTAAAAAAATTTGTAATATTCCAGATTGATATTCATTGGTGTTGATTCCACCCTTGATCCTTATTTAAGCTTATCACTCTTCGCACCTAAATGTCACAACCTCATTCCCGTGCTCCCGGATGATCCGGATCAGATCCTCCGTCTTCAGCCACACCGTCGCCGTATTCTCATTCGGATGCACGCCGACAAGTCCCGGCTCCTGTAAAAAATCCTGATCAAGAAAGACTTGCACTGATCTTGTCTCATCGTTCAGTACCCCGAGTGGTGTCACTGCGCCCGGAATCAAAGCGAGCCGCTCCAGCAGATCCTCTGCTGACGCAAAGCTTAAATTCCGCGTCCCCTGCGCCTTCCGAAAAGCTTTTAAGTTTACCCGTTTCTCACCTTTTACCGTAATCAGATAATAATTCTGTTTCTTATCGTCCCGCACGAACAGATTTTTCGCATCTGCCTCCGGGTATGGACACGGCACCTCGGCAAGCTCCGCCATATTGTAGACGGCCTTGTGCTCGGTGATTTCATGCCAGATGCTATTTTCCTGTAAATAATCGTAAATCTGCTGCTTGTTCATTTTATCTATTACTCCGCTAACAAAAATATTTTATTTCACCAAATTATTTCTATATCTATAACCTACCACAAAACCGCTTCTTTGTCCAAACAAAAAGAGAATACAGACACCGCTCCTGCGATCTCTGTATTCCCCTCTACTCCTATTCGTCTTTATCTCTTATATCAGACATTGATCTCAGCTGTCATGCCGAGCAGCTCCTTATTCGCCTCCAGCACCGGATTCACAACGGTCTGTAAGAAGCGCTCTACCTGCTCCTTAGAGCGGCCGATGTAACGGGACGGATGCATGGACCGCTTCAGCTCATCTAAGGTGAGATTGAACGCCGGGTCTGCGGCGATCAACTCGAGAAGATTGTTGTCCTTACCCTCTTCTTTGACATTGCGGCCTGCTTCCATGGAAAGCTCACGAATGCGCTCATGCAGCTCCTGACGGTCGCCGCCTGCCTTTACCGCATCCATCATAATATTCTCGGTCGCCATAAACGGCAGCTCTGCCATCAGATGCTTCTCAATGACCTTCGGGTATACCTTCAGTCCGTCGGTGACATTCAGACACAGATCCAGGATGCCGTCGATCGCGAGGAAGCCCTCCGGAATCGACAGACGCTTGTTCGCGGAGTCATCCAGAGTACGCTCAAACCACTGGCAGGAGGAAGTGATCGCCGGATTTAAGGCATCGCAGAGCACGTAGCGGGACAGGGATGCGATCCGCTCGCTGCGCATCGGATTGCGCTTGTATGCCATCGCAGAGGATCCGATCTGTGTCTTCTCAAACGGCTCCTCCACCTCTTTTAAGTGCTGCAGCAAACGGATGTCGTTTGACATCTTATGTGCGCTCGCCGCAATACCCGCAAGCACGTTGAGCACACGGGTATCCGTCTTTCTGGAATAGGTCTGGCCGGATACAGCTACGCATGCTGTAAAGCCCATCTTTTCTGCAATCATCGGATCGATTTTATCGATCGTCTCCTGATCCCCGTCAAAAAGCTCCAGGAAGCTCGCCTGTGTACCGGTCGTACCCTTGGAGCCGAGCAGCTTCATACCGGAAAGCACATACTCCAGATCCTCCAGATCCATCACAAATTCCTGTGCCCATAAGGTCGCACGCTTGCCTACCGTCGTCGGCTGTGCCGGCTGGAAATGAGTAAATGCAAGAGTCGGGAGCTCCTTGTACTTCTCCGCAAATGCACCAAGCTGCGCAATCACATTGACAAGCTTTTTCTTTACAACCTTTAACGCTTCCGTCATGACAATAATATCCGTATTATCGCCGACATAGCAGGAAGTGGCTCCCAGATGAATGATTCCCTTTGCCTTCGGACACTGTACACCATAAGCATATACATGAGACATGACATCATGGCGGACGACCTTCTCCCGCTCCTTTGCCACCTCATAGTTGATATCATCCTGATGTGCCTTCAGCTCTGCGATCTGCTCGTCCGTGATATCCAGCCCGAGCTCCTTCTCTGTCTCCGCCAGTGCAATCCAAAGCTTTCTCCATGTCCGGAACTTCATATCCGGGGAAAAAATGTACTGCATTTCCTTACTTGCATACCGCTCTGAAAGCGGACTCTGATATCTGTCTGTACTCATGAGAATTCTCCTTTTCTTTTATTAACGGTCATACTCTCCCCGGATATCCTTCGTTGGCGGATCCAGCGGATACTTCCCGGTAAAACAGCCACGGCAGACCGGAAGCCCGTCGACCATCTCTGACAATCGCTCCAGTCTCAGATAGCCAAGAGAATCTGCTCCGATGATCCGGCAGATCTCGTCAACCGAACGGTTGTGTGCGATCAGCTGTTCGCGTTCCGGGACATCCGTACCGAAATAACACGGATGCAGAAATGGCGGAGAGCTGACGCGCATATGAACTTCTTTTGCCCCGGCCTCACGCAACATACGCACGATGCGGTCACTCGTCGTACCGCGCACAATCGAGTCATCGATCATAATCACACGCTTTCCTTCTACTGCCTCGCGCAGTACATTCAGCTTCACACGCACGCTCGATTCCCGGCTGCTCTGCTTCGGTTTGATGAAGGTCCGACCGACATAACCGTTTTTCACAAATGCAGTGCCGTATGGGATGCCCGATTCCAGAGAATATCCAAGCGCCGCTGCGTTTCCGGACTCCGGTACACCGACAACAAGATCCGCTTCGACCGGTGAATCCATCGCCAGGTAGCGACCCGCCTGAATTCTGGAATGGTAAATGCTGACGCCGTCCATATAGCTGTCCGGACGCCCGAAATAAATATATTCAAAAATACAGCGCGCCGTCTTATGCTGCTCTTCCCCGGAAAAGCACATACTCCGATCCGATTGGATGCCGTGATCCGGTGTGATCGTCACGATCTCACCTGGCTCCACATCCCGGATAAACTCCGCGCCGATCGTATCCAGGGCGCATGACTCCGAAGCCAGAATATATGCATTTTCACGCTTTCCGATGCAAAGCGGTTTAAATCCAAACGGATCCCGTGCACCGATCAGCTTCCGCGGTGACATAACCACGAGGGAATACGCGCCCTTCAGCTTCTTCATCGCTCCTGCGACCGCGCGCTCGACCGACGGCGTATGCACCCTCTCCCGTGCGATATGATAGGCGATGACTTCGCTGTCAATCGTTGTCTGGAAAATCGCACCGTCATGTGCCAGCTCATCCCGCAGCTCCGGGGCGTTGATCAGATTGCCGTTGTGCGCCAGTGCCAGCGTCCCCTTGATGTAGTTCAGCACGAGCGGCTGTGCATTCTCCCGTGTACTTCCGCCTGCGGTGGAATACCGTACATGGCCGACGCCGATATCTCCTGCCAGCTTTTCCATGCTCTCACTGTCAAATACCTCGTTGACCAGTCCCATTCCCTTGTGTGAGAGTACCTTGCCCTTCGGCCCCTTCGTATCGCTCACCGCAATACCGCAGCTCTCCTGTCCGCGATGCTGCAGAGCGAAGAGCCCATAGTAAATCGTGGAAGCTACATTTTCGCCCGAAAAATCATAAATACCGAAGACCCCGCACTCCTCTCTCAGCTTGTCGGTGATCTCCTTCTGCTCATGAATTTCACAATGTTTCATCTGTATTCTCTCCTGTCTGTCGTGTCGATCGGTCAGTCTGAACTGTCCTGTTTCCTCTTACAAACGCCTAAAGTATACATGATTCTTTCCCGATACGCAAGTCTCATATTTTTGTACTTCTGCAATACTGCTCCTTCAGATCCTTTACGACTTCGCTCCGATCTCTCCTGTGCATGCGTTCCTTTTCCTCCAGATACTCCTCCGATGTACACATTTTTGCATTGTACTCCTGAATTTTCTGTACCAGATACGGATCTGCCTTCAGCTCTTCGAGCTGCTTCTGATAATCCTCCTCGGACAAAAACAGCGGAAGGGTGCTGATATATTTGCGGAATGTCTCCTTCGTCCGTGTGAGATGATATGCCTCCAGAAAACAGTCCGCCGCCCGTCTGAAATCGAGCATGCCCGCGTAAGCCGCCCCTAAATTATTCCAGATTGCCGCATAAAACTGCACACCGAGCTTTCCCGGATTCTTTCGTTTTAAAATCTCGCGGTACTCAGATACCGCGCGCCCGTACATCCGCTCCTTGACCAGATAATCGCCGCGCAGCTTCTGCTTCATATCGGCAGACTGCACTTCCAGCTTCTGAAGCTGCTCCTGATACTCCCGCATGGCACTCGTCGTAAGATAGCCCGCCTCGCGAAAAATCGGAAGCACAAGAAATCCGATCCCGTCTTTTTTCTCCAGCTGATCGTACAGCTGCCGGTACAGTCTGGTCAGTCCAAGCTCATCCCGCAGCCAGTCGAGCAGCCGCTCATTGAGCAGCGATTCATCGATCAGACAGGCATTGTTGTACAGATAAAAGCACAGCTCCTCCAGTGAATAAATGTTCATCCGGATATTTTCTATATAATAAGGCTTTTTTGCCTGCGGAAGCAGGCACAGATCATAGCTCATAGATCATCCAACCTTTCAAAACATGATTTCCCGCTTCCAGACCATGCCGGTCGAGCGGTAAAATTCGCCAAAGCCGAGATCCTCCACCTCGATATGGCAACAGCCCGGAGCAGAAAAATAAATCGTCATCCGCACTCTGGTCGCCCGTGCCGGGCGGTGTGGCAGACCGACAAGCCGCATCATGTGCACGATCGGATCCCCCTCTGCCATTGGCTGCGAAGTGATCCGAAGCTCCCGCTCGCCGTCCAGAATAAATTCACAGACGTGATGTGCCTCATACCAGTTCATCCCTGCGCTGATCAGCGGATACATCTGCTCCTTCCCGCGAATCCGCATTTCCATCTGCAGATTGACCTGTATCATATCCCGGCCACCGAACAGGATCCCGCGCTCCGCGATCAGCCCTGCGCGCTCCATTGCTGCATAGCAGGCTCCTTTGGAATAGAGATTCTGTCCCTGATAGGCATGCCGTTTGAAGCAAAGGTACTGGATCGAGCGCTCCGCCCAGCTTTTACTGAAATAGTCTCCAATCAGATAGCTGACCGTCACCGTCCGTCGTTCAAACAGCTTCTTGAGCAGTTCGAAAAACAGACGGTCCCGCTCTTTATTCCAGTCCGCCTCCTCCATCTCGCCCCGGACATCCAATCCCACCGGCTGACGCGCTATCTCAGTGGCACGTGCGATCGCCGGTCGGGTCGTCCGGTCAATATGAAGAATATATCCGACGATTGCCTCATCCACATATTCGATGAGTGCCACGTCATGATTCCACAGCTCCTTTTTCTGATTCACCGTATAATAATAAAATGAGGAAAGATAATCCTGCAGATAGATTCGTTTCCGATCAAGCCCGTTGCGCTCCAGTGCCAGGACAATCAGATCGCTCCACCGTTCCGTCAGCGTCCGCACCGTGACCATCACCTGCAGCTGTGCATTGGCTGTAAGCACCTTCAACCGCCCGATGCATGCGGCAAAATAATCTGCCAGCAGCTCCTCTGCCGAAACACGCTCCGCTCCTGTCTCGATTTCATCCTCTGTCTGCAGCTTCCGGTACAGATCCGTCACCTTAGTCGCTGCCTCCCCGGTGCCGTCCCACAGTTCCCATTTTCCACCCGCGGCCTTTCTCATCGCCACCGGCAGCAGATAATTTTCTGCATCCGGCTCGAAGCTCAGGGTGAGCGGCTCCTTTACTGACGGATGAAAGTACGTCAGCTGCGCGTACTCCTCATTCAGCTCGATTCCAAGAATGAGCTCATTTGATGCCTGTATCATAATATCACCGCCTTCGTATTCCGTTATATATTCCGTTATATCAGCGGAAACAGCTCTTTTGCCAGATAGGACAGCAGCAGATAATTATCCAGCTCCGTATCTGCCGTCTCCGGATCCTGTTCCTTCAGTGCCCTTGCGATTCGGTTCACCTGATCATACCAGGCTGCCCCGGTCGCCGTCTCTTGTCGAAAGCTCAGCACCCGTTCATCCGCCTTTTTCCGTTCCGTTCCGGCTTCCTCTTCGATGCGGCATTCCACCTCATCTCCGTAAAAAAGGGTAAATTCCCGCACAAAAATTCCCTCAAAGCAGTTTTTCATCGTCTCTTTGTGATATTCCTCTTCCGACCCCTTCGACCGGTAGAAGATTGTCACCGTGCTGTCCGGATTGCCGACATACTCGGCAAACACGCGCCCCTCCATCTGATAAGGTGCCAGCAGTTCCCGGTCAAATTTATTCCAGAACGCAAAACGCATCCCCTTACGGTTGAACTCCTCCAGAAGCTGTGAGGCGTATTCCCGCCGCTGTCCGGTCAGCTCCACCTGCGTAGAATAATACTGCAAGAGCGCAAGGCGGCATACCTCCTCCTGCTCTTCCACAGACTTCTGCTCCATTACATAGGCGTAATCCCGCTCGAGATAGCGGAATACGACATCCGCTACCGGGATGCCGCGCACAAAATACTCATAGGACTTCAGATTCAGATACGCACGGCAGAGCTTCCGTCTGCCCATCTTTTTTGCATAGGACTCAAAGACCGGTTCGGATCCCTCCGTATGGCTGCCGGTAAACAGAACCATCATTAGAATTTTTTCTTCAATCATCAGAGTATCGAGTTCAAAACCGCGCGCCGCTTCCCATACCTGCAGCATATTCTCAATCGGCCCTTCATAATACAAAAGCAGGTAACGGAGCAGCTTATCGTTGTATTTTTCTTTTTCAAAACAGTAAGCCGAAAGTGACAGCAGCATTGGATTCTCGGCAAATTCCAAATCGAGAATCATCCTGCTGCAAATACGTACCAGCTGTAAAAGCGGAATCCCCTCTGACCCGTACATATCCAGAAGAGAAAACGCATCCTTACACTCTCCTTCTTCTGCAAGCAGAGAAATCAGAGCCGCCTTGTCTGCCTTCACATAGTCCAGATATGCAATCCGCTCCAGAAAATCCGGAAGTGAATCGTCCCTTGCATGCTCGGAATAGTAATGCAGTACCGCCGCACGCAGCTGCATCCGGAATTCCTCTGTGAACATTTCCAGCTCGCAGCCTTTCGTCAGATACGGCATGGAGTTCCGGTTCACGAGCTGCTCTTTCATGCAGCTGCAGCAGGCAAAGAGCACAATGCCTACCGCATCCGGCACGAGCTGCATACACCACTCAAGCATCGGATCGCTGTCAAAGAGCTTCTGTCGTGCAATCAGCCCTTCCGCGGCAAATCGCTCCCCGGCCCGGTTTTCGAGTACGAGCACGCTGTCCGGGTCATATAAGGTGATCCGCGTCTTTCCTCCGGAAAGCACAGCCGACTGCTCCTGAACAAACCGTCCGGAATGCACCGTCACGCTGCAGATCTCCGGTGACGTACACGTCACTTCATAGGAAAGCAGCAGGCGAATCAGCTGCTCACCCATCTGCCGCGTGAGCATGCTTTTGCGCAGAAATGTGCGATACAGCACTGCAAGGTCATCCGTAAAACGCCCCATCTCAAGCTGATCAGAAGCGAATTTCTCCATCGCAGCCCGATATGTGCGGAACGTCTGAGGATCATCCTCCTTTCGCTCCACAATTTCCCGGTAAATCGCCGCACGCTTCCGGTAATCCAAGGTCGTATCATAGGCAAAATACATGCGTATGATCTGCGGCATCGCAGACAGTGCCGGATGCTCCATCGACTCCATATATGCCTCATACAGCCCGGTAATGCGAAGACCTGCATTTACGCCTTTTTCATACCAGGCAAACGCCTCCTGATCACGCCGTTCCCCACGCAGCAGCAGCTGGCAGATGCCCTGCAGCACTTCAACCTCCGGAGTATGCCGGTATCCCTCCTTAAGCACTTCCAGCAGCAGAGGTGAATATTTACCATAATGCGCCACGAGATTCGCCGTCTGCTGCAAGAGTGACTGGGACATCACCCCATTTCTGGTCGCAAACCGCAAAAGCTGCAGCTCAAAGCTTCCAATGTGCCGCATCATAAACGGATTGCCACACAGAATCTGATATGCCTCCAGATACATAATCCGGCTGTGGCAGCCATAGCGGAACTGGTCTGCGACCGCCTCATATTTGGCCGCATCATTCTCCAGCAGCGACTCCTGCAGATAGAGCAGAATCCACTGCAGCTTCCAGTTCGTCTGATCCCGGTAAAACAGTCCCCGGATCTCCTCTTCTACCTGATCCACGTAAGAATTCTCCTGGTAAAAAAAGGTCGTCAGATACCGGTAAAACCCATACTGCTCCGGTGTGCGCAGCCGATCTTGGTGCTCCGTCACACTCTCAAGCAGGTGGATCGCCTTCTGCTTCTTTCCGTCCGCAAAGTAAAGCTGTATCAGGAACAGCTCTGCAAACGGATCATCTCCGCCGGAGCTTTTATACATGCTGATCGTCTGCGTGGAACGCTCCACCCAGTCGGACAGGGATATCTTTTTCAGCCGGAAGCTGACATAGAGCTGCTCCAGCTTTTTCTGCATCATATGGCAGATATGACGCTGGCGGCACAGCCCAGACTGCGTATGCTTTTCTGCCGTCACCTCAATACACAGCTTCTGGTACGGTGTGGACAGCATGACTTTCCCATAGTTTTTTCCGGCATGCATGCTGTCATAATCAACAATAAGATTCAGCTCACAGGTGCTTCCCGCAAAGGAATCTGTCGTCATCGTCTGACGCTCCGGACAGAGAAATCCCGCATCCGACTCTGCCGTAATCTTCTGAAACCCCCACTGGCTTCTCGTAATCTGCAGCCTTTCCCCAACGGTCTCACGCATATCCTCCAGTACAATGCTCTGGCGGTCGACAGAAATTTTGACCGGATCCTTGTATCCCGCCCCGGTCAGAAATTCTTCCATCGTCTGATAGCTGAAATCCGGCACAGCCAGCGCATCGTAGAGTGCAAGAAGCTCCGGCTCCTGTACACGCAGCATATCGCGATAGCTCCGACTGATAAAGCTGCGGTACGCCCCCGCGAAATCCTGCTCTGCCAGCGCAGCCAGATCCTGTGGATGCGCAAACGGAAGTGTCCCTGTCTTATTCTGCTGCTTCTTCTGTCCGATCAGCGTATAGGGAACCGTATATTCTCCCCGGTCTGAGCACACGGTAAAAACCCCGTGCTCCTCCTCCCCTTCCGGAAATCCGTTTCCGTCCACCTGATAGTGAATCTCACTTTTAATCCCCTGAAATTCGGTCGGCTCACAGATCATCCGAGGATTAGATGAATAAAGAAAGCCCCTGACCTTTTTCCCGTCCGGGCTTTCTATCCACAAAGTCCCGCGCATCACTTCGCCCGGCTCGACCTTCACGGTCACTTCTTCCGGTAACATCACAAGCGGCGGTGCGCTATATTCAAATTTTCCATTGAGCAGCTGCTCGATTTTTCTTTTCAATATCATCACCTGTATTGTATATTTCTCTTTTCTCAGTGCGTAATTCAGAGCGTAATTCTGTAACTGCCGCTGCATGCACCGTCTGCTGCATTCGGGCAAATCAAACGCAGTATGTAAAAACACCGGCTCAGTTCAGGAATTTCTTCAGCTCATCCATAAACGTATTTACATCCTTGAACTCCCGGTATACGGAAGCAAAGCGTACATAGGCAACGGCATCCAGATCCTTCAGCCGATCCATCACAATCTCCCCGATGACTTTACTCTCGATCTCTTTTTCCTCGCGCCGGAAGATTTCCATTTCCACCTCATCGATCATCTCCCGGATCTTCTGGATCGGTGTCGGACGCTTATAGCAGGCACGCATCACACCATCCTCTACTTTTCTCCGGTCATACCGCTCCCGCGTCTGATCCTTTTTGATCACGATCAGAGGAATCGTCTCTACTTTTTCATAAGTCGTAAAACGCTTTCCACAGGCGTCGCACAGACGCCGACGGCGAATGGAACTGTTGTCATCTGCCGGTCTGGAATCTACTACTCGCGTATCATCCTGGTTACAAAACGGACATTTCATGCATTTCCTCCTTACTATCAGAGCATGTCGGGCAAGAATACACCCGTCTTCCGAACACACTCCGGCTCCCCGAAATCTCAATCTTGAGTATAACGGAAAGAGAAAATGCTGTCAAGCCGCCGTACACACTTCCGCATCCATTACATACTATGATACTAGGGTCAAAAGGTCATGCGTTTCATGCTTGCATGAAAAAGCATGACT
>OLQE01001208.1_pt1 | contig 15198 bp, 19 predicted proteins | sample 1643161 | NCBI WGS metagenome assembly OLQE01 (sample SAMEA3136650, study PRJEB25190) | human gut metagenome | reverse complement strand
GGAGCTTGCAAAGAAGTGGCTTGCAAACGGTGCTCAGCCGACAGAAGTAGTTGGAAAGCTCTTCAAGGCAGCTGGTATCGAAAAATAAGCCGGGATTAGAGGTGAGCAAAAATGAAAGAGTTAGTCGAAGTGATTGCAAAGTCTCTAGTCGATAATCCGGACGAGGTCGTTGTCACTGAAAAGGACACCGGAAAAGCACTCGTTCTGGAGCTGAAGGTGGCTTCTTCCGATATGGGAAAGGTCATTGGTAAGCAGGGGAGAATCGCGAAAGCGATTCGCTCCGTTGTAAAAGCTGCAGCATCGAAAGAAGATAAAAAGGTGATTGTAGATATTTTACAGTAATAGGCAGGAATCAGGTCTGTCCCGAAAGTGTAAGAAACGCTTTTGAGGCAGACTTTATTATATATGTGAAACAGTTTTATAAATGAAGGAGAAGAGGTATGAACAATATCCTGCAGGTAGGAGCCGTTACTTCCACACACGGATTGGCCGGTGAAGTAAAGGTGTTCCCGACGACGGATGATCCAAAGCGCTTCAAGAAGCTGAAACAGGTGCTTCTGGATACCGGAAAGGACATGCTTCCGCTTGGGGTTGAGCATGTGAAATTTTTCAAAAACATGGTAATTTTGAAATTTAAGGGCTATGATCGGATTGAAGATATCATGGGCTTTAAAGGGAAAAATCTGTATGTGACACGGGAAAATGCGGTAAGGCTCAAAAAGGATGAGTACTTCATTGCGGACCTGATCGGGATGAAGGTATATACCGAGGATAAGGCATATTTAGGTGAACTGACCGAGGTGATCACAACAGGAGCGAATGATGTTTACACCGTCCGCATGGAAAATGGAAAGGATGTCCTGATCCCGGCAATTGGACAGTGTATTTTGAATGTAGATGTGGAGCATGAAACGATGCAGGTGCATCTGCTGGAGGGACTTCTGGAATGAACTATTATGTCATGACTTTGTTTCCGGAGATGATCGAGAACGGGATGCATACGAGCATTATCGGACGCGCGATGGCGAAAGGGCTGCTTACGCTCCAGACGATCAATATCAGGGACTTTTCAACACGCGGAGACGGACGTATCGATGACTATCCGTATGGCGGCGGAGCCGGAATGGTGATGCAGGCAGAACCGGTCTACCGGGCGTATACGGACCTTGCAGCGCGCATAGGACATCGGCCACGGCTGGTTTATCTGACACCTCAGGGAAAGACCTTTACCCAGCAGATGGCGAAGGAACTGGCACTGGAAGAGGATCTGGTGTTCCTCTGCGGTCACTATGAGGGGATTGATGAGCGTGTGCTCGATGAGATCGCGACGGACTATATTTCCATTGGCGATTATGTGCTTACAGGCGGTGAGCTGCCATCGATGGTACTCATGGATTCGATTTCCCGCATGGTACCGGGCGTGCTCAGCAATCAGGAGTCCGGCGAGACTGAGAGCTTTTCCGGAAGCCTGCTGGAATATCCGCAGTACAGCCGCCCGGAGGTCTGGCATGACACAGCGACGCCTCCGGTGCTCATGTCCGGACATCATGCAAATGTGGAACGTTGGCGGAGGGATCAGTCTTTGTATCGAACGTTGAAGCATCGCCCGGATTTGCTGGATGGTGTGGAGCTGGATAAAAAGGATCGAAAATTTCTCTGTGAGCTGCTTGAAAAGGAGCCGGTGGAACAGCTGCCGTTTACATCCGGCACAGCTGCGTGGTCCGGAGAAAAAGGCGTGGCAGATCCATATCCGGTGCGTGACACCGAGCAGAAAGTTTTACGGAAATTACTTGCAATTTCAAATAAAGCATGATAAAATAAAAATGTTGTGAGAAAATAGATGGTCCTCTATTACAGGAACAGCACATATGTAAGTGGCCGACAATAAGCGTCGTACCACGCAAGTGCATAGGAATACGTAATAAGAACATCCAATGATTAAGGAGGAACAACACGATGAACGACATTATTAAAAACATTGAAGCTGCTCAGATGAAGGCTGAGGTACCGCAGTTTTCTGTAGGTGACACCGTTAAGGTTTACGGCAAGATCAAAGAGGGAAACCGCGAGAGAATTCAGGTATTCGAGGGTATCGTAATTAAGAAGCAGGGCGGAAGCGTAAGAGCTACCTTCACTGTTCGTAAGAATTCCAACGGTATCGGCGTTGAGAAAACCTGGCCGCTGCATTCCCCGTCTGTTGAGAAAGTAGAAGTCATCAGACACGGTAAAGTAAGACGTGCTAAACTGAACTACTTAAGAGGCCGCGTAGGAAAGAGCGCAAAGGTAAAAGAGCTTGTAAAATAATGGATCGTTCAGGGACAAGTACATTATGTATATTGTCCCTGTTTACGTTTTGCCGGAAAGGGGAACCGGATGAGAGAAAAAAGACGTGCGAAGCATTCGATTATAAAGAATATTCTGCTCTGGACGTTTCAGATTCTTGTTGTGATTTTGTTTGCATATGTGCTCGTTTACTTTTTTGGGCAGTCCAGGACAAATATCGGACAGTCAATGGATGTGACACTTTCCGGTGGGGATACCGTCTTAATGGACACACTTATTTATCAAGTGGGATCGCCGAAAAGGGGCGATGTGATCGCGTTTAAGCCAAACGGAAGCGGCACCGGGCATTCGAGTATCAAGCGTGTCATCGGTCTGCCGGGTGAGACCATACAGATTAAGGATGGAATGATCTATATCGATGGCGAGGTGTATCTGGAAAAAAAGAGCTATCCGGTTATCACAAACCCGGGGATGGCATCCGATGGAATCACACTTGGAAATCAGGAGTATTTTGTGCTCGGAGATAATCGCAATAACAGCGTAGACAGCCGCTTTGCGGATGTGGGGACGGTAAAAGCTTCCTATATAGAAGGAAAAGTATGGTTTGTGCTTTCTCCGTCGGAGCATCGCGGGCTGGTCAAATAATGGAGGTAGATTATGAATTATCAGTGGTATCCCGGCCATATGATGAAAGCGAAGCGCATGATGCAGGAGGATATCCGGCTCATTGACCTTGTGATTGAAATCATTGACGCCAGAGTTCCGCTTTCCAGCCGCAATCCGGATATCGATGAGCTGGGAAAAAATAAGGCGCGTCTGATCGTGCTCAACAAGGCGGATCTGGCCGATGAGCGGCAAAATGACGCATGGGCGGCTTTCTTTCAGGAGAAAGGCTATTTTACTGCAAAGGTGAATGCGCGCAGCGGCGCCGGGATGAAAAAGATTCAGGAGACGATTCAGGAAGCCTGTAAAGAAAAGATCGAACGAGATCGGAGACGCGGTATTATGAACCGCCCGGTACGTGCGATGGTCGTCGGGATTCCAAATGCCGGAAAGTCCACATTTATTAATACGCTCGCAGGCAAAGCCAGTGCAAAGACCGGAAATAAACCGGGTGTGACGAAGGGCAAACAGTGGATCCGGCTGAACAAGAGCATTGAGCTGTTGGATACGCCGGGCATTCTGTGGCCAAAGTTCGAGGATCAGATGGTGGGGCTGCGGCTGGCAGTCGTCGGCTCGATCAAGGATGAGCTGCTGCAGGCAGAAGAACTCGCACTGTGGCTGCTTGGCTATACGCGAGACCATTATCCGGGACTTTTGCAGGCGCGTTATCAGATTCCGGAAGAAGGCAGCGAGCTGGAGCTGCTTGGCGGCATTGCAAATGCGCGTGGCTGTAAGTTAAAGGGGGATATCCCGGATTATCCGAAGGCAGCAGTGCTGTTTATCGATGATTTCCGGAGCGGACGCCTGGGACGTTTGACATTAGAACAGCCGCCTGTCCGCTCAACGGTGTAACTCGTGAATTGACAGCAATTGATACGGGCGTTACAATAAGTACTGGCAGACACCTGCCAAAAAATCAGAAAGTGGTGATGAGATGGGCGAAGAAAAGAAGCCGAACACGGATGACCTGGAAAAAGGAGCCGGACAAAAGGTGGATATGAAGAAAGAAATTCTCAGCTGGGTATTTTACATTGCATTTGTGCTTGTACTGACCTGGGTAATCATTACCTTCGTCGGACAGCGTACGAGAGTAGACGGACGTTCTATGATGAACACGCTGCATGACGGGGATAATCTGATCGTAGAGAAGCTTTCTTATCGGTTCAGCGACCCGAAACGGTTTGATATTATCGTATTTCCGCCGACCGGCAAGAAGGAATATTATATCAAACGGATCATCGGTTTGCCGGGAGAGACGGTACAGATTGATGAGAATGGCAATATTTACATCAATGGTGAGTTGCTGGAAGAAAATTATGGTGCAGAGACGATTCAGAATCCGGGACGTGCGGCAAAACCGATCACGCTGGGTGATGATGAATATTTTGTGATGGGCGACAACCGAAACAACAGCAAGGACAGCCGCTCTGAGGAGGTCGGAAACGTCAAGCGGTCCCAGATCATCGGACGCGCATGGCTGCGTATCTGGCCGCTCAATAAGTTTGGACTTTTGAAGCATCAGTAGAACTGTTCGTTTGGCAGGGTCCGGAAAGTAAGTGGTGGAAGGCTTGGAACAGAAGAAAAAGAAAAAAAGTGCTGTAAAAGAAGTGGTGAGCTGGTTGGTTTACCTGATTATTTTTGCGGCTGTGGCATTTTTTTTGATTCATTATGTAGGCGAACGTACGGTAGTGAGTGGTGACTCCATGTTGCCGACGTTGCAGAATGGGGACAATCTGATTGTAGATAAGCTTTCCTATCGCTTTCGGGATCCGAAACGGTTTGAAATCGTTGTGTTTCCGTTTCGGTATCAGGAGGATACCTACTATATCAAGCGGATCATCGGTCTGCCGGGTGAGACCGTTCAGATCCATGATGGGAATATTTACATCAACGGTAAACAGCTCAAAGAGGACTACGGAAGAGAAACGATCCGGAATCCGGGCCTGGCTTCCGAGGCTGTGACGCTAGGTGAGGATGAATATTTTGTTCTCGGGGATAACAGAAATAACAGCGCAGACAGTCGTGAGCCAAGTGTTGGAAACATTCAGAAAAAGGATATTCTCGGACGTGCATGGCTGCGTATCTGGCCATTTGACCAGTTTGGGCTGCTAGTACATCATACTGCAAATAACGGTACCACATAACCTGCCTGAATGTTCATTACGCGTTATTAGTTCGGTTAATTTTTGTATGCTGTACCAGACATGTGAACAGCAGGAGGATGCGATGAAATCAATTTCAGAGATAAAACGGGAATTTGAACAGACAGGCGAGCTGGAGCTTCCTGCGCTGTTTGCTCAGTATGAGTCAGATGCCCGCAACGGGGTGACAGCGTTGATTGTGCGTTACCGGAAGCAGCTTGCAAAGCTGTCTGCAGAGCGGGAACGCCTTGAGAAGATGCGTTGCTATGAGCATCAGTATGAGCAGCAGGGACTGGTGTGCGGAATTGATGAAGCGGGCCGAGGTCCTCTGGCAGGTCCGGTTGTGGCGGCTGCAGTGATTCTTCCGAAAAACTGTGAGATTTTGTATCTGAACGATTCAAAGCAGCTGACGGAAAAGCGCAGAGAGGCTATGTTTGATGAGATCAAAGATAAGGCAGTTGCTTATGGCATCGGAATGGCAAGTCCGGCACGGATTGATGAGATCAATATCCTGCAGGCAACCTATGAGGCGATGCGGCAGGCGATTGCTCAGCTGAATCCGCAGCCACAGGTGTTGCTCAATGATGCGGTGCGGATTCCTGGGGTTGCATTACAGCAGGTACCGATCATCAAAGGAGACGCGAAGAGTCTTTCGATCGCGGCGGCGAGCGTGCTTGCCAAGGTGACGAGAGATCGATTGATGCGGGAATATGATGCACTCATGCCGGAATATGGGTTTGCATCCAATAAGGGCTATGGCAGTGCGGCGCATATTGAGGCTTTGCAGCAGTACGGGCCGACGCCGATTCACCGCAGAAGCTTTATAGGAAATTTTATACCACAGTAATTCGGTGGGGAGAGAGCCGGAATGAGCTGTGAATAGACGAAAAACAGGAACATTTTATGAAAAACAGGCAGCGAGATATCTGGAGAGCCGGGGATATGAGATTCTGTGGCACAGTTACCGCTGCCGTTTTGGCGAGATAGACCTGGTAGCACGCGACGGCGCCTATCTGGTTTTTGTAGAGGTGAAGTACCGGAGCGGACGCGCGATGGGAGAAGGAAGCTGTGCGGTAGATGCACGAAAGCAGCGCAGGATTTGCTCTACTGCAGCCTGGTATCTTATGGAATATCATTTGCCGGCGACGACACCGTGTCGGTTTGACGTGGTGTCTGTGGATGGAGAAGAGATTTCGCTGATTCAGGATGCATTTGCATACAGAAATTGAACGCAGGAGGAATATAAATGGAATGGAAACGGAAGCCGGGAACATGGCAGATGACGGAGCATACAAAGAAGGGTGTGTGCTATGTGTCGTTCCCGTTGCTGGATGCAGAGCGGGGCTTTGTGCATGGCTTCAGCACCCGGATCGGCGGTGTCAGCGAGGGGGATTTATCGTCGATGAACCTCAGTTTTACAAGGGGAGATGATCCGGAACGTGTGCGGGAGAACTACCGGAGGATCGCAGCGGCGGTCGGGTTTGAGACGGATCGGCTTGTGCTCACGCATCAGACGCATACGAACCATGTGCGTGTTGTGACAGAGGCAGATGCAGGAAAAGGCTTCGTGCGGGAACGGGATTATACCGATGTGGACGGCCTTGTGACAGATGTACCGCAGCTGGTGCTTACGACTTTTTATGCAGACTGTGTGCCGCTGTTTTTTATAGACCCGGTACACAGGGCAATCGGTCTGTCTCATTCAGGCTGGCGCGGCACGGTCAGTGATATCGCTGCGGCCACAGTGAGGACGATGCAGGGGGAATACGGCAGCAGACCGGAAGAGCTGCTTGTCGGGATCGGTCCGTCAATTTGTCAGGACTGCTATGAGGTGAGTGAGGATGTGATCGAAGAATTCCGGGCATCCTATGAAGAGAAGCTCTGGATGCGCCTGTACCGGGAAAAGGGAAATGGGAAATATGAGTTAAATTTGTGGGAAGCCTGCCGTCAGAATCTGCTGCGCGCCGGAGTGCTTCCGGATCGGATTGAGGTGACAGATTTGTGTACCTGTTGCAACCCTCAGATATTTTTCTCGCATCGTGCTTCCGGCGGAAAACGCGGAAACCTTGCCGGATTTTTGATGATCAGGGAATAATTTACGACATTTTCAGCCAATTTTCTTGACGTGGATTTTACAAAATGTTATAAAAGAGAAGAATAAAACAGAACGGAGGACACCTAGTCTATGTCTGAGTATGATAATCTGGAAAATATTTTGCCGGTTGGACCGCTGAAAATCGCGGCGCTGGAGGGCTGCCGTGAATTTGGAAAGACGGTAGACGGATACCTGACGAAGTCCCGTCAGGACGCAGTGAAGAAACACCCGTCGCTTGCAAAGCTTCCGGGCTATGTGGAAGATTCTTATCTTTTGAGCTGCAGCTGCCCGCGCTTTGGTACCGGTGAGGGAAAAGGACAGATCCATGATTCCGTTCGTGGCGCGGATCTGTATATTCTCGTGGATGTGTGCAATTACAGCCTGACCTATAAGGTTTGCGGCTTTGAGAACCATATGTCCCCGGACAACCATTTTCAGGATTTGAAGCGTATCATTTCTGCGGCGACCGGAAAGGCAAAACGGATCAGCGTTGTGATGCCGTTCCTTTATGAAGGCCGTCAGCACAAGCGCACGAAGCGTGAGTCTCTGGATTGCTCGCTGGCACTGCAGGAGCTTGTCGATATGGGTGTGTCGAATATCATCACGTTTGATGCACATGACCCAAGAGTCCAGAATGCAATCCCACTGAGCGGTTTCGATTCCTTTATGCCGACGTACCAGTTTTTAAAAGCGCTGGTCGATACCGTGCCGGATTTCAGGATAGATAATGATCATTTGATGGTCATCAGCCCGGACGAGGGCGCGATGAGCAGAGCAGTCTATTTTTCCAGTATTCTTGGTGTGGATATGGGTATGTTCTACAAGCGCAGAGACTATTCGACAGTCATAAACGGCCGAAATCCGATTGTGGCACATGAATTCCTCGGTGATTCTGTGGAAGGTAAAGATGTCATTATCGTAGATGATATGATTTCCTCCGGGGATAGCATGCTGGATGTGGCAAAGCAGGTCAAAAGCCGTGGGGCGAAAAGGGTATTTGTATGTACGACCTTCGGCCTGTTTACAGACGGGCTGGAGAAGTTCGACGAGTACTATGAGAAGGGCTACATTACGAAGGTACTGACGACGAATCTGAACTACCGGGATCCGGAGCTGCTTTCCAGACCATATTATGCGGAGGCAGATATGACCCGCTTCCTTGCAATGATTCTGGAGCATTTGAATCATGACGTTACTTTAAGTACACTGGAGTCTCCGACAAATAAGATCAATGATCTGCTCGGGACGATGCGTGTGCTTCATTCGGGCAAAAACTGATACATGGAAGCTGCCGTAAAAGGAATGTGCGGCAGCTTCCTTTTTAACCGAATGCAGAACGTCTGAAAAAGAACAGAAATGGATTTAAAGATATAAATATGAAGAAAAATTTTGAACATAAAATCAGCCGTGTGCTTCCGGAAAGCATTGCGGAGGAGCTGGAGATTGAGCCGGGAGATGTGCTTCTTGCGGTAAATGACCAGCCGATTGAAGATGTATTTGACTATCATTATTATACGAATGAAGAGTATCTGACTGTGCTCATCCGAAAGCCGGATGGGGAAGAGTGGGAGCTGGAGATTGAAAAGGAATTTGAGGAGGATCTCGGGATTGAGTTTGAGAGCTCACTCATGGATGAGTATCGATCCTGCCGGAATAAGTGTATTTTCTGCTTTATTGACCAGATGCCGCCTGGAATGCGTAAGACCCTCTACTTTAAAGATGACGATTCCAGATTGTCTTTCCTGCAGGGGAATTATGTGACGCTGACAAATATGAGTGACCACGATATTGATCGTATCATCCGTTATCATCTCGGGCCGATCAATATCTCCTTTCAGACGACGAATCCAAAGCTGCGCTGTAAAATGCTCAACAACCGCTTTGCGGGTGATGTGTTTCCGAAGATTCGGCGGCTGGCAGATGCGGGGATCGAGATGAACGGACAGATCGTGCTCTGCCGTGGGGTCAATGACAAAGAGGAGCTGGAGCGCTCAATCCGGGATATGGCAACCTATCTGCCAAGCCTTAGGTCGGTCTCTGTCGTGCCGGTCGGTCTTTCGAAGTACAGGGATGGCTTATATCCGCTGGAACCGTTTGATGCGGCTTCGGCTGCAGAAGTGATCGATACGATTGAAGCATGGCAGAAAAAGATTTATCCGGTTCATGGTGTACATTTCATCCATGCATCGGATGAATGGTATTTGCTGGCAAATCGCCCGCTTCCGGAAGAAGAACGGTATGACGGTTATCTGCAGCTGGAAAACGGCGTTGGTATGTTGCGCCTGCTCTATGAGGAAGTAAAGGCGGAAGTAGAGACGATGGAGATGGATGCATCCTTGCATCGCGTCCTGTCTTTGGCAACCGGAAGACTCGCTGCACCGTATATGGAAAAGCTTGGCGCGATGATTCGGGAGAAGCTGCCAAATCTGACGCTTCAGGTGTACGAGATCAGGAACGATTTTTTCGGAGAACGCATTACAGTATCCGGACTCATCACCGCACGGGATCTGATTGCCCAGCTGAAGGGACAAGAACTCGGCGAAGAGCTGCTTCTTCCGTGCAATATGCTGCGCAGTGGTGAGGATGTATTTTTGGATGATCTCACTGTGGCGGATGTGGAAAAGGCTTTACAAACGAAACTTCGTATTGTAGAATCAGACGGATGTGATTTTGTCCGCGCAGTGAGCGGAAGGTAAGAGGTGCGCCCGGATCAATTCCGGGCGTATGGGAAATGGAAAAGGAGGACATGAGATAGATGAGTAGACCGATTGTAGCGATTGTGGGGCGTCCGAATGTCGGAAAGTCGACATTGTTTAATGCGCTCGCAGGCGAGAACATTTCGATTGTAAAAGATACTCCGGGCGTGACACGCGACCGGATCTATGCCGATGTCGAGTGGCTGAATGTCAATTTTACCCTGATCGATACCGGTGGAATTGAGCCGGACAGCAGCGATATCATTTTATCCCAGATGCGGGACCAGGCACAGATCGCGATCGATACAGCAGATGTTATTATGTTTATGGTAGACTGCAAGCAGGGATTGGTCGATGCAGATGCGAAGGTGGCGGACATGCTGCGGCGGTCCCATAAGCCGGTTGTACTTGTTGTTAATAAAGTAGACAATTTTGAGAAGAGCATGGCAGATGTCTATGAATTTTATAACCTCGGTATCGGTGATCCGTATCCGATCTCCGCGAGCAACAAGCTTGGCATCGGTGATATGCTCGACCATGTGATTGCCTGCTTTGATGAGGGCATGGGCGAGGAAGCAGAAGATGAGCGTCCGCGGATCGCGATCGTCGGAAAGCCGAATGTCGGAAAATCTTCTCTGATCAATAAGATTCTCGGAGAGAAGCGGCTGATCGTTTCTGATATTGCGGGAACGACCCGTGATGCGGTCGATACGGTCGTAAAGTGGAATGGCAGCGAATATGTATTTATTGATACAGCAGGTCTGCGCCGCAAGAGTAAGATCAAAGAGGAGCTGGAACGCTACAGTATCATCCGTACCGTTTCAGCGGTAGACCGGGCTGATGTCGTAGTGCTGCTGATTGATGCAATCGAGGGCGTGACCGAGCAGGATGCAAAGATCGCCGGTATCGCACATGACAGAGGAAAAGGTATCGTCATTGCAGTGAATAAATGGGATGCAATCGAAAAGGACGACAAGACGATCTACAAGTATACGCAGGATGTGCGCCAGACGCTCTCCTATATGCCATATGCTGAGATCCTTTTTATTTCCGCAGAGACCGGACAGCGTGTGCCAAAGCTCTTTGAGACGATTGATATGGTTATCCAGAACCAGTCGATGCGCGTGGCGACCGGTGTGCTGAATGAAATTATGGCAGAGGCTGTGGCTCTGCAGCAGCCGCCTTCCGATAAGGGTAAGCGTCTGAGGCTTTACTATATTACGCAGGTAGCGGTGAAGCCGCCGACATTTGTCATTTTCGTTAACGACAAGGAACTGATGCATTTCTCCTACACAAGATATCTGGAAAATAAGATCCGGGATACGTTCGGCTTTAAGGGAACCTCTTTGAAATTTATCATTCGGGAGCGGAAGGAGAAAGACGCGAAGTAGCATGGAACGGTTAATTTGTATTATCATAGGCTATGTATTTGGTCTGTTTCAGACCAGCTATATTTACGGAAGGCTGCATGGGATCGACATCCGTAAATGCGGGAGCGGCAATGCGGGGACGACGAACATGCTCCGTACGCTCGGAACGAAGGCAGGAGCAATCACGCTGCTCGGCGATGCGTTTAAGTGCGTGATCGCTGTACTTGTTGTACGTATGCTTTTTGCCGGAAAATATCCGGATATGCTGCCGCTGCTGTCGATCTATACGGCAGCTGGTGTCGTGCTTGGGCACAATTTCCCGTTTTACATGAATTTCAAGGGTGGAAAAGGTATCGCAGCGACCGCAGGATTGATTCTTTCTATGAGCTGGCAGATGACATTGCTCGGTATACTCACATTCGGGACAGCAGTGGCACTGACCCACTATGTGTCGCTTGGCTCACTGCTTGTTTATATCGGCTTTCTGATCGAGCTGATTGTGTTTGGGCAGAATGGAATGTTCGGTATGTCACAGGCATATTTAAATGAGATGTATGTTGTGGCGGTTTTACTGACAGCGCTTGCATTTTTTATGCATCGGGCCAATATTGTCCGGCTGGTACATGGGACAGAACGAAAGACGTATCTGTTTCGCCATAAGAAATAACCGGCATTATGCAGGTGCAGACGGCCTTTGAGATTTTGATCTTTTGACCCTGGTATCATCATTATTACATTATGGAGGGCGGAGAAGAATGGAAAAAATAGGTGTAATCGGAGCGGGCAGCTGGGGAACTGCGCTTGCAATCCTGTTAAATGAAAATGGAAATGATGTAACCTTGTGGTCGCACCGTGCAGAAGAGGCTGCGAAGGTTCAGAAGGACCGGGAGATTTCCAAGCTTCCGGGGATTCATATTCCGGAGAGCATTGCAGTGACCGCAGACCTTGCAGAGACGGTGCGTGGGAAAAAGGTGCTTGTGCTCGTCGTGCCGTCAAAGGCAGTGCGTGAGACGGCGGAAAAAATGCGTGCGTATGTGGAGCCGGGAACAGTGATTGTCAGCGCTGTGAAGGGCATTGAAGAGGGAACGCTTTTTACAATGACCGATATCATAGAAGAAGTGATTCCGCAGGCGGAGACAGCGGCACTTTCCGGCCCGAGCCATGCAGAGGAGGTCGCACGTCTCTTGCCGACGGCATGTGTCATCGGTGCGCATACAGAAGAGACGGCACGTTTTCTGCAGAAGCTCTTTATGAGCGCGGTGTTTCGTGTGTACATCAGCGCGGACATGCTCGGCATTGAGCTTGGCGGCGCCCTGAAAAATGTCATTGCACTGGCGGCCGGAATTGCAGATGGCATGGGGTATGGCGACAATGCGAAGGCGGCTCTCATTACGCGCGGAATCGTAGAAATTGCGCGGCTTGGCATGAAAATGGGCGGGCGGCTCGAGACATTTTCCGGTCTGACCGGCATTGGAGATCTGATCGTGACGTGTGCGAGCATGCACAGCCGCAACCGCAGAGCCGGCATCCTGATGGGACAGGGCAAGACGATGGAAGAGGCCATGCAGGAGGTTAATATGGTCGTCGAGGGCGTCTATTCCGCAAAGGCGGCGATGGAGCTGGCAAAGAAATATGATACAGAGCTGCCGATCATTGAGCAGGTCAATCAGATTCTCTTTGAGGGGAAAGACCCGAAGGAAGCAGTCAGCAATCTGATGCTGAGGGACTCGAATACCGAGAATTCCCTCATTCCGTGGCCGGGACAGAGAAATTAAATGATGATGATTGCGAGAGCATGAAATGCGAAGCAATCCGTGTATCATAGGGGACAAAATACCTTGGGATTCGTAGGCATCAGTAGTGTTAAACCGAAAAAAATATAAGCTGCAGGCGCAGCGGAGCTTTGCTGAAATATGTAAAATCAGGCAAAAATCCGTTGTGCCTGTAGCTTTTTTAACAAACGGTGCTTTTTATGCACAATGCGGGAAAAGCATCTTTTTCGAAAAGAGAGACTGTTAAAATTGCAAAATGGCATCCGGAGTGAAAATGTCGAAGAAGCGAAAAAAAGTTCTCAAAAAAGTACAACGGACTTGTTGTGAAGAAAATCGAAGTATGGTATAATATGACCAAATGCAAAAGAATGCATTGGTATGTCAAAAAATTAACAAAACAGTGCACGGTTTTGCGAATACAGGAAGGGAGATAGGATATGCATATCATTTACGATGAAAACGGGAATCCGGTTTCTCACGGACATGAGCATGAGCATCACCACGATCATGAGCATCATCATGAGCATGACCATGCTGCCTGCGATGCACAGAACTGTGAGAGCGGCTGCGGCGGCTGCCAGGATAAGACCGCAGCGCTGATTGATTACATGCTCAAGCATAATGAGCATCATGCTGCTGAGCTGGATCAGCTCGCGGACAAGCTTCATGCAGAGGGCAAGGATGCTGCTGCAGATCAGATCCGCAAGGCGGTAGATGAGTTCAAAAAAGGGAATCTGTATCTGGGACTTGCGCTTGCTACCGTAAAGGAGCAGTAAGGACTGAAGTTTTGATATGGCAGACTGGAGGTGGACAATATGTGTCTGTCGACTGCATATAAAACAGACGAGCCGGACAGTATCATCATGGAATACGTCAGCAAGATCGAAGTAGACGGAAGTCTCATTACACTGACGGATGTACTCGGTGATACAAAGACGGTGGAGGGTACGATCAAGATGGTTGACCTCACCGGAGGAGTCGTCAAAATCAACTGTTAGGAGCAGAAGCTCCCATATACTTATGATCGACAACAACTGCATTGTGTTTTCGGCGGTTGTGCGCGATAGAAAAATTATGATGTGGAGGTAACACAACTATGGCAAAAGTAAAGTTAACAGAACTGATGAAAGAAAAACAGCTTCTTTCGTTCGAAGTTTTCCCGCCGAAGACGGACAAGGGAATGGAGAATCTTCCGGGAACGATTGAAAAGCTCTGCGAGTTCAATCCGGAGTACATCTCCTGTACATATGGAGCAGGCGGCGGAAATGTAGGACGTAACCGTGAGGTATGTCAGGAGATCATCAAGGCAGGCACCACACCGGTAACGCACTTCACCGTTATCAAAAATACAAAGGAAGGCATCAAGCAGCAGCTGGAGCAGTATCTGGCAGAGGGGGTAGACCATATGCTGGCACTGCGCGGCGATATTCCGCTTGGCGAGACCACGACCTGTGGTGATTTTGATTACGCAACCGATCTGGTGGCATTTACACGTAAAGAGTTCGGCGACAAGTTCGAGATCGCAGTAGCAGGATCTCCGGAGGGACACATCTCCTGCCGTAGCCTTGATGCTGATATCGCAGTTCTGAAAATGAAACAGGACAACGGCGCAGACTACATCATGACTCAGCTCTGCTGGGATATGGAGCAGTTCAAGGTATGGCTGGACAAGATCCGTTCCGCTGGTGTTACCATGCCGGTAGATGTAGGTATCATGCCGATTCTGGATCAGGCAGCAACGATCAACATGGCACTGTCCCGCAATGGCTGTGTAATGGAGCGTGAGCTTGCAAGACTGATCTCCAAATACTGGCTGTTCCCGAATCCGTTTGCTGCAAAGGATGCAGAGGGCAAGCCGTTCGATATGTTCTATGAGCAGAAGGTAAGAGATTTCAAGGAAGCTGGTATCGAGTACACGATCAAGCAGATCGACGCATACCGCGCACTTGGCGTAGATGGCATCCATCTGTATGCACTGAACAAGTGGCAGGATGTATCCCGCATCATCAAAGAGTCCGGAATGCGCACGCTCGTTTAATTATTCTATTTACTGTAAGACTTGATTACGGCTTTTGCGGCGAAGCTGCAAAGGCCGGGTGAAATAAAATTGCGGAAGAAGCAACAGGAGGAAACTATGGCACACGTAATAGCAATTGCCGGCAAGGGAGGCGTAGGAAA
>OLQE01001202.1_pt1 | contig 15269 bp, 6 predicted proteins | sample 1643161 | NCBI WGS metagenome assembly OLQE01 (sample SAMEA3136650, study PRJEB25190) | human gut metagenome | reverse complement strand
GATTGTTCATATACATCAATTTGTAACGAGTGCTTCCCGGATCTTGTGGGTACACACCGCCAGCCACCACACATTCTGAAATTGCACTTTCTCCTGTCACGCTTCCGACAAATGCCGCTGTATTTTGCGGAGCCGCCTGATATGGCATGTGCAATTCTGCATCTGCAAATACTTTTTGAATCGTCACCGCATCTGCGCTTCCGACAAGTCCACCCACCTCATTTGCGGATGTATGTATCTTTGTCTCTGCTACAAGCAGATTGGACATTCTGGATGCAGCTGCTTGGGCTGTGATCCCCCCTGCATAAGCCGCGTTTGCCGTCAGATCCATACCTTGTACACTGATTCGATCAAAGGTGGATCCCTGATCTTTTCCAACCAGTCCTGTGTAACTCTGACCATTTAAAGTGATTCCGTTGAAATGTATATTTGTTACCGTGGCATTCTTCGTCTCCGCCGCCAGCACATTTGCGCCGGCATCTTCGCTTTTCACAAAAATATTTCTGAAACGAAGGTTCTCTACGGTTCCTGACAGTACCGCAAACAGCGGACCTCTGATTCCACTCACGCCATGTGCTTGCCCGTCCAGACTTCCTGCAAAGGTTTCTGTCACATAAGCAGTTTCTACCTCTGCAAAGTCCAGGTCAGCTGTCAACACAAATTTTCCTTCCGGCACTCGGTTCATCTTCTGGAGATCTGCCACTGTATGGATCTCCGACCGCATCGGATTGATCTCGACCGCAAACTCTCTCAACGAAGCAAATCCTCTTTCAGCTGCCTGCGCCGCATCCCACACAGAAGCATCCAGTCCCAGTGTTTCTGTATAAAATTCCGCTGTCCACACTTCTTTGCCTATCGGTCTTATAAAATCACCTTCGCCAGACTGACTGATTCCATTTCCGGCTGCAAATTCATATGCATTGCTATACTGTGCAGTATTTCCGCCAAGCTTCTGCATATGGTCTGCCACATCTCCTACCGAACAAATATTGCGGTAGGTATTTTCGCCGACACCGTTTCCTACCATCCCGGCTCCGTCTGCCCCTGTCACATCCACATTGAGATAAATATTTTCAAAAACAGCTCCTTCTGTCGTCACCGCAACTCCGGCTGCCGTAGAAGTCGCCTGAACTGCACCTTCTACAAAAAGATTTTTCATCGTTGTATTGCGTACAGTTCCCGCAACTGCCGCAGCCTTTCCTGCTGCACTGTTCACTCGGATCCCGTGAAGCAGCACTTGTTCTACAACAGCATCCTCCATTGTATTTGCCAAAATTCCACTCACTGTCTCCGGAGTGTCTGACAGCTCCACAGTACTTCCCGCTATTGCCAGGTTCCGGACACTTCCCTTCAGTTGATCAAACAGCGGCTTTTGCAATCCGGTAATTTTATAGTGCTGTCCATCCAACACGCCTGTAAATTCCGGTATGACACCGCGTTCGCCTTCTGCTCCCGTCAGATCGATATCTGCTTTCAGATGATATTCCTGTCCAGGGAATGCTTTCATCTTCAGAAAGTCCTCCGGCGTATGGATCTCTATAATTTCTTTTTTCTCCATGCCTCTTAATTCCGGATATCCCTTCATAGCTACTAAGCTGAGATTCCAGATTTCTTCCGAAAGGTTCATAGAAGCCCTGTAAAATTCTTCCTCTTTTGTGCGTTCTTCCGAAATTGCAGAAAGGATTCCTATCGTTTCTGTCGTGTGAGAGATTCCCCCGGCAGTTTCAAGCACAAACGCATTCTTCACCATCGACTCTAACACTTCCGGTGTTCCCAGGAAGTTATAAAGAGGCGTCTCTGTTCGATTGTCTACCTTTCCTGCCGCAAATACATTTTCCACATTGCTTTTTCCTCCGAGATTTCCAATGAATCCCGCACTATTCGTCCGATTCTTCTCATCCGTATAGTTCTCTGCCACCATATCTGCACCACTGTACACCTGACGGATATTTAAGCTTTTCCCAGCTCCGATAAATCCTCCACAATCCGTTCCGCTCAGTGTTACCTTACTGTCGATCACTGCAATTTCACTGATCTCCGAACCAGAAGCGCGCCCTGCAAAGACCGCATTGTAATTTCCGGTTCCTTGGATCTGCGCATTTCGAATCTGGATTTGTGAAAAGTCAGAACCAGTATAATCGTATCCTACGACAGCAGCATTGTAGCTTTTTCCACTGATCTTGATATCTTCCAGACTCAGCCGTGCAAACGTCGAATGGTTCGATTCTTTTGCCACTGCGGCATTTTTGCTTTCGCTGTTTGCAATGTTTACAGAAGTAAGCTTCAGATTACGAACCGTCGCATTTTGTACTTTTTCAAAAAGCGGTACTTGAAGACCTGTGATCGCATACTCTCCTCCGTCCAGCTCTCCTGTGAATGTACCTTGGATCACAGCAGCATCTGTCACCGAAGAAGCATCGATCTCATTTTTCAGCACATATTTCGTATAACGATTTTCTCCCAGAGTCCGGAGCTCTTCTAATGTTCTAATCTCCTGTACGGTCTCTTCTTGTTCTTCTTTTACAACAATCGTAAACTGCTTCTGTTGTGCAACCCAGTCTTTCTTTGTCCCTGTTGTATCACTGATCTCTATATCCGCAATGTACGAATTAGCTGTTCTGCGCAAAAGTGGCACTGCTGCATCTGTGATCTTATGTCCATTGCCATCCAGTTTCCCGATGAAAGTCGTGTCCACATACACCTCTCCACTTGCCTGAATGCCTTTCATGGAAATGTCTTTTTCCAACACATAAAATCCATTTGGATTCTCTCTAAGCTTCTGGACAAGTTCTTCTGCTGTAGAAATGGATACGGCATTTCTCGTCTCTGTCCCACCGTAAACCGGAGTCCGGAACTCATCGGTAATCCTCTGGAGATAACGGAAGACATTCTCTCTGGATTCCTTGATATGATTCAGTGTATTGTTTCCGTTGGAAGCTCCACTTCCGATCTCATTTCCATAATTGATCATGTTTTGCTTTAGATATTGAATCAAAGCTTCTTCATCAAAGTACGCATTCCCCTGCTCTTTCTGCTGGTGAATCTTTGTCTCAATTTCTGTGTTTTTATTTTTTCGATAGGACTCAAACGTAAAGTCTGCATTTCCTGTTTTCTGCCGGAAATATTGCAGATCCCCCGTTCTTGTTCTTCCACTCAGGTACTCTACCAGACCGTTGCTGTATCCATACAAGCCAGCCAGCTCATACCCATTTCGACGAAATGTCTGTGCATTCGGTGTACCATTATCTACATACGGGACATACCAGCTCGCATAACATGCTCTGTCGATCTGATAAGCACCTAAATTGTTGACTCCTACCTCATTGAAACTTCTCAGATCCAAGCGATGTCCCGGCCGGATCGTCAGTTGATTGTCCCACAGATCATCCAATGTCTTCAGATTCATATTTTCTAATTCTCCGGCGCCAATCGTCCGCCAGGTGCTGTTTGCACTGTTCCACTTCTGATGATTGTTGGTTGTTCCGTATCGGTGCTGCAGTGTAATCCTTGCCTGCTGCTCCGGAGTCAGTTGTAAATACGCCTTCCCCTGCAAATAATCCAACGTATAGATGACATCGAACACTTCCTTATAATAACTCTGAAACTCCTCCGGAGAATTGATCCGATCTGGTGTCAGATTTGTCATCATCGATCCGTCTCTCGCATAGGTTTTCATAAAGTTCATATTATAGTCTACGTTCGCCTGATTGGCAAATCCATTGGAATAGTCCTCGCCATTTCGTCCCGGTCGTTTTCCTTTGTTCTCCATCCAGATCCACATATCTGTCACATGTCCCATCTCGTGGTTTAAGACAGTCAGATCTCCGATGAAATTCGAACCATTATAATAAATGTAATCCCGATTTGGATCTCCGAAAATCACCGCTACCGCACCACTGCTATGCTGCCAAAGTGTCTGCAGCGGCCTATAAAATTCCTTGAACACATCCTGATTATGATTCTTATTGGAAGAAGAGTCCACGATCAAAAACTTACTGTTGTTAATGGAATTTGCCCCATTTTCCGCAACATCAACAAAATTATCATAACTTGTCTTGAAGTGATTCACCTGCGTAATCACCTGTTGCTTTTTCTGCTGTCTCCATGCTTCCGTATCCTGATATCCACTGTAGATTTCCAGATTTCCATAAATCAGCGCGGATGGGAACGATGCCAGATACAAGTTTTTGGAAGTTTTATACGATAATACCGGAAGGATCAGCTCATGATTCCGCTGCACCGTATTGTTTTTCAAAATCTTCCATAATCTTGACTGAATCTTCGGATTATTCGCCCGCGCCTCTACAATAAATCCACTCTGGAAATTGTCGATGATCCAATCATTGACGTCCGCATAACCAGCATACTCTTTCATAAAGTATTCCACGAACGACGCCACATTAGAAATCCCTGTATAAGCTGAGAGGCGGTTAATATAGAACGATGGCGTATTATTCCCCTGACGCCCGCCATTGCTGCTGAGTTTCACAATCTCTGTAGGAAGATTTCGCACTTTTTTCCCTGTCTTTAAGATAGAATTGTCAAACAGGACGACATCCCTGAGATTGATACCTCCGATTTCAAAGTCATACCAGCGATCCAGATAGTTATACGCATAGAGGAAATCTTTCAGATACTCGCTGGTAAGGAAGTGATCGGTCACGATCTTCTTTGCTATCTCATTTTCCAGATTTATCGGATACTGTGCATTTGTGGCCGACATCGAAACGAGAACCTGCTCCATCTCCGTTTTGACAACTTCATTATAATTTCTCCGATATACATCCAAAACAGAACCACTGTCCTTTTGTGCCACTCTTGTCTCAATATCCCGGTCAAATTCATATGTCTTTGCTGTTTCCAGCAACTTCTGGAACTGCGCTGATGTTGTATTCACTACATAATTTTTAAAGTTAAAGTGTACCGGAATCTGTGACACCTTATAAGAAGCAATGTTCGCCCGCGTATCTATATAAGACATATTGTAGATCAGCGGTGTCGTTTCGTCCGCAAATTGAATTCTCAGTTTCTTTACCTGATTCACGGTCTTATCTGACAGCGCTACAATCCTTCTTCCTTGTTCATCCATCGGATAGACTGCCAGCACTCTCTTCTGATTTAAAATGTGTGACACATCTACGTGATTTCCATCCAGAACGATCTGTTCCCTCTGGTAGAACGGCATAAACAACTGTAAATTTTCATACAGTAATTTTCGGTCTTCCCGATAGCCTGTAATTCCTTCCAGTGATCTTGACAAAGCAGCCTCTTCCTGACTTCGCACTGCGATCGCTTCCTGGATCATCTCCGGCGCTTCCACCGAAACTGGATTTTCTTCCGTCCCGTACACATCTCCTTCTGCCTGCAGACGCGGTCTCTTTCCTCCGACAACATCATCCAAATACCAGATGTCTTCCTGCCATTCCAGTGTCTGCAAATAGAATTCCTTGCTTTGGATCTGTGCCTCAGATGCCTGTTCGATTTTTCCAGGCAATACCGAAGATACCGGATCTCCCTCACGATATTCGTAGTTTCCTACATAGTTCTCTCCTTCGGCAATCCCCTGCTGATTTCCTACAAATGCAGAGGAAGCCGGTCCGAAGGAGATATTGTGTTCAATCTTTGTCGGAGTCTGGTCTCCCGTACCACTTTCCCCGATAAAAGTTCCGACAACACCTGCCGCAGCCGGAGTCTCATTCTTTTCCTCCGTCTTTTTCCATGAAAGCTGTCCAAAGTTTTTACTCAGCTGTGACTGCTTCACGATTGCCGCAAATCCGCCCTGCGGACCCTCTGCCGTCTGGAAGCTGTCCGGATCTGCCGCTCTCTTTGCATAAGAGTTTGAAATGACAGAGCCTTCCAAAATCTCCGCCGCAAATCCGCCTGCATTTCCTCCGGTCACCTCCGCATTGACGGAACAAGCTTCTGCCGTCGTCTGCTTCATCACTGCAACCATACCACCTACCGTAGTTCTTCCTGTGATGCTCATATCTCTTACATAGACATGTCTAAGTGTCGTTCCGCTCTCGGAAACTTTAGCCAGTGCAGCAACCTGATCGGTATCTTTCTTCCCGATCGATCCCTGCGTCAGCTTCAGCTCCTCTACCGAAGCTCCTGCCAATGTCTCAAACAACGGAAGCTTCATTCCGATGATCTGATGTCCATTTCCCCGCAACAGGCCTCGGAAGCTGCCCGAAATGATCGCATTGCCTTCTGTGATCTCCGATACATCAAGGTCGGTTGTCAGAACATAAGCGCCGCCCAGGTCATCCTTGATCTTCCGAAGGTCATCCGCCGATGAAATCTCTTTCATCTGCAGCATCGTTGTCATATTGGAATCCCCATTCTGCAATATCGGTGTCTTTCCCTCCTGCAGCGGTGCAAAATTCCATACGTCTTCCGGCCATGCCATTGCCGTGTAAAATTCTTTTCTGGAAAGGGTATCGACGGAACTCTCTGTAATCTTTGTCAATGCTGTTGCCCCGGTTCGGCTGCTCTCCCTTTTCAATCGGCTCTCTTTCATAGAATATAATCCAGAAACACCTTCTGCACTATACTTTGTGTCTTCGGATGCTCCGTCAAATTTATAGCCCTGGGTTCCGCTGCTGTAAGAAACATTGTTTTTCAATATACCCGTTCCATCTGCATTTCCAATGTATCCAATAAATCCACCAGACTCTTTCTGATTGGATTTTGCCACTTCCATACTTACGTTTGTATAACAGTTTGTGACCGAAGTGCTGCAATTCGAATTATGCCATCCGATCAATCCTCCGATGGCACCGTTTGTCTGGTTTCCACGGATCGTTCCAACTGCATAGGAATTTTCTATAATATTGCTGCCATTCCCATTGTTGACGCTTCTCAGATTTGACATCTGTCCGATCAATCCACCTGTCGTATTAAACGTACCGGTAATCTCCAAGTTGGCGGAACATCTTCTGACCGCTGCATAATCCATACGACCGATCAGACCTCCAAGCAGCTGTCTGCTGTTCGGTGTTTTCAGACTTCCGCTTACATGGACATCTTCCACACTTGCGTTTGCCATCGCTTTGTTCGCCAGCGTTCCGCCGCCGGCATCTCCATAGGATCCCTGCTTTGTAATGGATACATTTTCCAGCTTCACGTTCTTTACCGTACCACCTGAGATCGTTCCAAACAAAGTTGTCGTCAGCCCTTTGATCTTATACCCTTTTCCATCAAAAGTCCCACGAAATTCCGGGATCAGCACGTCTTCTCCCTGCACCATGCCGGCATCGATATCATGCTCCAGTGTATAAGTTCCATCCGGATCTGCCTTGATTCGATCTACCAGTGCCTGCATCGTAATGTATTTCGTGGATGCCTGTCCTTCCGATAAAGTTCCAAACTCCACAACAACCTCTGCCTGCGGCTGCCCTTGCTGCGGCATCACATAGTTGTCCAATTTCAACCCAAAGCTGACTTTCCCATCCTCCGAGACAATCAACTTTGTAATCTCAGAAAATACTTCTGGCTGATCTTCCATCTCAACCTTTACAATATATTGCTCTGGTTTAAACTCCTCTACACGGAAGTGTGAGACCTCTTCTACTTCCCCTACTTCTTCTCCGATTCCAGTCTTGTGATACAGCGTAACACCGGAAACGGTTCCGAGTTCAAATGGTATTTTCTTTTCTTCTTCCTGCGGTTGTTCCGGCTGGTCTACCGGATTCAAAATGTTTTCCCGCAGCCACTCCTTATTTTCCTCTGTCTCTGTCGTCCCGTCCACTGCCGCCTGTGCAATCTGATAGACTTGGCGGTTGACCGTATCGTCACTGTATACAATCTCTGTCTTTTTCTCCGAAGATCCTTCTTCATTGGAAATCGTTCTTGTAATCTTTGCATAGACTCTGGCAGCATAATCATTTTTATATCGCTCTTTCGAAAGATTTGCCAGAACCGCTGTAAAATAGATTCTGTCGTCATCTTCTGAAAACTTTTTAACTGCCGTTACTTTAGCCGGCTTGTACACTGCACCATTGTAAAGATATTTGCGGTCCAGTTCCAGTTCCTGCTCTCCCAGATATGTTTTAGGAAGCAGAACCATTCCATATTCTACAACTGCACCGCTGCTCTCTAATTCTTGCAGATAAGATTTCTTGATACACCCGATCATTCTTAATCCCATCGGAGTAATCGTGCGGATTTGTCCACCCAACATCTGCATATCTACATCCCGCAGCTCAGGTCCGGATGCCTTGACCGGAACTACCCATTGTCCCCAGAACAAAAGCAGCAAAAAAATCCAGATGCCTAAACTCTTTTTCCTCTGTTTCATACTCTAATCCTTCCTTAGTATATTCCTGTAATCCACCCCGGCTCACTCACTTGCGGCAGTGTCGGTTTCTGCGGCACTTCCGGCTCCTGTGGCTGTTGTGGCGCTTCCGGTTCCTCATTTGGTCCCTGCGGCTCCTGTGGTGCTTCTGGTTCCCCATTTGGCTCCTGCGGCTGTTGTGGCACTTCTGGTTCCCCATTTGGCTCCTGCGGCTGCTGCGGTTCCTCATTCGGCTTCTGTGGCACCTCTGATTTTCCCTCTGTTTCTTTTTCAGTATCTTTCTTGGTGTCTTTCTTTTTATCCGCTGATTTTTTCTTTCCGTCAGACATTTCTGCCTGCTTCTGTGCATCTTTCTTCAGCGCTCTCTTTTCTTTCCAGGTAACATCCTCTTCTTCAAAAAGATGATTTAGATCCAACACATGGTCACGTGCATTGAGATTTTCAATCTCTGCCACCTCATCCGACACCGATGTTTTCTTCTGCTGTTCTTTCTCATCCCCCTGGAAGTGTTCCCACAAAGCGATCCCACTTCCAAGCAGTATGCAAAAGCCAATTCCGGCGATTGCACCTGCCATCCTCTTTTTTCTCTGCATTCGTTGTCTCTCCTTCTTATCACTTTTCTTTCCCATCCAAAAGATTGTCTAATTTCCATCAGCATTGCCGGATCCATCTAATACGATTTTATGATCACAACATGTAAATGCTGCTACCTTATGGGAAATGCATAAAATGGTCTTTGATTTCATCTGTTTTAAATTGTTTAACACTTGTTCTTCTGTCTTCTCGTCCAGCGCCGAGGTGCATTCATCCAAGAGAAGAACCGGCGCATCACTTAAGAGCGCCCGCGCAATTGCGATCCGCTGGATCTGCCCTTCGGAAAGCCCATTTCCTCTTTCCCGCAGCACCGTATCCAATCCATCCGGGAGCTCCTGAATATATTCCCAGATACATGCCATCTTTGCCGCCGTACAAATCTCCTCTTCCGATACCTGTCTTCCGGAAAAGACAAGATTTTCACGGATGGTTCCTGATAAGATCATATTCCCTTGCGGCACGTAGGCAAACATCTTTCTTGTCCCGGCATCCGCCGGTATCTTTTTCTTCCCAAGATCAAAATAAATCTGTCCTTCCTCACATTGAAGCAAACCAAGCAGCAACTTCATCATCGTGCTTTTGCCTGCACCAGAAGGACCGGCAACTGCCGTCAGACTTCCCTTTTCCAAACGTACAGAAAAATGTTCCAGCACACTTCGGTTCTCGTAGGAGAATCCAACCTCTTCAAAGACAATCGCCTGCATCTCTTCAGAAATTTTTTCAAACTCCTCTTCCACGGAAAATGCCTCTTCTTCCTCGATCTGCTCCAAATCCATCAATCGTTCCGCCGATCCGATCATACTATAATATTGAGGAATCAGCCCGGAAAGATTTCGGAACGGCGCCCGGATCTGCCCGATGATCTGCAGAAAAGCTGTCAATGTTCCGAAAGTCAGTAATCCTCTGGAAATCTGAATCGCACCCCATGCCAGAGCCGCATAATATCCTGCCGTAAACATGACATAGACGATGGTATTCGCCAGATTGCTGACTGCATTCCGCTTCTTTTTTATCTGATAATGGATTTCCTGATAATTGGTGAGTTTTTGTTCCATCATCTCTTCATTGGAAAAAGACTTGATGACCATAAGGTTTTCGATACATTCCTGCAAAAATGCACGCACCTGCCCTCCACTTTCCTGCACTTCCTTATGAAAATGGCGAAATCTCTCACTGTAAATCCTATTTCCGATACATACCACAACCCCGATCAGCAAGATCACAAGCGTAAATCGAAAATCAATCCGAAATAGAATCAGCAGCCCCACAGACAGTTTTGTCCCAAGGGAGATCAGCTGTGGCAAAATACCGACAATCCCTGCAACTACAAGCTCTACATCACTTGTCAGTCGATTCATAATCTCTCCGGAATGAATACCGCTGATCTCCAGATACGGTTTCCTTAAAATCGCCGCGAATATTCTGCGCTTCAGTTCCATCTCCAGCTTGCCTGAGACACGGACACGGATATTACTGCTTACGATATTCAGAATCGCCTGAAGGCCAATGAGCCCTACAAGGATCAGACAATCTCTCCAAAGGCTTCCTTGTCGGCTGCCGGATGCCACATCAAGAAGTGCGCTGGAGATCAGTGCAAGCAGAAGAAAACTTCCCGCAATGGCTGCGCTGACACCTGCCAACAGTGCAACTGCCCACAGATGGTTTTTGCTGCATCGATAGATCCAGCTTATCGGTTTTTGTTCCATTTCCCTCTCAATCCTTTCCATCCTCTCCACACTAGATCTGTCAGTCTTATGATCCATTTTCTCGCTCGGATTGAACTGCACCAAATCTTCACATAGATCCGATATCTCCTATCCTTTCTGCAATCGACATAATCCTCTTCCCGGTAAAATCCTCGCAGCACTCCAAGCACTTGTTCCTCCTGAATTCCATGCTCCGGTATCCACTGATGATCCCCACAGAGGATATACCCTTCTGTGTCTCTTCCGATGACTCGATGAAGAATATAAGATCCATTCTTCCTTCGATAGAGAATCACATCACTGGTTTCCACGATTCCCTCCGGCCGAACGAGATGCAAGATATCCTTCTGCGGTCTGATGCAGGGAAGCATACTGATCCCAGATGCCGCTGTAAATAATTCCCCGTCTTCTAAAAGAATCTGCTCCATTTTCTTGCGCATCGTATGTTCCGCCTACACTTCTAGAATGCCAGCCTCTAAGAGTCTGGTGACAAATGTATGTACATCGTTTTTCGCCTGTTCCTCTGTCATCTCATATTGATCCAGCATCCTCTCTGTCAGCGCTTCTTCTGTCAGATCCCTCTCAAGCGCTTTCCAGAGAAAAGCCCCCGTCTGGTTCATCTGAATCATTCCTTTGAACTCATTTGTCTGTGCTCCAACTGGGACTACAACATATTTTCCTGCCACTTCCCGCATAAAAAATCCATTTTTAATTCTCATATTCCTTCTCCTCTCATACTTTCATATGCCATCTTTGCGGCACATTCTGAAATCGTACACTGCATCTGATAAACCGGGACTTCTTTAAAAAGTTCATCCAGCATCCCCAACAGCCTCTCTGCCATTTCCTGCCTGCGCGGAACAAGTGTCTGCCGCATCAAAAGCAGCACCGCTTCTTGAGGATCCATGCGCCTGATCTCGTTTGTTTTCCCACGCCCCAGCATACAGATTCCCTGCAGTTTTCCCTTGCGGTTCAACTGCTCATCGGTCTTCCCGCTAAACGGTGTCCCGTAGACGACCCAGCCATCCGCCTCTTTTCTGACTGCCGGCTTATCGTCATTGATGATCAATGCCCGCTCGGTTCCAAAATATTTCTGCCACTGTTTTGTATGTGTAGATTTTCCTGTTCCACTGTCCGCAGAAAACAGATAAACTCTGCCATCCACTTCCACCGCAGATGCATGGATCATCATCCCGCCCTGCAAAAGAAGCTTGCGGTAAAATTCCAATCCCACAAAAATATATTCACACTCTTCCAATGTCAGATGAGGCTGCTCTGCCTGTTTCTGTATACAGAGTTCCTCTGTCATCGTCAGTGTGATCTGCGTCTTCGCATCCCCATCAAAGCGGTATGACTCCATCTTCTTTTTCAGAAACTCATAGATCGGCTCATACTCTACAATGCAATCCGCAATCTGATATCGCATTCCTCTTCTCCTTTCCGAAAAAGGACCTGGAAGTATTGCTCCCAGATCCTCCTGTGATCAGTCAATGATAAATTCTTTTTCTACTTTTTGCAGCTGTCCATCTTTCGATACATACATGCTGACTTTATAAGTTCCCGGACCAAATGCTCCATTCAGCGTACGCATGCGAAGTTTTGTATGGCTTTCATCTAAAAAGCTTGTCTCCAACAACACTTTCCCTACAGATGTCCCTTGGATCACTGTAAACTTAATCAGTGCCTGATTCGGAAAGTCATCGATTGCCGTTGTAAACGTAACATCCAGACAGGTGCCATAATCCGACTCTTCTTTATTATAAAAAATCGATTCAATTGCAAGCTTCGGTTCTTCCGGAACTTGCGGCACATATGCCGGAATTCTATCATGCTCTGTATAGCCCGCATAGTTTCCATAGACATCTACCGGTAGCGCAAAGTAATCCTTATCGGTTCCATTATAGGAGATCTCCACCTGGTTATATCCACTGTGCATCTGAATCTGCGACGAAGCGATCTCGCCACCTACCAGTTGATCTCCGGTCGGTGTATTGTTCTCCCAGTTATAGGAGCCGTTAAAGTTATATGTTCCGTAGTAAAGTGTTCCACTCTCATCCGATACAAAACTATATCGGAAAGAAGTCTCCGAGATCCGCTCTACTTTCTGCTCTGTAATCCGCGGCGGATTGTATTCCACTACAAAAGATTTCTTTGCAACGGTTCCATCAGAAAATGTCACCTTTGCAATATACTGATTATCTTTGTGTCCATAATTTTCCGGAATCACAATCGTATAGACTTTTCTGTCTTCGCTGACAAACAGCTGTGCTTTATCTGTTGTGATCGGTGAACCGGTCGGACAGATAAAGGAGAAATTGTCCAGTGTCAACTCTTCTGCCGGAGCTTTATTTAACTCTACGGTAATTGTGTTTTTCGGTTTCTCTCCGACAGATACGATCTGATATTCGGATGAAATGTTCGGATCTTCCTGCACATTTCCACTAACGGCGATCGGCCCCAGAACATCCGATGTTCTTCCATCGTGAGCTTCCATCACATAATATAACGAATAAGAGATTCCTTCTTCCAGTCCACTGATCAGCACCTTATTGAATCCCGTCTTCATCTCTTTCCGGTATCCTTTTTTCACAGTATCCACAGAAGGAATTTCCTCTGCCGCACGACTGACCTGTGTATGCCCCGGAAGGTATACATATACATATCCTCCCTCATCCACATCAAACAAATCAAATTCTGCTCTTGTCGCCTCACTTCTCAGTACCGTTGCATCACTGACAGTCGGGCAGTCTACTTTGTAACTGAAATATTTGGAAATGATCTTGCCCGGTGCAATCTCCATCGAGAATGTGTAGGTATCGTCTTTTGCAAACACCGAAGTAGAAACTTCGTACACGCGATTGTCTTCCGTCTTCGCGCTTAAAAGTGTCATTTCCTTCCCGCCATGGCAGATAATTCTCATATCTTCTACTGCAAGCGGTTGTGTTGTCGCTTTCTCCAAAGTAACGATCATCCGACTCATTCCACGTACTTCCACAGATACAATGCTGTTGGTCAAGATTTCTTCCCCAACTTCCACTTCTACTTGATTATTTCCATTGTCCTGCACTTTATCAAGCTTTCCGCTTCCGCCAATCGTAGAATTGTCTCCATTTAAAATAGCATTCTCCACGGTTCCATTGACAGTGATCATAGATCCACCTGCAGCCTCAGACACGAGTAATTCCTCCGCAGGTACATTCACTGTAAATCCCTGTACCACTTCTGCAACTTCCACTTCTGCAATTTTCAATGCTCCATTGACCGTCATATTGCTTCCCGCCACAAGTTTCGCAACACTGGATCCAGCTCCAAGATTCAGGGTGAAATTCCCCGCTGCTCTGCCTGCACCGGCAGCACTTTTCCCGATCTGATCAAATACTGTGTCATTTGCTGTCACAGTACAGTCCGCATCTGCTGCCACTTCCAAACTTTTTACACGAAGCTGGTTCAGTACGATCTCCCCGCCTTGTACAGAACTATCTACAATGACTTTATTGTAATTTCGTACTTTATCCGTTGCATTTACTGTATAGCTGCCACCTTGTACTTGTGCTCCCGTGATCTTCAGTGTATCCTGTGTCACCTTCTTTGCGGTGTCACACGCATCCAGCACGTTTTTGGCGAGCCATTTCTTCTGATCCGTCGACACTTCCGAAGACTTCAGCATCTCCTGTGCCGTCACATAAGCAGACTGTACCAGTGTATTCCCATAGGATATCTGTCCGTCTACTTTCATATAAGATCTGACCGCATATCTGGTGTTAAACCCTGCTCCACTGATCCCGGTAAGAACTCCGGTATAGTAAACCTTCTCCGCTGTTGTCTTCCAATTCTTCTCTGCCGGAATCTCAAGAGCTTTGTAAGCTTTCCCTTTTAGCATATAACTTCCGCCAACCTGAAGTTCCCCTCCGGAGCCTTCAAGTACACTGGCAGGTATTGCCACGATTCCGTAAGTAACTGCTTTTCCTTCTGCTTTCAGCTGCTCCAGGTAAGCCTTATCGATTGCTGAAATCGTCCGAAGTCCTGTCTTTCCTTCTGATCGAATCTCCATGGATTCGGTAGAAATATGTATTTCATTCTCTGCCGCCAACGCGAACCCTGTGCTGCCCAATACGAATGTTAAGGCTAATAACAATACTTTCCATATCTTATTTAGTCTTTTTAGCATTCCTTTTCTCCTTCTAGTCTTTATTCTTCCCAGTCATCTGGAATTGTCACCTCATTATCAAGGTTCTCTGACGGTTGTTCCGTTCCCATATCCATCGCGGTATCTGTTGATGAATCTTCTGTACTTCTTTCCTTCGGTTTCTCCGATGCAGAGCCGCCTGCATCCTCCCCGATCGTTTCCGATTCCTTCTCCTCTTCAGAATCGATATCCAGGTCTTCTGCCTGTCCATTCTCTGTAGTTCTTGTAGTGTCCTCACCTAGTTTATCCGAATCTTTTCCTGAAAAAAAAGCAGATAAAAACAGTGTTATGCTACAGATTAAAATAATTCCGATAAAAATAATTATTGCTTTCTTTTTCATATAAACCTCTTTGAAAATAGGTAAAATCAGAAAAACTGCTTCTGTCTAATCTGGAACTCCTCCCCATTCAGGCGGAATTTCATGGTCGTTGTCATCTCCCAAATTACTCATCATCATAATCGTATCTTCCACCGGAATCTTTACAA